>Ga0310695_10003057_pt1 | contig 33651 bp, 33 predicted proteins | sample RumenRJG_04DNA_FD_203882 | JGI IMG/M metagenome (GOLD analysis project Ga0310695, IMG submission 203882) | Bovine rumen microbial communities from Lethbridge, Alberta, Canada - RJG_04 (v2) (version 2) | ecosystem: Host-associated > Mammals > Digestive system > Stomach > Rumen | place: Canada... | reverse complement strand
AACAAGCCGCCAAAATACTAAATACCGTATGAACAATTGCTATTCCGAAAGGATTAGCCATTTGTTTGAGCGGATATTCAAAGGTATGTAACCATATTTCAAATATTACAAGAAATATAATTGCACCTATGACATTAAATGCCACATGAACAGCAGCAACACGCTTTGCATTTGTATTAACCCCGATACTTGACAGAACCGCAGTTATACATGTTCCTATATGCTGACCTGCAATAATCGGTGCCGCAACCATATAAGAAATACTGCCTGTTAAAGACAAAGCCTGCAACATACCGACTGATGCCGCAGAACTTTGAATTATCATAGTTATCACAAGCCCAACCATCAAGCCAAGGAACGGATTTTTAAATAAAGTCAAAATATGTGAAAAATTCGGATCATTGGCTAATGGTGCCATAGATGATGACATCAATCCCATACCAAACATCAATATTGAAAACCCGATTAAGAATGTCCCTATAGGTTTTCTTCTCGAAAAGTTACTCCTTGAAGTCATAAGCATTATAACCCCTGCAAGCGCAAGCAAAGGGGAAAAAGATTCAGGTTTTAACATTCTCAGGAAAAAATTGGTACTTTGAATCCCTGATAAACTCAAAATCCAAGATGTAACGGTAGTTCCGACATTTGAGCCGATAATAATAGCAACCGTTTGGGATAATTTCATAATTCCGGAGTTTACAAACCCGACAAGCATAACCGTAACCGCTGATGAACTCTGAATGGCGATTGTCATGCCTGCCCCGACCAAAAACCCTTTAAACGGGTTAGAAGTCAGTTGCTCTAAAAGTTTTTCCATTTTTCCGCCGGCAATTTTTTCTAAGCCTGATGACATTATAATCATGCCGTATAAGAAAAACGCTAAACCTCCCATCAAAGTAAATATTGAAAATATATCCATAATTCCGCCTGAATTTTATTTTTAATCACACATGTTTAGTATAATTGAAAAATATCTGACAGGCAAGAAATATATTTTTTTAAAGGGATTAAGGCATTAAACAATATAACGGTTTTCATGTCATTGCGAGGGCAAAACCCGAAGCAATCCAGCCATTCTAATTAAGGCAAAAAATTGCACCTTACCATTTCTTCAAGAAAGTAATTTTTTCTTAATAAGAAAAGCAAATTCAAAAAAATGAGAAAGAATAAAACAAGAATTTTGTCATTCTGAATTTATTTCAGAATCTTAAAATTCTTATTTATTCGTCGAAAATTATAAAGCGTATAATTTTATGTATTTTTTCAAGTTTTTTGGTATCATTTTTGGCACTATCTATATATTTATAAATATCTTTTAACAGTTCCTCATTGTCTTTTATATGATCATTTGAAAACAATTGTTCTGTTGTAATATCTAATGCGTTTAAAATTTTTTCCAAGGTTTCCGCTTTAACAAAACTTGCACCAACTTCTATACGACACAAATTCCTCGGGTCAATATCTATCATTTCCGCAAGTTGCTCTTGTGTTAATTTTCTGTTTTTTCTCAAACGCTTTAATTTTTCGCCAAATGCTTTTTTAAAATCCATAAAAACCTTATTTTAAATATTGATTTTTTTTCTAAAATCTATGTATAAAATCATAATATATTAATTTTTGTAAACCTAAAATGGCAAGCAATATCTATATTTTATAAAAAAATCTATGTTTTACATGAGTTTTTAGGGCAATTTTAATTAGTAAAAATACTTTATATTCATGTAAGTGATAAGTGATGTTGCAACACAAATCATTAGAGGTACATATTAAGATAAGGAGTTAAAATTATGAGATTAGACGGACCACAAAAGATTACGATGAAAGCACAGCCAAGATTGCAAATTCGTGAGGGTATGAGCATTGAAGATGTAAAAAAACACGGCTCAGAAGGACAAAAACTTGCAGCAAACCTGTTTGACATTGATGCAGAAGGCAAAAAAGATGCCAATGGTAATTATCTTTTAAAAGACGGTATTTTTAACAAAAAAGAAGCAGAATATTTTAACAGATTCAATTTCAGCGTTAAAGACGGTTCTTTCACAATGTATGACAGAGAATCAGGTCATGTAACAGAAATCAAATATGACAATATTGATGATTTAAAAAAAGTTTTAAATGCAGATGTTAATGAACCAACAACAATGCATTTCTTTGGCAAAAACGGAGAACAAAAACTCTATGTTGGTACAGTTGGAGCAACTGACGGTAAAACAACAATTGATTTAAGCAAACGCACAGTTGAAATCAACGGACTTACAAATGGTTCCATATTCACAAATGGAAATAAAACTACTGTCAAAAATTCAAATTTAGAATTAATATCAAGCAGTTCAAAAGAAGTTGATATCCAAAATGTTAAATATAATCAATGGTTTGGAGATACAGAAACCGGAGTAACCGTTGGTACAAAAACCATACTAAATGTTGATAGTAATTCAAAAGTGGATATTGAAAGAAAAGATAAATAAAAGCAAATTAAAGTTTTAAATAATAGATAAGGTGCAAGTATTTGCACCTTATTTATTATTAGAACACATGTGTTAAATAAGGCGATACTTCGCTGACGCTCAGTATGACAATCCAAGGTTAATATTTTGCATCAAACAACACCCTCACCCGAATTTCTAAAACTCGTACCTCGTTTTGAAATTCAACCCTCTCCCAAAAGGCGAGGGGAATGAATACCATAATGCTCTTATTGCCTTTATTTAAACCTTCTCATCATATTCATTGCTTTGACCATAGCCTTTTTCTGCCCAATTTTGCTGTTACCGAATCCGCCAAACATCTTTTGTAATTTACCCATACCGCCCATCATTTGACGCATCTGCTCAAACTGTTTTACATAAAGATTAATTGTATGCATATCTATTCCGCAACCCTGCGAAATTCTGCGTTTACGGCTTGTATTCATAAGTTGGGGATTATCTCTTTCTTCAGGTGTCATGCTTTGAATAAACACTTCAATTCGTTTAAATTCTTCTTCACCTTTATGCGAAATCAGTTCTCTGTCCTCTTTTTTAATATTCAGCCCCGGAATCATGCCTAAAATACTGTCCATCGAACCAAACATCTTCATCTGCTTTTGCATATTCAAAAAATCATTGTAAGAAAATTCGGCTTTTTGCATCTGCTCCTGCATCCTCAAAGCCTGTTTTTCGTCAAAAACTTCCTGCGCACGCTCTACCAAAGAAACAATATCGCCCATTCCTAAAATTCTTGTAACCATTCTTTCAGGATAAAAGTTTTCAAGCGCATTTAATTTTTCACCAGTACCTGTCAATTTTATAGGTTTTCCCGTACAATATACAACAGATAAAGCCGCACCCCCTCTTGAATCGCCGTCTAATTTGGTCAAAACCAAACCTGTTAAGCCGATTTGGGCATCAAAATTTTCTGCTACATTAACGGCTTCCTGCCCGGTCATTGAATCAATTACCAAAAGTTTTTCATTTGGTCTGAAAACCCTGTCAATTATGAGTAATTCTGCCATCATTTCGGTATCAATTTGTAACCTGCCTGCGGTATCCAAAATTAAAACATTAAATCCGTTATCTTTGGCATAATTTAGTGCACTTTGAACAATATTTTGAACATCTTTACTGTCAGGAATTGTAAACACTTCACATCCTATTTCCTGACCTAAAGTCTGAAGCTGAGAAATTGCGGCAGGACGATAAACATCACATGCTACAAGCAACGGATTTTTACCCTCTTTTTTTAGTTTAACCGCAAGTTTTGCAGAAGATGTCGTTTTACCTGAACCCTGAAGCCCAAGCATCATAATAATTGACGGATGTCCTGACAGGTCAAGCGGTTTGAGTTCTTTCCCCAAAAGTTCCACAAGTTCGTCATTAACTATTTTAACCAACTGCTGACCGGGATTTACGCCTGAGAGGACATTTTCGCCCTCTGCCTTATCTTTTATGGCGGAAATAAATGCTTTTACTACCCGCAAATTAACATCTGCTTCTAATAAGGCTCTGCGAATTTCTCGCAGTGCATCCTGCATGTTATCTTGTGTAAGTTCCGCATTCCCTTGAGTTTTTGCTATTATATTCTGTAATTTCTCGCTTAAATTATCAAACATGTTGTTCCTTTACACTTATATTATTACTGTATTATTTGTGAATCGTAAGTCGTGAATAGTTAATTGTCGTTATCGGTGCTTTCGCACATTTCATAAATACATAAATTTGTAAAGGTCTATTCACAATTCACTTTTCACATAAATGTTATTCTAAAGTCTTTCTATCAATTCTTTTGTTTTAATACGAACCTCATTATCAATTTCAAAAATTTCGTCTATTGACGGATTTTTAATCACATTATGATTTTGTGTCATTTTATCAGTTATCTTATAAATATCACCCAAACTTATTTTTCCGTCAAGAAAAGCAAAAACTGCTTCTTCGTTAGATGCATTCATACTAACAGTTGCACTTCCGCCGATTTTCCCCATATTATAGGCAAGTTTCAGTGTCGGAAATTTGTCAAAATCAGGTTTTTCAAAGTCTAATCTTGCAATTTCACTAAAACTGAAACTTTTTGATTTAATTCCTTCAAAGCGTTCAGGATAAGTGATTGCATACTGAATAGGAATGTGCATGCTTGGCAATCCAAGTTGTGCGATAACACTTCCGTCTTTGTATTCAATTGCGGAATGAACAATACTTTGCGGATGAACAACAACTTCAATATCATCATAATTCATACCAAACAAATGATGTGCTTCAATGACTTCTAATCCCTTATTCATCAATGTTGCACTGTCAATCGTAATTTTTTTACCCATATTCCAGCGGGGATGAGAAAGAGCCTGTTCAACAGTTGCACAGTTCATTTCTTCTTTAGTCTTATGTAAAAAAGGACCTCCGCTTGCGGTTATAATAAGTTTATCAACCTGTTTTATATTTTTTATACACTGATGAATTGCACAATGCTCACTATCAACAGGGATAATATTTACCCCGTTTTCTTTTGCTTTTTTCATAACAATATCGCCTGCCATAACAAGTGTTTCTTTGTTTGCAAGTGCAATATCAATACCGTTTTCTATTGCTTTTAGCGTAGGTTTTAAACCGATTTTGCCCGAAACTGCAACAAGAATTATATCATTTTCTCTGTTTGAACAAATTTCTTCCAAACCTTTTTCGCCGTATAAAGTTTGTATGCCGTCAAATTTGAAATCAGAATCATTTGAACAGACATACTTCGGTTTATATTTTTCGCATTGTTTTTTTAAAAGTTCGGTATTTTTCCCGCCTGACAATCCGATTATTTCGAACTTATCAGATATTTTTTCAATAACTTCAAGCGCTTGTGTTCCGATAGAACCCGTTGAACCGATTATACTGATTTTTCTTTTTTTTGTTTCCATATTGTAAATAATTATAACATGTTAAAATTTGGGCGCAAAAAAAATTTTTTTTGTGTTTTATCATGGAAAAATCGCAAGGAGAAAATACATGAATAGCGTATCTTTTCAAGGAAATTTGACAGTAACTACATGGAATAAAACAATAAGTTCATTCAAAAATTACCCGACAACAGAAGCACAAGACAGATTAGTCAAACATATTGTAAAAGATATGGGCGAACAGGGTATTGTGCACCCAATAAATAAACGACAGGCAAACTTTTTATATCAATTAATAGAAAGATTTACAGGTAAAGAAATTCCAAAATTAAATACAGAAAAAGTTTTCTATAATAACGGTGACCAAGTCATATTTTCCGACAAAAATCCGGCATTGTTTGACGGAACAAGAATAGAATACAATTTTTAAACTTCGCTGTTTAATTTTGCGAATTTAACATTTTGATAGAAATACTGTAAAATTTGATATGCGTTATAACCTTGCTTTGCAAGGTTATTTGCTCCATGCTGACTCATTCCTACACCATGTCCGTTTTTTGCAACATTATCATCAAAAGAGAAAACTGAATGAAGATACGGTAAATTTACACCACCCCACGCATTGGTATTTGTATATCCGCCTGCAGATGCAGAATAATATGCCGAAATTATTTTCATATCGTAAGTCAAAACAAGACCTTCCGTTTCATTTACGGCACGGTTTGTTTTGTCTGTTTCACCTGAAGCACCGTTATAAGCCTGATCTTCTGTATTGTCTTTCAAATCATAACCGTATTTTGCCTGTTTCCCCAAATTTGCAAGTGCAAAACTTCTTGCAGCAATAGCCTGCGCTTTGAGTGCTTCGTATTCCCAGGACGGCGACATCTCAGACGGTACAACCCCTCTTATATATTCCTCAACAGAAATATCATTTATAACCGTCAAACCGCCATTAACATTTTTTATTAAAAGTTTTCCTCTGTACCATTTACCTTTTGTACTTACAAAACCTGTGCTGTCAGGTCTTAATACAAGTGCATCGGTATTTAACGGTGTCAGTTCACCTTTTGCTTCAATCGCTATTTGCCCTTTGTACGGAACAAGGATATAACCTTTCATAGCAACAGTAGTCGCTACCGTTCTGTTTGTATGAGTACTAATCATTCGCCCTGCAACATCTGTTCCGACACCTGCTCGGTCAACATTTGTCAGCAAACCGATTTTTATTGCATGACAAGGATTAGCAAGAATGACATTTATTATTAATATTGCAAAAAGTATTAAAATCTTTCTCATAATTCTATTTTAACACATTTTAGCATCATGTAATAGACTAAATGATTGATTTTAAAAATAATAAAATTCAAAATAGACAAAAAGAAGAAAAATAGTGATTTTACCAAATTATATATCCCAAATTATATACTATTATTGAATTTGAGAAAAAAAAATTTCAAAAACACTTGACAGTAAAAGGTAAAGTGCTATAATGAGCCTGTCGATTATACAAAACTGCGGAAATGGTTTCCCGTGGTATTAGGAAGAAGGAGGTTCATAATGAACAAAGAAGAATTAGTAAAGGAAATTTCAAAAAAATCAAAAGTTTCACAAAAAGCAGTTGCTAACATTTTGGCTGCAACTTTAGACACTATTGAAAAAACAGTTAAAAAAGGACAAAAAGTAACTTTAGTTGGTTTCGGTACCTTTGAATCTCGCAAAAGAGCAGCAAGAACAGGCAGAAACCCACAAACAGGTGCTACTTTGAAAATCGCTGCTAAGAAAGTTCCTGCTTTCTCTGCAGGTAAAAAATTCAAAGAACTTGTAAAATAGTTTCTTTATAAAGAATTTTTAAAAAGGGAGTCTTAATTACTTGTTAATTAAGACTCTTTTTTACTTTAAATTTACAATTTGCCAAAAATCACACAAAATATAAAATAGAAGTATGGGAAAAGTATTGATTTTAAGTGAAAATGACTCTTTAATTGAAAAATATTCCAATATCTTTGAAGGAAAATTTTTCAGTTACGAAGTATGCAAAACAGAGAAACAATTTCAGAACTTAACAGAGAACAATTCTTTTGATATTTATCTTGCAGATGAAAATATGTCTTCCTGTGATATAAAACAAACACTTCAAAGTATTAAAAATGTTTCTGAAAGTTCCCGTATATTGCTTTTGAGCCAATCGGGTAATGACGATAGCGAAATATTATCAAATATTGACGGGTATATTCTTGAAAATTATTCTGATAAAATGATTGTAAACACAATAAATACTGCCCTTAAAACAAAATCCAAACTTGATAAACTGACGGCACGCAATAATGATATGGCTGAAAGTCTTTACAGACTGAATGTTTTATATAATACAAGTTCGCAATTTGCAGGAACACTTGATACCAAAGAACTTTTGAATTATATGGCAGAAGGGTTGGAAAAATCTTTGAGTTTTGATTTGGCATGCATAATTTCTTTTGGTTTTGAAAATGAACCTGTTTTAATCATTGATTCAATCTATGATGTATCCGAAGAACTTACTAATGCTCTAAAATTCAGAGCCGTTTTGAATTACAAATCATTATTTGAATCAAAAGAAATTCCTTTTGAAATTGATGATACTAAATTGAAAATCATTAAAAATATTAAAAATCCGCACGAAAAATTATCTTTTTCAGTATTTCAATACGACAACATGTTCGCCCCTATTGATTTGGGTGACCAATTTTTCGGATGTATTGAAATATTTAAAAACAAACCGTTTTCAACCGATGATGCCGCATATTTTCAAACCATTGTCAGACAGGTTTCTTTGCCATTAAAAAGTGCGGGCTTATATAAAGAAATTAAAGAAAAAAATATTGAACTTGAAAAATTAGAGCGTATAAAATCAAATTTTGTATCTATTGTTTCACACGAATTAAGAACCCCGATTACACCGCTAAAAAATGCCCTGTCTATCCTTTCGAGCGGACGATGCGGAGAATTGAACAATGACGGAAAACATTTTCTTGATATGGCAAAAAGGAATGTAAATCAACTTATTAATATTATCAATGATATTCTTGACCTGAATAAAATTGAGGCAGGAATGATGATTTTCACTTACAAAAAAATGAATATTCACAGTGTAATTGAAAATGTCAAAAATAATTTTACAAATGTTGCAAAAGAAAATCATATTGAATTTAGTGCCGTTGAGCAGGATAATTTACCTGATATTTACGGCGACAGCCAGAGATTAGAACAGATTTTAACAAATCTTGTTTCAAATGCAATGAAATTTACTCCGGAAAATAAAAGCATAACAATAAAATCAGAATTGAAAAATGCTCAAGATATTGCACTATGCAAGCATTTTGAAAACGAAATAAATTCACTAAACGGCAATTATGTCGTTGTCAGTGTTCGTGATGAGGGTATTGGAATTAAAGACGAAAATATTTTAAAAGCATTTGAAATGTTTTCACAAATTGAAAATTCTCTGACAAGAAAAGTTGGCGGAACAGGTTTGGGGTTACCGATTGTAAAAGGGATGGTCAAAGCCCACAAAGGAGCAATTTGGTGTGAAAGTGAAGAAGGTAAAGGTTCCTGCTTTTATTTTGCAATTCCTGTTTGCAGTGAAAATACCGAAATAAAAACCGTTCAAAAAGAAATAGTGTAATTGTAAATTTTTCTTAATATTATTTTTCAAACAGGCAATTTTGATTTTCAGGTAATTTTATGTAAGAGAAAATTACCAAAAATCTTGAAAGGAGTTTTTAATGAATATTGGTTCAATAGGTTATACCCCACAATGCAACTGCCCAAACGGAAGAAATAACGCTCCGTCATTTGGCGCAATAAGATTTACAGAAGATGGCATGAGAGTATTAAAATCTCAAATTATCAATCGAATTGGTAATGTAGATTTGTTTGTAAAAGAAGTAAAACCTTTAATAACTCATGCTGAAAACAATCCTATACATGTTATTGTCGATACAACAAAAAATATGGATAACAAACTTGTTGCAAAAGTAGAGGACAGAAAACTCAATTTTGGATATGACGCTTCTGCAACATATCCTCAAGATGACAAATATTCATTTGATTTTCTTGCAAATGCAGTAACAAAAGCCGACAACCTAAACAAGTTAAATAAAGAACTTGACGGAATTGCAAAAAATACAGTTAAATAATAACTCATACTTACAAATACACTACAATAAAGACTGTCTTAAATAAGGCAGTCTTTTACTTGTATTATATTGCACTTCATTCAAAAATAGGTTAAAATTAGAATATAAACACGCGGAGTAATATATGTTTAATTTTATAAAATGTATGAAAAGGACTGCATTTACACTGACGGAATTACTGATTGCACTTGGCGTAATAGGTGTTTTGACGGCAATAGTTATGCCAATTGTTTTCAGTTTGGCTCCAGACCAAAATGCACTAATGGCAAAGCGTGCATTTTATACAACAGAAACCGTTATAAGCGATTTATTAAATGACAGTTATTGTTACCCAAAAATATTATCACGGGCAGGACTTGATGACGGTTTGGGGTATGCAAAATGTAAAAAATGGGGCGGAGAAGAAAATACCGGTGCATTGTCAAATGAAGATGCCGCAACAAAACTTGTTACACTGTTTGCCGACAGACTTGATATAAGAGGTTCAATCAAAAATGAGAACGGCAAAAAAACATTTCAGACAAAAGACGGAATGATATGGACTTTTTCACATTTTAATTTTGTCAATAACAAACCTGATTCTTATGTGCTCTTAACTGTTGATGTTAATGGAGATAAAGACCCTAATTGCGGACAATCAGCACAATCGGGACAATGTGAGGACAAAAACAGAAAGCAGGGATTTGACCGTCTTACAATGAGAATATTTGCAAGAGGAAGAATTCAGCTTATAGACTGCTGGGGAATTTTAGCCGCAAAGGTTGATAAAAAACTTGTCGGCAAAGAAGATGCCATCTGCAACGGACAAGACAGCGGAACAATAGAAGAAGAATGTGCTGATGCTCCGACAAGTCCTGATGATTTTTGCTGTAATGACGATAAATGGAAAAGTGCGGATGTATGTAATCCTTGTACTGCAACACCAACGAGTGCTGACGATTATTGTTGTCAGGAAGCATCAGGCTCATCTTGGGTAGGTACACAGGCATGTGACCCATGCACATATACAACACCGTCAAGTCCTGATGATGAATGTTGTCAATCTGGGCATAAATGGAACGGGACACCTGTTTGTGATGTTTGTTCCAGCCCATATTCAATTGCATGTTGTTTAACAAAAAAGAGTTCAATAGAATATGGTGATAAATGCTGCGACCATAATGAAGTTAAAGATCAGGTTCCCGCATGCAGAAATGAAAATATTGCTATTACATCAAAATTCTATGTTTCTGCACAAAAACCAAAAGATTCGGATACATGGGGTGCAACTAAAATTACATCTGTATCTACAATCAACCAAACTCTGCCGTTTAACCTTGAAATAAAATATATAAGAGGTTGCCCCGGCAGTGTCGGATGCGGGAGTTACGGAGCAGGAATGTCCTGCATTATAAATATCGGGCAAACAAGTTGTACCGCAAGTGAAAATATTTCAGGTTCATTCCCTTATAAATTTGAACTTACAAAAGCAGATAAAGACAAAGGCGGATTAACCGGATTTAAACCGACTTATAATATGCCAAACAGTTATAAAAACAATTATTCGGTAAAATTTAAGTTCTCAGGTAATCTTGATATGTATTAACAAAAAAATATCCGTCTTTTAAAATAAAAGACGGATATTTTAAATTTGGTATTGAATAAGTTAATTACTCAACTTCGATAGCGCCAACAGGGCAAGCATCTGCTGCTTCTTTAACGCTGTCAATGTTATCTGCAACTGCTGCTGCGTTTACAACTGCCTTATCTTCAATTGAAAATACTTCTGAACAAATTGATTCGCAAGCACCGCATGCAATACAAGAATCATTAACTGTAACTGCCATTTTAATTTCTCCTTATTATTATTTAACCACGCGAAATAACTTCGCAAAACTATTATACAACAAATTCAAAAAATTTTCCACAAAATTTCATATATAATTAAAAAGATCTTATTGCCTTATTTCTTACTATTTATATTCTTTTGTCGCCATAATGAGTTTATAATAAAGTTCCAATTCTTTTCGATCAGAATTATTTATAATTTCAGTTAATTCTTGTTGCAATGTAGATTGGGATTTCATATATCCGAAATCAAACAAATCTCTTATATTGACCTGCAACGCTTTTGCAAGTTTTTCAATATTTTCTTCTTTAGGTAGTTGACCGCCATTTTCAAGTTTGCAGAGATTTGTTGTTTCCATTCCAATAATCACAGCCAAATCAACTTGCGTAAGTTTATTACGCTTTCTTAAATCTTTAATTCTTTGTCCTAATAATTTACTAAGAATTGCCATAATTTTAATTTTACAATTAATCTGAAATAAAAGTTGCTACATTGTGATAATTAATATTGACAAAATTGGCATGATACGACATAATATTAATAAATACTTGGCATTAATCCATAAGTATTAGACAAAAAATTATTTTGATTTGACAAATTGAAGAAAGGCGGAAAAATTATGTTAAAAAGATTCTATGGCTCGAAAAAAGGTTTTACCCTCGCAGAAGTGCTGATTACACTTGGCATTATCGGTGTAGTTGCAGCAATGACTATCCCTACTCTTATTCAAAACACAAACAGCGTAAAATTCGCATCACAATTCAAAAAATCCATTTCTACATTATCTCAGGCAGCCCTTATGGCACAAGCACAATATGATGTTGATTACTCCTTAACATCATCAGTTAGCAGCGCCGATAATTGTGGTAAAGAGATTGTTTCCGGAGGCAATATTACTTTCTGTGGATTATTAAACAATACCTTAGCCGGACAAACATATTTAGGCACTTATGGTTCAGATAAAGTTCTTGCTGCAAATGGAGGAAAGCATGGTGGTTCTGATACTGACAAGTATACTTTTGCCTCAACAAAAGTATTACCTTCCTCTACAGAATATTTGGTATATTCTCTTGCCGACGGTTCTTATGTAGGTTTCGACCCTGCTGCAGTCGGATGCGGTTTAGGAGCCGGGAATGTTCTTGATGCGTCTGTTTTTACAAGAGTTTCTAATCCTGAAGATACTACAACGCAAAAAGGGCTGAAGAATTGCATTGGTTTTATTGATGTGAACGGACCTACTCCTCCAAATAAAGAAGTTGAATGCTCATCCGGAGAGACAAAATTAGATCCGAGCGAGAGCTGTAATGTTGAAAGAACAGGCTCAAGTATGGGAGATATATTCCCTGTCGTGTTCCATGACGGAGTTGTAGAGCCTGCATCTAATGCTGCAAAAATGGTATTAACAAGAGGTAAATAGGCTTAATAGTTGAGTAACCTTTTTTAGGTACTTAACTTTTGTATCATATTTTTACGAGGTTGAACACATCAACCTCGTTTTTTTTAGGTAATTGTTGGGCTGAAAGCCCAACTTACAAAATACCATCTTATTTACAGAGTATCTTTTATATTTTGAACAATATAATCAAAGCCCAAAATTTCGCCCAGATTTAATCCGCCTTCTTTTGGAACGGTTTTCTTGCCATAGAATAAGAACGGAACTTTTTCTCTTGTGTGATCGGTTCCGGGAACACATGGATCACAACCATGGTCTGCAGTTATAATCAAAGCATCATATACACCCATTGCTTCAATTATCGGGGCAACATAGGTATCAATCTCTTCTATCGCCCTGCCATAACCTTTTGCATCATTTCTGTGACCGTAAAGCATATCCGTATCAACAAGATTAGTAAAAATTAAAGTCTTATCATTATATTGCTTACCTTTTTCATAAGCAATATCTTCAAGCGGAAGTTCCCCTTTAACCACTTTCAAAGTAAGTTCCAAACCCTCTTTATTAGAGCCTGTATGAATTGCATGAGTAATACCGGATTTTGAAAAAATATCCTCAATTTTACCGATACCGATAACCTTGTCACCTCGTTCTTTTAATACATTTAGGATTGTGCGTTTTGGCACCATTGAATAATCTCGCCTGTCTTTAGAAATTCTTGTCGGTTTGCCGTCAATTATTTTATAAGGTCTTGCAATTACTCGTGCAACATTATACCCACCGTCATCAAGAAGTTTGCGTGCAATTTCACACCACTTATAAAGTGTTTCTAACGGTATCATATCCGTATCAAGCGCAATTTGGAACACGCTATCAGCGGATGTATAAATTATAGGAAATTTTGTTTTGTGATGTTCGTCATTAAGTTCTTCAATAATTTTTGTACCGCTTGCGGGAATATTTGCCAAAATACCGCCACAGCCTGTTTCTTCAATAAATTTGTCTATTAATTCTTTGGGAAAACCGTCAGGGAAAGTTGAAAACGGCTTATCGGAAACAAGTCCTGCGATTTCCCAGTGACCTGTTGTAGTATCTTTGCCTTTTGATTTTTCAATCAAAGTTGCACAATATCCCTTCTGATGTTCAACTTTTGCAATCCCTTTAAAATCACCTAAATTCCCGAGTCCTAACGCTTCCATATTCGGAACATTCAGACCGTTATTAAATTCGCATACATGCTTTAAGGTATTACATTCGGGAATATCGCCAAAATCTGCACAATCAGGCATTGCACCTATTCCCATTGAATCTATAACCATTATAATTACTTTAACATCCATAACATACTCCTGTCATAATATCATTATTTTAACACTATTCCAAAAACTCTGCAAGAATTGTATTACTGACCAAAACACCATTCGGAGTTAATTTATACCCATATTGAGTTTTTTCAAGTAATTTTAATCCCTCATATTTTTTCAGAATTTTGAGGTACTTTTCCTCAAAATCTATCCCGTATTTTGAATTAATCTGCCCGATATTTATTCCGCTCATCTTACGAAACCCCAAAAAAATTTCTTCTTCAAGTTTGTCCTGCTCTGTTTCAAATCTTTCTTCCGAGTGTTCGAGCGGATTTTTCAGATAATCTTCTATTGTAATTTTATTCCCGTATCTGATTCCATTAAGATAACCGTGTGCGGAAACACCAAAACCATAGTATTCCTCATTGTTCCAATAATTTAGATTATGCTTTGATTCAAAACCTTCTTTTGCAAAATTACTTATTTCATAATGATTAAACCCACACACAGAAAGTAATTTGACCGCTTCAATATACATATCTGCCTGTTCATCTTCATCTGCAAGATTCTCAGGGCGATTTTTGTCAAAATAGCAGCCTTTTTCTATAGATAAACCGTAAAGTGAAATATGCTGCACATCAAGATTAACGGCTTTTTTCAAATCGTTCAGAAACATATCTGATGTCTGATTTGGCAAACCGTATATAAAATCAAGACTGATATTTTTAAATCCTGCATTTTGGGCATTTTCAACAGATTTTAAAACTTGTTTTGAATCATGCCGGCGGTTTATCTGTTTTAAAATATCATCATCAAAACTCTGAACCCCAAGACTTATACGATTTATACCTATATCATATAAACTTCTCAAATAGGTAAATGATAAATCATCAGGATTTAATTCTGCAGTAATTTCGGTTGAATTTGTAATATTAAAATGTTTTATAATATTATAAAATTCTTCCGGTTCTAAAAGTGAGGGAGTTCCGCCTCCAAAATAGAGAGTTTTCAACGGTTCAGCGCCATAAACCGAATTAATTTCCTGTTCTAAGGCTTTCAGATAATCTTTTTTCAGTTCTAATTTCGGATAAGAAATAAACGAACAGTAATGACATTTTGACCTGCAAAACGGTATATGTATATAAACACTTTTTGGCATAAAATCATTATAACACTATAATTTTACAAATTGCTCATTAGTCTGAAATGCTTTATAATTTTCTGTATGAAGAAGTTTGATTTTTTTAAACAATTTCCAACACCTGTAATCGTAATAAAAGACTATGATAATGTTGTTTTCAAAAACAATACTTTTTGCCGAATATTCAACCAGTTTACAAATATAAAACGATTTGCCCACAAAGTAACTTTTGAATTTTGCCCGATGGACAGCGAAAATGCAGATTTATATTCCCCTATTTTTCAGGCTATAACTTCAAAAGAGGATTTTTTTGCAAGAATTTCATATACAAACAATTCAGGACAAACATTTTATTACGACATGATAACCGCAAAACGCGGAACATACACAATATTTTTCTTTACTGATGTGAGTTCTGATATTCTGCTCAAAGATAACAAAAAGGAACAACAAATTTATCAGGAAAAACTGAAAAAACTTGAAAACGAAAATGATGAACTCCAAAAAATCAGACAAAATGCACAAACTCAAGCCTTCAAAATTGCACTGATAAACAAAGTTTCAAACATAATCCGAGAATCCATGGATATTTCAGCAATTCTAAATTCCGTACTGAAAGAATTGTCTTTGATGTTTGGTTGTTTCAAATCTTATTATGCTGAAAGTAAAAATAATTCTTTTACAATAATTGAATCTTACGGAGAAAATAATATTAATAAAGAAATTCCTATCAAATTTGACAATATAGTTATGTCAAAACTTGAAAATCAGGAAATTTCAACGGGTTACTCATTATCAGAATATATCGGAGCAACACCTTTTAAACAGTCTGTTTTGAGAATAGTTGTTCCTGTATATCATTTGCAAAAATTAACAGGTGTTCTTGTACTTTTGAGTTATCAAAAACGAGAACTTAACGAAGAAATAGAAATTCTTGATGCGGTATCTTCCCAACTTGGCAGTGCGATTATAAGAGCCGAACTCTATCACAAAAATGTCCAAAATGTCAAAGAATTAAAACAGGCTCTCGATGAATTGAAAGAAACACAAATCCAACTTATCAACTCGGAAAAAATGGCATCTTTAGGTCAACTTGTCGCAGGTATTGCACACGAAATCAATACTCCGGTAGCCTCCATAAAATCTAACAATAACATACTTTCAAAATTGATTTCAAAACTTGAAGATAATGATATAAAAGAAATGTTCAAACAAATCAATGACATTGATAAGGAAGCAATTGAGCGTATCAGCAAAATTGTAACTTCGCTCAAAAAATTTGTCAGACTTGATGAAGCAGAATTGCAGGAAGCAAATATCAACAACGAAATAGACCTGACCCTTGAAATTATCCGCCACGAAACCAAAAACAAAGTGGAAATTGAAAAACACTACGGAGAAATTCCGCTTATAAAATGCTACCCTAATATGCTGAATCAAGTTTTCACGAATATACTTGTAAACGCATGCCAAGCAATTGAAAAAACAGGCAAAATTACTATTTCTACAGAATTGAAAGAAAAAAATCTTGAAATAAAAATAAAAGATAACGGAAAAGGAATACCCAAGGAAAACCTGCAAAATATTTTTACGGCAGGATTTACGACAAAAGGTGTAGGAGTAGGTACAGGTTTAGGTCTTGCTATTAGTCAAAAGATAATAGACAAACATCACGGTAAAATCAGTGTCATCAGTGAAGTTGGGATTGGTTCGGAATTTATTATTACTATCCCTTGTGAGTAGTAATTTGTTAAGAAATCGTAAAAAATATTTTAAGATATAACTGTATTATAAGCATTTTTATATAAACAATCAAAAAAATTTGTAAAATATTTTCATTCAACTAATGAATTAAATATCAATATGTATTATAATAAAAATACTGAAGGAATAAGTGTCAGTGTTACCCTTAATAAATTTCTGGCCCAAATCGCAGTAGGTAAAGGAAATCCACAGAAATAATTTTATGAATTGTAAAAAAAGTTAACATAAATTTTAAAAAAAAGGCAATTTTATTCACTAAAATTTTTTTATATAGAAGTAAGTAGTGTGAATATTATTGTAGTGTCGGAGGAAAATAATGACAATTAGTGTGAATGGTAGCAAGAAAAAACAAGTTAAAAAGACATTTGAAGAATTATTAAATGATTTAACAGGAAGTAATTCAGAAAAGGTTCGTTACAATGCAGCCCGTATTTTAGGTGAAATGGGCGATTCAAAAGCAGTTGAACCTTTGATTGATGTTTTAAAACACGATAAAAACGGTTCTGTCAGACTTTATGCAGCAAGAGCATTAGGTGAATTGGGCGACTGCAAAGCAACAACTCACTTGATTGAATCTTTGCGTGAAGACAGAAATGTTGATGTTCGTGTTCGTGCAGCAAGAGCATTAGGTCGTTTGGGCGGTGCAATTGTTGTTGAACCTTTGGTAGAAGCATTGAATGACGAAAACCCTCAGGTTTGTATTACTGCAACAGATGCTTTAATTGAAATCGGTGATGTTGCAACAGATGCTTTAATCGAATCATTAGATCACGAAAAAGTTAATGTAAGATGTGATGCAACAAGAGCATTAGGCGAAATCGGAAACAAAAAAGCCGTTGATAAAGTTATCAATATGTTGTATGACGAATGGGTAAATGTAAGAATTTATGCCGTAACATCTTTAGGCAAATTAAACGACCCTAAAGCAGTTCCTGCATTGATTGATGTTATGAAAAACCGTAATGAAAACGAACTTGTTAGAGCAGGTGCAGCAGCAGCGTTGGGTGTTTTGCGTGACACAAGAGCGTTGATGCCGTTAAGAGAACTTATTATGGAAGCAGAAGAATTGGGTGAATTGGAAGACACTGCATTAAAATCTTTCAAAAAGATTATGGCAGCAAATTGGCAGTCAATTCCGGGTGCTGCTCCGGTTAAAAAACCTGCAACTACAACTTTATAATAAGTGCAAAAATAAAAGATTAAAAAAGGTGCGAAAGATATTTCGCATCTTTTTTATTGTCTATACCATACATTAAAGTTTTCTATTTCTGAAAATGTCTTATAATAATCTCCACGAAAATTTAAACACCTGTCATCTATCATCAAATAAGCCGGAGATTTAAAACTTGTTACATCAGATACATATTTATCTAATTTGTTTTCAGACACCCATTTTCTTGCAAGAGAGTTGTTTCGTGTAGTGAATATTTTTACATCATAATTTTGAGATAATTTTTCTAAAAATTCCTTTGCTCCCTCTTTTATCGAAGGGATAAAGTTTTCGTTATAATTACCTGTATAAGTATTCAAAACACCATCTAAATCTATTAGTATTGTTTTTCTATGCTTCATTTATTTATACTTCTATCGTGCTATTTGCCTGTTAATTTATTTCAATAATAACAATAAAATTAAAATATGGCAAATAGCACGATAGAAATATTCAGAAATAACCTTAAATATTATCGCAATAAAAAAGATTTTACTCAGGATAAATTGAGCGAAATCACCGGTATAAGCAGTGACTATTTGTCAGAAATTGAAAGAGGAAAGAAAACACCAAGTTTTAAAAGAATGTTATTAATTGCCAAAGCATTAGATATTGAAGTTTACAAATTATTTAAACCAATTAGTTAATCTGTATTTAGGTTTTGAGATATAAACCCCAATTTACTTATTTAGTATCTAAAACCGTCTGCTTTCATTCGGTCTATTACTTCTTGCAATTTTTCATCAGAACATACATAAGAAATTCTGAAATAGCCTTCGCCGTATATACCAAATGCCGTTCCCGGAACAATTACGATACCGGATTTTTCAAGCATATCCTGACAGAATTTTACACTTGAATCATATTTTCTTGGTATCGGCATCCACAAATAGAATGTTGTATGTGGAATTTTGCTATCATCAATTTCCCAACCGAGTTCTCTCAAACCTTTTACCAAAATGCTTTGTTTTCTTTTGTAATCGATATTTCCCTGCTTAATATAATCATCGCCGTCAGGAGAAGTCATAATATAAGCGCATGCTTTTTGTAAGGCCTTGAACATACCATTATCAATAGTTGATTTACCTTTTGCAAATCTTGAGACAACTTCACTGTTTCCGCAAATCCAGCCTAAACGCCAGCCTGTAACGGCATAAGGTTTAGAAAGTGTAAACATTTCAACCGCAATATCTTTTGCACCTTTAAGTTCGAATACACTAAAAGGCTTTTGGGCTTCATCAAAATACATATCACAATATGCAGCATCAGAAATCAGCAAAATATCTTTCTTTTTACAAAAATCAATTACACTTTGAACATATTCTTTTGTAGCAGTGACACCGAGCGGGTTGTTCGGATAATTTATAACCACTGCTTTAACTTTATTTTCATCATATCCGTCATTTTTTAACTGTTCCCAAACCTGCTCCATATCAGGCTGATAATTATTTTCCGGAGTCAAAGCCATAGAATAAGCCTTGCCGCCTGAACAACCGACCATTTGAGAGTATGAAGCATACCCCGGATCAGGGATTAGAATAATATCTTTTTTAAATTCATCATGTTCTGGATAAATAATAAATCTGATTAAATTGGCAAGTCCGTCTTTTGAACCCAAAACAGAACAAACTTCCGTATCGGCATTCAATTCTACACCAAAACGGTCTTTCATTCTTTGCGCACATGCTTCTCTAAAATATTTCTCCCCTCTTGTAACAGAATAAGAATGAATACTGTCTTCAGTCAAAAATTCTTTCAATTTTTCTATAAGTGAAGCAGGCGGAGCAGATGTCGGAGCACCCATTGAAAGCATTATCGGGGCTCTATTCTTCTTTATCAAAGAATCTTTCAACTGTGCTGTTCTCTCTTTTAATCTTACCATTATATAAGTATCTAACGCCATTACATCTTCGTTAAATAAATTTTCCATTTTCATATTTCATACCTCGTAACAAATATTATATAATAAACATAAATTTATTCCGTTATTTTTTGAAAAATATAATAAGTAAAATTATCTTTTTTATAAGATTTTAGAAAAATAAAGTCCATATTAAGCATTGCAATAGTATCGCACATATATTTTTTGAACAAAGAATCAAGAATATTTTTTTCATTCACTTCTTTTATTTGTTTTCTTAAAACATTTATATCAATTATTGCATTGTTATCTGTATCATACATAGCAAGCAGGACATATCTTCCTTTTGGTACTATCGCAGTTACATTTTGAGTAAAATAGTCAAAATATTTTTTTGAAAAAACTTTATCTTCATTAATTTTGTCAAAAATAAGTTTATATTTACCTTTTCCTGCCATAGTTTTGCTATCGCCGGAATCATAATATAAACCGTAAGGATTTCTTGCGGTTTTATGAAAATCTGAATTAAACACTCTCGGTCTTGTCAGACTTCTGAAATAATAAGGCGCATCTGCTCCAAACGGCAAAATTACAATATCATCAGTACTCAAACCTAATTCATCAGATTCAATTGCAGGACTTTCAAGCGCAAGTGATTTATTTTTGCGCATAACAAATGAATTTTGAACATTAAACACTCCGCACGCAAGAATAAATAAAATTAAAAATGTTTTAAAATGTTTTACACTGAATTTTTCGCTCAAACCGATTACAGAAAGCATAATAACAGGCGGGAGCAAATACAAAATATATCTTGATGTAAAAACATTTACCTTAAATACTGCAAAAATTACGGCAAAAATAAAATTACATAACAAAATTGTACTCAAGGTTTTTATAAATTTATTTTCACTTTTTAATGCTTTAATAAACCCGATTACAAAATAAATACAGGGAATTATAACAAGCAGTGCAAATTTGAAGTTTATATTATAACTTCCGTCAGATACCCAATAAATGTTGGTTTCTATCGTTGCACCGAAGAAATTTCTGATTGCATCTATAACATGTGAAAACTTTAATATCCCTTCATGACTTATAACAAAGATACTGCGCAATTTTGCATAATGCGAAATCAAAATAAAATAAGGAATTAAAAATGAAAATTCAATCACCTCAAAACTCAAATACTGCCTGAGTTTGTCCTTCTTATTTTTCAATAAATAAGCCGAATAACAAATAATTAAAGACAAATTATATAAAATTCCGCCGACAAAAGTGTATGGAATTAAAATATTTATTCCGACAAGTTTTAAAAGTGATTTTTTATCTCCTTTTTGTTCATAATCAATTAAAAAGTTTATTGATAACAAAACCAAAAATACTACAAGAGAGTACATTCTGACTTCTGATGAAAACAAAACCAAAAGCGGACTGACAGCACAAACCATTGATGAAAATATTGCATTTTTAGAAATTTTATTACCAACGATATATGAAAATGGTACGGTTAAAGCACCAAAAATCAGAGATAATGAACGCATAGCAGTTTCACTTTGACCGAAAATTTTTATCCAAAATTTCAGCAAAACAAAATAAAGCGGAGTGTGTTGCAAATCTACATTGAGTAAATTGTGCATAATTCCTGCATTATCGGTTGCCGTAGCCCAGGAACACGCTTCATCATACCAAAGAGCATTGTCCATATATAAAAATCTAAAGCCCACAGCAATTATAAATAATATAAGAATCAATATAATATTTTTTTTCACGATATTATCCTCGCTTATTTATAATACTATAAAATTTTTGAGATATTATTAATTTATAATATTTAAAAAGGAGAGAGCAAAATGGACAAATATTCACATAATTACAATGTAATTTTAGATAATATGGATTTAAACGAATACAGGCTCAGACCTATTTCTGCCATAATGTACTTACAAGATGCTTTTGCAAGATTTTGTGCAACAAAAAAAATGGCTGCTTACGATTTATTCCCAAAAAATTTATATTGGATTGTTTCCGAATTTAATATTGAATTTTGTGATAATTCACCATTTTGGTCAGAAGAAATCACAACTGAAATTTGGATTTCAGAAATTACCAAACTAAAAATATACACGGATTTTAAACTATATTATAAAGGTAAAGAATTTGCCAAAGGAAACGGATGCTGGTTTATTCTTGACCAAATTACAAAACGCCCTGCAAAAACAGATATTATAACCGAACACTTTAACATCTGTCCCGAACTTGTGCTTGGCGAACACAAAAAATTTACACTTGAAGAACAAACTGAAAAAGTCAGCGAAATTACCCACAAAAATAACTTGTCTGACTTGGATTTTAATAACCATGTTAATAACAAAAGTTATATCAATATTGCAGAAGCATCAGCAACGGATGAATTTAGAAAAACTCGTACACTCAAAACTCTCAATATAAAATTTAATAAAGAATCATTCCTTGATGATATTTTAATCTGTTCTACATTCAAAACAAACATTCCAGATACTTATGTTCACAGAATAACCAAAGACGGCGATAGTGTTTGTGATATTCAGACCTGCTGGACAGATAAAAAAATTTCTCAGGATATCCTCAATTATGATTTGAAAGTTAAATCAGAAAAATAATTATTTTATGATAACAAGGAGAAAAATATGGATTTAATTACACGCAATAAAGAATTGATAAAAAAATTTGAAACAATGATTAATACCGCAGATGAAAAACTTGCAGATGAATTAGTTGCAAGTGATGCGGCATTTTATACACCTGCAAGTCCTGAAGCATTGTATGGCGGTAAGGGTTATTTATCCGTTGTATATTGGATGAGAAAAGGGTTTAGTGATGTGCAGTGGCATATAACAGATATGGTTGCAGATGAAGAAAAAGTAGCGGTCAAATGGGATTTGACAGGAACTCATGACGGAGAATTTTTGGGTATTCAACCAACAGGAAAAAAAATCAAAGTCTGCGTTATGAATTTTTATTATTTTAACCAAGACGGTAAAGTCACAAATGATATAGCGGCAGAAGGTATGATAGGTATTCTGCGTGGTATCGGTGCCATGAATTAAACACTACAAAGAGTGTTTCATAATAAAATCAAATGCTTTTTCAGGCAGTACAGCGCGTAAAAATACAAGCAGTTTTGCACAAAATCCGACAAGATATCTTGCTTTTGGTTTTTGAGTATTTACCGCTTTTAAAACAATTTTTGCTATCAAAGTCGGTTTTGATGCCAATTTGCAGTTATAAAACTTTTTCATTCCGCTTATAACTTTTAGAGCGGAATTTTTATATGCCCCGTTTTGACAACATTGCTCAAGGTTATCAAGAGCGATACTGTCCCAGCAGGTTTTTATTATTCCAGGTTCGATTAAAACAACATCTATTCCAAATTCCGAAACTTCCATTCTCAAAGCATCACTCAAGGCTTCAACCGCATATTTACTTGCGTGGTACCAACCGCCAAAATAACTGACAAATTTGCCTCCCATTGAAGATATATTTATTATTCTTCCGTTCTTATTTTCTCTCATATAAGGAAGAATCTTTTTTGTCAGACTTGCAAGCCCAAATACATTTACTTCAAACTGTTTTCTCGCTTCGTCAAGTGTCACATCTTCTATTGCACCAAAAGAACCGTAACCCGCATTATTGATTAGAACATCAATTTTCCCCTCTTTTTCTATTATTGTCTTTACTACATCTGCGCAGGATTGTTCGTTTGTTACATCCAAATACAAAGGAATTACTCCAAATTCTTTGAGTGCTTCCATTTTATCCAAACTCCTTGCCCCGCCGTAAACAATATGTCCTTCTTTTGCCAGAAGTTTTGCGCTTTCATAACCCATTCCGCTTGATGCACCGGTTATCAGTATAACTTTTTTATCTTTCATACTAAACTTTCTGCCTTTTTGTGACCTGTTAATATTAGCATAAAATAGAATTACTTTATATTTTGTCCTTTTATGCTAATATTTTGTTATGAAATATTGTATAGAATGTGGTAAAGAACTGATATTAAAAGAAAATTTCAATTGCGGTGTAAGTGAAGGTTTGGTGCCATATTGCACAAATTGTGAAGAATTTCGCTTTCCGCAGTTTAATACATCTGTCAGTATGGTTGTTTTTAACAAAGATTATTCAAAAATTTTGTTAATTCAGCAATACGGCAGAGGAGTAAATATTCTTGTTGCAGGTTATGTTACAAAAGGCGAGTGTTTAGAACAAACCCTAAGGCGTGAACTCAAAGAGGAAGTAAATTTAGACCTGCTGTCTTTTGAATTTAACGCAAGCAGTTATTTTGAAAAAACAAATTCACTTATCTGTAATTTTATTGTCCAAACAGAAAACGAAGATTTTGAAATCAACCCCGAAGTTGATTATGCACAGTGGTATTCAATAGAACAGGCAAAAGAAGTTATATACCAAAGCAGTCTTGCTCAGGAATTTTTACTCAAAGCACTTGAAAAAATAAAAATTCCCGCTATGTTAAAGCATTAATCCATTTTTCAATTTCAGTATCTTTGGCACTGTTTTCATAAGAAGTGAAGCCGACTTTTACATCCGAATCAGGACAAATTTTTTCAATATCCGTATAGGTTGCAGACGCTCCGCCACCGCCATGAGTACAGAATGGCATAATTGTTTTGTCCGTAAAATCATTTTCACTCAAAAAAGTTCTTACAGGACTTGCAAAAGTGTACCACCAAACAGGTGTCCCGATATAAATTGTTTCATATTTTGAAATATCAATTTTATCTGTCAATTCAGGCAAATAACCCTGTTCTTTTTCTTTTTGTGCTTGATTAACAACATCAGTATAATTCCTCGGATATTCATTAACAGGTTTAATTTCAAACAAATCACCACCGGTAATTTCTTTGATTTTTTCCGCTATTGCTTTTGTGTTTCCTGAATAAGAATAATAAGCAATTAATACTTTGTTGTCTGACATTTTAACTCTCCTAAAATATAAATCGTATATTAATTATAACATATTTTTTAAAAATTGAAAACAAATTACAGAATAATTTATTATGGTTGACAAGACTAAATTCACTATAAATGAAGTTTACAAAACGAAGAAACTTTACTTTTTATGTATTTTATAATATAAAAAGGATAAATTGTTTGGGAGATAATGAAATGAAAAAGTTTATACTATTAACACTGATATTATTATTAAATTTTATCACGGTACAACCTGTATTGGCGGAATTGAATGAAACTCAGGAACTGAGTACTCCTGTTTTTTCTGCATCAGTTGAAGATGAAAAAGTATTTTTAAGTCCTAAAAGTACTTTTATTCTTGAATTAGAATCAGATATTGATGTAAACGAAACAAATTTAAAAGATGAAGTATTTTTTACTTTAGTTTCAAAAGTAACTACATCAAACGGAATGGTTTTGCCGGAGCATACGCGTTTTGCAGGTAAGTTTGTAAAAATTAAAAAAAGCGAGCCTATGTTTAAGCGGGCAAGAGCATATATTATAATAGATAAAATAATTTTCCCAAATGAACAAACCTACACCGTAAGAATGGAGCCTAAAAAAGGAAGTGACTTGAAATCTCCTCAAATTTTAAATGCTTTAAGAGTTATTCCTGCAAGTATAGGGGTTGTAACATTTTCTATTATAAGTGTTGCTGTAGTCGCAATAGAATCAGTAAGTGTTGTAGGGCTTGTTGTAGTTCCGAGAACATGTAAAGGTTTTGGTATATTAATAAGTTCACTGGCAAAAGGTTTGAATTATAAATTAAAAGCAGGAAGTAAGATTCAATTTAAATTGGATACCCCTGTATATATTCAGGCAAGTGATATATTATCAAAGTAGGAAAACAGCATTAACAAAAAAGAGAATAGGGTTGTCTTATTCTCTTTTTTGGTGGAGACGGTGGGAGTTGTCTTGGTCGTTCGCCATAAACGGCATTACGCATTTTGGCTTTTGTGCCATTTGGCACAAGCCAAAATCTGCTCCAGCCTCGGCTCTCTCCCGCTCGAACCACAGACAAACCTCTCGGTTTGTTGGGTTCTCCTCACACAACTATTATTTATAATATTTAAAAATGGAGACGGTGGGAGTCGAACCCACGTCCAAAATGGATGACAACATACTTCTACGAGTGTAGGCTATTTTTTGCTCAACTGATTCAGGAAAATGTCTAAACCATACGAATCAGCCCAAGGTTTTATTTAAAGGAAACTCTAAACCTTGCAAAGTCGTCTTGATGTATCTACTTTGCATCAATACACTGCCGCTTGCATAATGGACTTATACAGCCGGCAAGCTGGGCTATATAAGTGGCTAATCATAGACTAAGCAGCCAAAGCATATGCTTGTGCAAAGTCTACTTTTCTTACATTGTTAGCACTTAATTTGTTTTGCTCGTTGATGACGGAGAACAGCGCTCCGACCCGCCGCATATTACCACCAAACATCCTGTCAAATACCAGAACGTCCCCATATAAAAATGTAAATGTACGATTAATACTATTATAACTGAATTTTAACCTTTTTCAATCTTTATTGTAACGAAATGTTACAAACATGCTCAAAAACATTAAAGTTCATGCTTTTACCTGCCGACATGAAAGATAACAGATAAAATAAGACGAAAGGAAATACCGTTATGGGAATGTCAGCATCTCAAGCAAGATTTTTAAGTTTAACAGCAAGAAAAAACAATGTTGAATTTGAAGGACAACAGATTAACCAGCAAAGAACAACCCTGTCTAACGAATCAGCAAGTTATTATAGCGAATTGTGTAATATGGAAGTGCCGACTCCGCCATCTATTGATGATTATACAAAAGTATCTTACACCTTCAATGATGGTGCAATGACTAATACCCTTATTTCCTTATTACCAAAATCCGGTACCAACAATGAGTATGTTGTAAACTATGTCGAAGAATGGCAGGATGATTATGCTATCGTTCCGGCTGCCTCAAGTTTAGTTGAAAAAACAGGCTCAACTTATTCAATCGGAAGTTGCAAGTTGAGAGAAGCAGGTGTTGCCCCTGCAAATATCGCTGATGATGAATACTATGAATCACTTTCAGCAAGTCAGCGTACCGCTTTATTACAAAACGAAGCATATTTATTAAAAATGGTTCAGGAAAAAACCGGTGACAGTGGTAAATTCTATATCAGATATATTAAAAATACTACAAATGGCAACTATGAACCATATTTATATGCTTTAAGCGAATTACAACAAACTCAAAAATATAACAATAAAAACCTCGCAAGTATTCCTTGTTATTCACTTGGTTCTACAACACAAACAAGAGAAGTATTACACAAAGAAGCAACCGTTGAAAAAGATTCTTCAGGCAGATATGTGGCAATTACAATCAATCTTGGTACAGATGATCAAGGTAATAAAATAGAGCGTACTTATGCTCTGACAACAACAACTACTACAGATGAAGAAGCATATAATGATGCAATGAACGAATATAACTACAAACAACACGAATATGACCACAAAATTCAGGAAATTAACTCAAAACTTGAAATCGTTCAACAACAAGATAAACAGTTAGAATTGAAACTGAAACAACTTGATACCGAAGAAAATGCTATTTCAACAGAAATGGATGCGGTCAAAAAAGTTATCTCCAAAAATGTTGAATCTTCATTCAAAACTTTTAATGCATAAGAAAAATAAAAAATTTAAAAGACCTGCCAAAAAACGGCAGGTCTTTTTTTGCTAATCATAACCCCTTCCTTTGTCCCACTACCTGCATGGGGAAGGGAAAAACAATTCCTCCCCTATATAGGGGAGGTTAGGATGGGTTTGAATTCTTAATATATGTAAAAGAAACCCTCCCTTTATCCCTCCCTATTTAGGGAGGGAAATTAAGTTTTTTAATTTTTAATTTACTTTTCCCACTATGCAAAAGTCGGTTTTTTTGCTATACTTTCTGTTATATAGAAAGGTGGTTATTATGAAATTTATTTGTACAGTATGCGGTTGGTCAACAGAATCTGACACAATGCCTGATAAATGTCCTATTTGCGGTGCTACAACATTTAAAGCACTTGATGCTGAAGGTAAAGTTTATGCCTGCGAACATCATGTAGGCGATGGCAAAGTTGAAGATGCTCAAGTTATGGAAGGTTTGAGAGCAAACTTTGCAGGAGAATGTTCTGAAGTCGGTATGTATCTTGCAATGTCAAGAGTAGCAGAAAGAGAAGGTTATCCTGAAGTTGCGGAAGCATACAAAAGATATGCTTTTGAAGAAGCAGAACACGCTGCAAAATTCGCTGAATTATTAGGAGAAGTTTTGACAGATTCTACAAAGAAAAATCTTGAACTTCGTGCTGAAGCGGAATTTGGTGCATGTGACGGTAAATTGCAACTTGCCAAAAGAGCAAAAGAACTCGGTTATGATGCAATTCACGATACGGTTCACGAAATGGCTAAAGACGAAGCACGTCACGGCAAAGGCTTTGACGGTCTTTTGAAAAGATATTTTTCATAAGAGGTTTAATAAACAGAATGAGTAAGATAAGTTTGATATGTTTTTAACTTGCAAACTTATCTTACTTCAACTATTTATATGATTACACAATTTAAAAATTTATGGTAAGTTATAGTTATGAGAAACAGAAAATCAAGCAACGGACAATTAAAAATTTTATTATTTGTAGGCGCAATACTTTTAGCATTAGGTCTTGCGGTATTTGGGTTATCAAAAGTAAAAGTTGATGAATTTCATAAGGCTTCGGTCATATTTATTGTGGATTCTTCGGCTTCAAATGCAAAAGAATTACCCCAACAAACAGCGACTTTAAAACAGTTGTGTTCAATGCTTGACCCTGAAGACCATATAAAGATTTTAAGAGTTTCTGAAAAATCATATATTATTTATGAAGGTTCTCCGCAATCAACATCAGAAATTCGCAAAGCCCTCAAAGAATTTACTAAAATTGACGGGGATGAATTTGGTACTGCGTATGGACTTGCCATTCAAAAAGCATTTAATCATTCCATAACCTTACACAAGAACGGTTATATTCCTGCAATTGTAGTAATGGGTGATTTGGAAAATGAAGGGAAATACGAAAACCAAATTCATTGGGATACTTTCCCGTCTGAAGTTCAGAAAGTTCAAAAAGAAACAGGTGACAAACTTGCAATGATGTTTTTATATGCTTCACCTGCAAAATTAGATTATGTTAAAGAAAAATTAGGACCTGTATTGGGAGAAGATAAACTTATTATAGGTAACAAAACAGGTGCGGCAAGAGTACTGAGCAAATTCCTCGGTGCAATTGGCAGATAACAGTTTGCAATAGAGAGAAAAAATTAAATGAATGTAGAAATTAAATTCGGAAGCAATATTCAGGTTTTTGAAGATAAACAAAACATAGTCATCGGTACAACCCCTGACTGTGATTTTGTAATTGACGGAACCGATGAAATTATAAATGTAAAAATGGTGTTTTCATCAAAATATAACAGTTATGTACTTGTTAATTCCGATGAAAGCAGTGAAGTTTTGTTCAATAACAAAACTTTCAAAAAAGTTCTTGTTCCAAGACATTTTTCTATCGGGCATACTGCATTGAAAGAGAGTGTTTTGGTTGTAGTTAATATAGAATCAAACAAAAATGTATCAGCAGATACAGACAATACGGTACTTAAAGCAACAGCAGCATCTTCAACTGCTACTGCAACAACTGAAAGGGCGGCAACTCAAGTGCAAAACAACCGAATAATTAACAGAGATAAAAAAGATATTTTTAACGGAAATATTGAAAATAACAGAATTGCTATTGTGAAAGAAATCGGATATAAAATTCAGGCTCTAAAAAATCAAATATCTTCTTTAAGCAAAGTTTCATTTGTTGCTAATGCCGCAATTTTGGTATTATCAATAATTTGTTCTTTTGGTATGACAAACTTTATTTTGCACTTGCCTATTGATACAAGCAAAGGTGTTCTTAACTTAACAACAAACTATGGTTTTTTAATTGCAATTTCACTTATCGTATTTGCAGTATCTTTTGCAATGAAGCAATCAGTTTTCACTTTAATAGAATCAAGCCAAAATAAAAGATATGGTGAAAATAATGATATACAAAGACTTATGGTTTACGCTTCATGCGTATTTATGCTTGTAATCTATGCAATTAACCTGTTCTACTATAAAGATATTGCATTTGTTGCATCAATCTTTGTATCTTTACTGTTTGTCGGCGCACTTGCAATAGTTTCTGCCGCATCAGGATATTTCAAATATCAGTTAAAAACCGCAAATTATCAATTGATGAATGTTGAATACAGAGAAGATTTTGAAACAACCCTTAAAGGTTATCGTTCTTTGATTTCACAATATATTAACAGTTTAAGTGACAACAAATTAGACTCCATCAAAGACAGTCTTTTGAACGCACAAATAAAAATGTCAGGTGAAATTTTAATCGGTATGCTAACTGCACCATTTCTTGCTTATGGAGTATCAAACACTTTGGCAAGTTGTTTCCCTGAAGCAGCAGGGTGGATAAGAATTTCGGGTTTAAGATTCAGCCCTATCTTCCTTGTTCTTGCAACATTTTTGATTATTTTTGCATTCTTTTCATTCGTAAGAGCATTTACTATAGGCAAACAAATTAAGGCATCAGAAATTATCAAATTTGACGGTTTCCATGATTATGCAAGCCACGGTGTAAATATTCTCGGTTTAGATGCTATTAAAGGACTTCATAAAGAAAAAAATATTACAATGGCTATTGCTTGTGTAATCGTTGCGATTGAATTTACAATGAATGTTTCATACTTTATTCAGGAAATCGGCGGAGATATTTCAGGTATGTTTATCAGTTCAATGGCAGCGTTTGTACCGACTGCATTATTGATTGCAGAAACAATGATGTTGAGCGGAACAATGCACAAAATAAACAATTACAATGAAGTGTTCCAAACATTAGACTAATCTTTAATATTAAAACATGAGAAATAAAAAACATAATCCCAAAATACCTATAATACTTGGTGTTGCCTTATTTATCGGCATATCTGTTGTGGTTATTAATGCAAAAGATATGCAAACAATTTCAAGAGTAAAAGTCAGTAATCAGCAAATTGTAATTAATCAGGGTAATACAGGGATTTCAAATACTGATGTTGGATTTAATAATTCCGGTAATTTGAGTAATCAAAATACCAATATCGGCAATCAGGGAAATTTTTCTAATACCGGCGGAGGGGTAAATAATACAGGCAACTTTAATAACCAAAACACAGATTTTGGTAATCAGGGCGAGTTAAGTAATACCGGCGGAGGGGTAAATAATACAGGCAACTTTAATAACCAAAACACAGGTTTTGGTAATCAGAGCGGGTTAAATAATACCGGTGGAAGTTTCAATAATCAGGGCGGTTCGTTTAATAATGAAAACGGGGATATTGGCAGTTATAATGTCGGTTTTGGCAATAAAGACTATCACTCTGACATGAATAAGTATAAATATCAGGATATTGACTGGAGTACATGGAAAAGTAATTTTGTAAACAGAATACTTGATGACAGTATGTATATAAAAAGTCTTGACCTTTACGGGATGGGAACATGGTTTTATTATTCGTTTAATGTAACCGATAAAGGTGAAATCAAGGATGTATTTGTCTTTTCAATATATTTAAATGATGAAGATAAAAAACAGATAAGAGATTTGATAAGAAGTTATGCACATCAGCCTATCACAATTTTCCCGAAAGATTCCCGCCGTAAAAAGGCAAAAGTTAAAGCAATTATGCTGTTAGGCGATACCGAATCCAAATCTGATGCTTCTAACTTTAACGATATTGAAAAGATTAAGATTAAATATTAATCTTCTTTTTAAGCATCATAGCAGGGGCATATTGAGGCAAAATATCAAGACAGGTGTCAATCTCTCTGATGCAATTTTTGATATCTTTATTTGTGTAATGAATATACGCTAAAAGATAATGTAATTCAGGATCTTTATACAAATTATCCTGTGCTTTTTGCAGAAAAAACATTGCAGGAGTCATAAAGTTATGAGCCCAAAACGCACGACCGATAAATTTGTAACACTCCATATTATAAAAAGCCATAAAATCTGCATATTTTATAATCTGTTGAACAATATCTCCCTTACAATATGTGATAAATATATCTAAATCAGTTTCAAGGAAATTTCTTACTTCAAAATAGGTAGGTGACATTGAAATTTTTTCCTCAATCATTTGTAAAAGCATTAAACCCCAATGTCCTCTTATATTATCAACTTTTGCTTTTTCAAACTGTTCTTTTGCTTTTGCAAAATTATCAAGAACCATATAACAATAACCCGTTTCAAGCGGATAATTATGAGATTCAAAATAATCACGACAGCCTTTTAATCTGCCTGATAAAAAATCCTGCTTAACCTGTTGATATTTTGATGTCATATATTTTTTTAAAAGACCTTTTAATGCAAATTAAAATCCTGAAGAATTTGTATCAATGATATTTGGCATAACTGTCTGCATCATCATCATTTGAACAACTTCAGGTGAAACATTTTGTCCGTCTTTTGCAAGTTGAGGAAGCATAGTTGTTATATCTGAAGACACATCACTTGTGCCATAATCTCCAAACATCATTTTTATTTCATCAAGTTCTTTTTTATTTTGAATATATTCAGGGTTTTTTAAAATATCTTCAACATCCATTTGGTCTGCAAGTGCAAGTTTTACTGTTTCTTCCCTTTCAGATTTCTTTTTGTCAAAATTTTTGATATCTCTGATATTTTGGAAATATTTACCCGGTGAATTATCATCCTCACTGTTAATTTGTTGCTGCAGATTTTTAAGTTGCAGTTGCTTATATTCCTGTTCAAGTTCAGGTGAGAATCCTGAGCCGTATGGAGCATTGATAAATCTGTCTAAAGAATCATCCTGATTTTGGAACGGCAAAGTAATTTTGTTCTGATTTTCCTGACCATTTTGATTTTCCTGACCGGGTTCAACAAAAGAAGTATTCGGATTGAGTCTTTGTTGAAGTTCTGTCAGATTTCTGTTTATCAAATCTTGCGGATTAACAGGTGTCAAACCGATTTCGCCTGCCATATCTCTGTATGGGTACAAATATTCAGGTTCATTAACATTCTGAAAACATTTTGCCTCATCTTCATTACCAATGACACAATTTCTGCCGTTTGTTGCATATTTTACTATCATAGGATTATCATTCAGGTTTATAACTCTTTCGTATGCAAGAATTGCGTCTTCTTTTTTACCGCATTTAGCATAACTCATTGCAAGATAATAATATCCTAATGTATCGTAAGGATGAGATTGAACATAGGCTTCACATTCCTGCATACAGCCTGCAAAATTACTCAGACGATATTTTTTCTTAATACTTTCTAAATTCGGCGCATCATAAAAATAAGGTTTTTTAGTCCAATTCCCCGCACCTGTACCGAAAACTTTTCTTGAAGATTCTCTTAAATACTCATTTCTTCTTTGCGGAATTTCAACATTAACCTCAACTCCGCCTTCTGCTGTTGTCGGAACCTGTTGCGGCGGTCTGTTTGTAGAGGCTGAATTTTGCGCATTGTCGGTATAATACATT
>Ga0310695_10003056_pt1 | contig 33655 bp, 30 predicted proteins | sample RumenRJG_04DNA_FD_203882 | JGI IMG/M metagenome (GOLD analysis project Ga0310695, IMG submission 203882) | Bovine rumen microbial communities from Lethbridge, Alberta, Canada - RJG_04 (v2) (version 2) | ecosystem: Host-associated > Mammals > Digestive system > Stomach > Rumen | place: Canada... | reverse complement strand
GACGTGCGGCTGCACGGGTATGTGGTAGCGCTGCTGTATGGCGGCGGCAATGGCGATGGTGCCGGGGCGGCGGCGCACACGACTCCGCTCAAACCGTCCGTCGGCCAGTTCGCGGTAGACGTACTCTGAGTGGTGGGTTGTGATATTGATGAAGGCAGGCTCTAACGCCGCCAGTTTGTCGATGTCGGCAAACAGACGGTCGGTGCCCGTTCCTTTCAGCGGCGGCAGCACCTCGAAGGAGAACTGCCTGTCGCGTGTATGTTGACTGATAATATCTGTTACGCTCATAAAAAGGTAATTTGGCTGCAAAGTTACAATTTTTCGGGGAGATAACGCACATACAATCCTGCTTTTTTCGCTTTTTTCGCTGTTGAGTGGAAAAAAGTATTATATTGGTGGAACCTTGTGGTACAAGAGCAGTGCATTTGGGAATACAAAAAAGAGGTCGTATGACCTCTTTTTTGTGATCCGCTTGGGGCTCGAACCCAAGACCCCAACATTAAAAGTGTTGTGCTCTACCGACTGAGCTAGCGGATCTACCTTGGTGCTATCTTTCGAAAGCGGGTGCAAAGGTACTAAATAAAGTGAAAAGTGAAGAGTGAAAAGTGAAGAATTTGCTTCTTTGGTTGTCTTTTTAACATCTTTTACATCTTCGGCCTTTTACTTATTTGCCTTTTCAGCCTCGATGACCTTTTGGTAACATTCGCGGCACAGCGGCTCGTACTCCAGTGTCTCGCCAAGCAGTACGCGGCGGTCGTTGTCGACCAGTCGGTGGCTGACGTAGGCTAAGTTGCCACATTTCACGCAGATGGCGTGTACCTTGGTGACGTCGTCGGCGATGGCGCAGAGGGCTGGCATGGGGCCGAATGGTATGCCTTTAAAGTCCATGTCAAGGCCGGCGATGATGACGCGGACGCCGCGATTTGCCAGCTCGTTACAGACGTCGACAAGTCCCATGTCGAAGAATTGTGCCTCGTCGATGCCGACAACGTCGATGTCGCTCGAGAGCAGCAGGATGCTGGCCGACGAGTCGAGGGGCGTTGACGGGATGTGGTTCTGGTCGTGGCTGACGACGTCTTCCTCTGAGTAGCGTATGTCGATGGCCGGTTTGAAAATCTCTACTTTCTGCCGTGCGAACTTGGCGCGTCGCAGACGGCGGATGAGTTCTTCGGTCTTGCCCGAGAACATGGAGCCGCAGATGACTTCAATGCGGCCGGGACGATGTGGTTCTCCGTTGATACTGTTATTCATATTGGCTGCAAAAATACGAAAAAAAGTGAAAAGTGAAGCGTTAAGCGTGAAAAAAATGCCGCTATAGTGCTTTATTTACCTTTTTTTACTATCTTTGCACCCGTAATGGGCATATTGTATATCGTTCCGACGCCAGTAGGCAATATGGAGGATATGACGTTGCGCGCCATTCGTATCCTGAAAGAGGTAGACTTGGTGCTGGCAGAAGACACGCGTACTTCGGGTGTCTTGTTAAAACATTTCGACATCAAGAACCAGTTGTTATCACACCATAAGTTCAATGAACACGGCACGTCGGCAGGCGTCGTCAACCGACTGTTGGCGGGGCAGAATGTGGCTCTTATCAGCGATGCCGGTACGCCGGGCATCAGTGATCCTGGGTTCTTCTTAGTGCGCGAGGCTGTCAGGGCTGGGGTAGAGGTTCAGACGCTGCCAGGGGCTACGGCTTTCGTTCCGGCACTTGTCAGCAGCGGTCTGCCCTGCGACCGTTTCTGCTTCGAGGGCTTCCTGCCTCAGAAGAAAGGGCGTCAGACGAAGATCCAGAGTCTGGCCACCGAGGAGCGGACGATGATCTTCTACGAATCGCCTTACAGGCTGGTGAAGACGCTGGAGCAGTTTGCCGAGGCCTACGGTGCCGAGCGCCGAGTCAGCGTCTGCCGTGAGATTTCGAAAGTTCACGAGGAGAGTGTGCGTGGTACGCTGGCTGAGGTCATTGCCCATTTCAAGGCGCATGAGCCAAAGGGTGAGATTGTCATCATCTTAGAAGGAAAAGGAAATCATTAATTAAAATAATTCATTATGAAGAAATTAGCTTTTTTTGCCGTATGCCTGCTGACACTTGTCAGCTGTACGGGTGGTCAGCAGAAGTCTGACCCGGCAATGTTGCAGCGTGTTGATTCGCTGAACCAGATTATTGCCCAGAAGGACAATGAGATTAACGACATGATGGGAACCTTCAACGAGATTGAGGAAGGTTTCCGCGCCATCTCCGAGGCTCAGGACCGTGTGGCAGTAGCCAAGGGCGGCGAGGGTGCCAACACCAAGGAGCGCATCCGTGAGAATATCCAGTTCATCCAGAACACGATGAAACAGAACAAGGAACTCATCAACAAGTTGAAGCAGCAGCTGCGCGAGAGCAGTGTCAAGGGCGACGCCCTGCGCAAGCTCATCGACAGCATGCAGCAGCAGTTAGAGGAGAAGGAGAAGGATATGGCTCAGTTGCGTGCCGAACTCGATGCCAAGGAGATTCACATCATGGAACTCGACGAACAGGTGGCTAACCTGAATTCCGACGTGGCAGAACTGGCTAACGAGAACACTCAGCGTGCCGAGACCATCTCGACGCAGGACAAGCAGCTGAACACTGCCTGGTTTGTCTTCGGAACAAAGAACGAGTTGAAGGAGCAGCAGATTCTCGTCGACGGTAAGGTGCTGCAGTCAAGCTTCAACAAGGAGTACTTCACCAAGATTGACATTCGCGTCGATAAGGAGATTAAGCTCTACAGCAAGTCAGCTGAAATCCTGACGTCGCACCCGACGAGCGCATACACCCTTCAGCGTGATGCCAACAAGCAGTACGTACTGCGCATCACCGACCCGCAGCTGTTCTGGTCGACGAGCAAGTATTTGGTAGTACTCGTCAAGTAGAAACAGACGTGCCCATGAGACATGTCGCCGGATTAGCCAAGACGTCCTGCGTCTTGGCTATTTTCTTTTGGTTGTTAGCAGCTTGTACCGCAGACGATGGTCGCGGCGGCGTCACGCTGACGTCGTCCGCTGTTGTCGAACTCTGTCCTGTTATCAACCAGAAAGGTACCGTCAGCTTCAGTGCACCGTCCGAATGGAAGGCTACCTGTACGGCTGACTGGCTACTCTTCACCCCTCGTCAGGGCACCGCCGGCGACGCAACCATCACGTTGACCACCCTCTCTACCAACCGCACCAAGGCCATCCGCAGTGCCCAGCTGATGATTACGTCGGAAGGGACGCAGAAGAGCGTCACCATTGTGCAGAGCGGCAAGTATGCCGTTTTCACGCAGAAGGAGACCATATTGGGACCCGAAGGCGGAAGTCTGACCCTGTCTTTTGTCAGCAACCTGGAAGAGGGCGACAACCTTCAAATAGGCTACCAGAATACAAGTTGGATAAACTGGACTGATAATTCGCGTGTTACCCGTGGCGAATGGCGCGGATCGTTTCCTGAACTCATCTTGCAGCCCAACACAACGCCAGATACCCGGTCGGCGGCCTATGTGTTGGTGATGGGGACGTCCGGCGACGAATGGATTGGTCTCGACACTGCCTACGTTCACCAGTATGGCATCGTCGACAACTATGAGTCCACCGACTATTCTGCCGATGGCATGGTGACGCTCCTGCAGCAGGCCACCGTGGGACGCGGCATCCCAATCATCATCATGGGCGACGGTTTTGCCGACCGTGATATATCCGACGGTACGTATATGCAAGTCATGCAGAAGGCGCTTGATAATCTGTTCAGCGAGGAACCCGTCAAGTCGCTGCGTGACTATTTCACCGTTTACACCGTGACCGCCGTTTCACGAAACAGTAGGGTGGGCGAGGACTGCTCGACGGTGTTCAGCACCGTTCCCAGTCTGACCTCCTCTAATATAACGTGTGACGAAGAACAGGTGGCCGAGTATATTCAGAAGGTCGCCGGCATTGACCTGCGTAATACGCTGGCAGTTGTTATAGTTAACAGCCATGCCCATAAGGGCGTCACTTATTGGTATACTAACCGTCAACGTCAGCCGTTGCAGTATGCCTTGGCTTTGTGTCCTGTCATTGAGGACTTGGAGAGTGAGACTTTCCGTCTGGTGCTCACTCACGAGGCTATCGGCCACGGATTGGGCAAGTTGAGCGACGAATATGGCTACGAGTCAGAGGGGGCTGCCACTGAAGAGGCCATCGACAAACTGAATCGAATGCACCAGTTTGGCTGGCTGTCCAATGTCGATGCTAATGACGATCCTACTGTCGTCGGATGGCACCAGTTTATTGGCGACAACCGCTTTGCTAACGAAGCCATAGGCGTTTACGAAGGTGGCTACACCTTCGTCTCTGGCGTTTACCGTCCTACGGAGGAGAGTATGATGAACAGCAACCGCAGTCCCTTCAACGCTCCCAGCCGTCGTGCTATATATAATAAGGTGATGGAGTTGGGCGAGGGCCGTACCGACGTGTCGTACGACGAGTTTGTCGACTTCGACGCCCAGCATAAGCCCGAACGCTGGGACTACAGTACAACCCGCAGCCAAGTGCCGTGGCAGCAATGGCGCCCAGTGCCTCCACGGGTGAAATGTCTGGATATGTAATATTCTTGACTGTCATTGTCAGAGCCGCTTGAGCCATAGCTCCAGAAAATGGTCGTAGACGGCGTAGCCCTTGGGGGTGCGGCTGACGAGATCCTTGTCGGTCAGCACGTCAAGAGCTGTCTTGACGCTGCTGGAACTTGGCAGGTCGTACTTCCTGATAAACTCGCTGCCCATCGGGCTTTCCACGAAGTTCTCCTTGGCAATGGCCTTGAGCACTGAAAGCTGATTGTCGGTAAGGAATGTCACGAGCTCTTCATACTGTACGGTGTAGCGGCTGACGATATGGGCTATGGCTTCACGCAGCTGTGCTTCGCTCCTGACGTTTTTCTCTGTTTCGTAGAGCCGGTTCAGTACGAGCTGCATGCTTCGGGTAATACCGTTGAGCCGCTGATACATGTAGTGGAACACGTCTTTGCTGAGACTGCCTTTCTTTGCCTCGAAGAAGCGGCGGGCGAAGTCATAGTAGATTTCCTCGTGCAGGGGCTCCAGTCCCATTGACACTGTACTCTGATAGAAAGGGCGGTCGCCGGAACTGAATATCTGAGCCATCAGATGACGCTTGCTGCCAGAGAATACAAAGTGGGCGTTGGGCACGAACTGGATATGGGAGCGCAGCAGTGCCTCGATACCCTCCTCAGGATACTTGGTTATTTGCTGGAATTCGTCGATGGCAATGTATATCTGACGGCCGCTTGTCCTCAGATAGTCGAAAATGGTCTTGAGACTCATGGCCGACTGTGACGGCTCGATACTAACTGACACCGTGGGGAGGCCAGTCATGGGGTCGGCACTGAACACGGGGCGCCACGAGCCGAAGAACTCCAGAAGCCGCTTCAAGGCTTTCTGCTCACGCGAAAGTACGTCTTGTGCAATGGCGTTACCTAATAGCTGTACGAAATCATGCTGGTTTTTGGTCGCAAAAATGTCGATATAGATGCAAACGGCATCCTTCTCCTTGCTTTTTAGCTGCCAAAAAGCATTCTTAATAAGTCCTGTTTTACCAATTCTGCGGGGAGAAATGAGTACTGTATTACGTCCGTTTTGCAGGTTTGCTATCAATTCTTCTGTCTCCACAATGCGGTCGCAGAAATACTCTGGACTTACAAAACCCTGATAGATAAAGGGGTTCTGAAGTGTTTCGCCGTTTTTCTTTGCCATAAGCCAGTGTCTTTTATTCAGTATTTCATTACGGGATTCCCGCTACGGAATTTCCGTTACGGAATTTCCGCAATGCAAAGGTACGACAAAAGAAGTGAACCACCAAATGTTTTTAGTTTTTTTCAGATATAAACAGAGCCGCAACGACTGATGCGCTGCGGCTCTGCAAATCTAATCCTGTATAGTATGTAATACCTTATTTGTTGAACGGATAATATACTGTTGACAATGACAACGTAATGGTGTTAGCAGGATTTTCTACGTCTTGCAGAATAAGCACCGACGGGCAGCAGACGCTTCAATGCCCAGTCAAAGCTGATGAATGTACGTTCTCTCATAGCAATATCCTTTCTTTGGCTGCAAAGTTAGCAAATTATTTGGAAAACTGCAAATATTAGAAAGAAAAGCAGACGACACTCATAAGTCAAAGATCGCTTCGCCCATGCTTGGGGGCTTGTTGATAAAGTAGTTTGTCACTCTTCGTACCAGCGGCGCCAAGTGAAACGAGGCAGACGCGTCTGGCAGCTTGAGCGGTGACGGTGTGTGGGACAGACGGTGCACAGAAGAAACCTCTTATAAGGTTTAACGCGACGACGCGCTCTGTCCGGAATTGCGGCTGCAAAGTTACGCATTCCTTGCGACCGGCACAAGACGTCGGGGTGGGTCAGAAGAATCCTAAAACACGAACTTGCTGATAGTCAATGCAGTTCACAGTTTATAGTATAAATCCTGTGGTTCAGAGTGGGGGTACATTTAGCTCTCTTAAAACTTCTGTGGTGACACCTGGCGCACCTGGCACTTAACCTGCTGATTACCAGCTCGGTTCTTGCTGGATGGAGGTCGCACCTGAGGTCGCACCTGAGGTGACACCTGAGGTGACACCTGAGGTGACACCTGAGGTGACACCTGAGGTGACACCTGAGGTGGCACCTAAGTTTATTCCAGAAGATGGAAGACTGGGAAATGTTTCACGATCGGGCCTGAAAAAATATGGGCGTCTCGTAAAAAAATATAAGCCTCTCGTAAAAAAATAACGGCCGTTTAGAAATGTTTCACGGTTGTTGGTAAAGGAGATTGGAGTGGTGCGGCCTTTGGTGCGGCCTTTGGTGCGACCTTTGGTGCGACCAACGTTTGAAAAATAGATGTTGATAATCAACGGGTTAAGTGTCAGGTGCGCCAGGTGTCACCACGAAGTTTAAGAGCATAGGCAAGGTGAATACTGACCCCACCCCCAACCCCTCCCATGTAGGAGGGGAGGGGTTGGGGGTGGGGTCAGTAATATCTCTATTGTGTGTTCAAAGTTGGCACATCATATATGAATGGTCTGCTTCTGAAAGCTGGGATTGGAAACGTAAAATCGGCGTAAATTGTTAATAAGTAGGACAACAATGTGATTTTTTTATAATTTTATTCGTTTTTTTAATTCTTATATATTATCTTTGCAAGCTGAATTGGTGGGAAACCACTCTACCTCGTGCGCCGAGGCGTACATATTATATAAGGTACACGCGCGAAATGAATCATTAATATATTATAAACCAAAAAACGAGAGAGAATTATGAAAAAAAGACTAACGATGTTAATGGCAACAATGCTGCTCTGTATAGTAGCTGTTGCCCAGACAAAAGTCAACGGAACGGTACTCTCACAGGAGGACGGCCAGCCGATTATCGGTGCTGCCGTTCGCGTTGAGGGTGCCAAGACCGGTATGTTGACTGATGTTAACGGCCGTTTCTCTGTGACGTTGCCTCAAGGTAAGACACAGATTACAGTGTCATACTTAGGCTATGAGTCGAAGACGGTTGCCGCCAAGAACGGTATGCGCGTGTTCCTGAAGCAGGATGCCAAAGCCCTCGACGATGTGATTGTCGTTGGTTATGGTACGCAGCGCCGCGAGGCCAAGACGGGTTCTATCACAACCGTCTCTGGTAACGAGATTGCCGATATCCCTGCCACTTCGCTCGACAAGATGCTCGGTGGTAAGCTGGCCGGTGTTACCATCACCCAGCAGTCTGGCCAGCCCGGTTCTATGTCAAGCATCCGTATCCGCGGTAACAGCTCTATCAATGCCGGTAACGACCCTCTGTATGTGGTTGACGGTATTCCCATCATGAGCGGTAACGATGCTGAGATGACGAACACGTCTAACCCTATTGCCACCATCAACCCCGACGATATCGAGTCAATCACCGTGCTGAAGGATGCTGCTGCAGCTTCTGTCTACGGTTCGCGTGCTGCTAACGGTGTCATCCTGATTACCACCAAGAGCGGTAAGGAGGGCAAGTCGGTGTTCACCGTGCGTGCCAAGTACGGTGTGTCGTCGCTGGCTAATGACAACGACTACGGTGTGATGACCGGTCAGGAACTTCTGGAGTATCAGCGCGACGCTATCAGAAACGCCGGTAAGAATCCTGACGATCCCACAGCCGGTGCTTCTTACTATCGTCCCTACGAGCTGCTGACCCGTCCTCAGACCAACTGGATGGACCACTTCACCCGTCAGGGCAAGACCCAGGAGTATGAGATTACCATGTCGGGTGGCTCTGCCAAGACCAAGTACTACAACTCACTGTCGTATCACAAGACCGACGGTATCTACTACGGTGTCGACTTCGAGCGTATGCAGGGTCGTATCAACGTAGACCACGAGATACTCTCGAACCTGAAGACCGGCACCCGCGTCAACCTGGGCTACACCGAGTCCAACGACGTGCCGATGCAGTCGCTCTACTATTCTAACCCTGCCTTCGCCGGTATGACCATCCTGCCTTGGACGCCTGCCTATGACGAGAAGGGTAACTTCAACTCGAACATTCCCGAGAACTCGAACTCGAACCCCCGTGCCACGGCAGCCTACGACGACCAGTGGCAGAAGACCTACTTCGTCAATGCTAACTTCTACCTGGAGTGGAAGCCCATCAAGCAGCTGACCCTGAAGACCACCAATGCCGCTGAGCTCAAGTTCGTCGAGAGCCGCCGCTACTGGTCGAAGGAAGCCCACAACAACGCTACGGGCTACCCCGAACTGCAGATGATTGACAGCCAGCGCCGCAATCTGACGACCTCGAACACCGCAACGTGGGAAGACTCCTATTTCGAGAAGCACAACCTCCGCGTCCTGCTCGGTCAGGAGGCCAACCACTACCACTATCAGTATCTGTACGCTATGGCCGAGAACCTGAATCCGCAGATTCCCTACCTGCGTTCTGGCGACTCGTCGAACCATCCTGTTGAAGACTACGATATGAACCGCACGATGCTGTCATACTTCGGCATCCTCGACTACAACTTCGACTCACGCTACTACCTGCAGGCCAGTATCCGTACCGACGGTTCGTCGCGTTTCGGTGAGAACAAGCGCTGGGGTACGTTCTGGTCGGTAGGTGCCAGCTGGAACATCCACAACGAGGCCTTCATGAAGGATATGAGCTGGCTCGACATGGGTAAGCTGCGCGCCAGCTACGGTGTCAACGGTAACGATAACATTGCCGACTACCAGCAGTACGGTACTTACAGCACCAGTGTCTACAACGGTCTGACCGGCCTGCGTCCCTCGACGCCCGCCAACCCCGACCTGTCGTGGGAGAAGAACTACGCCTGGAACATCGGTCTCGACTTCCGCTTCCTGAAGCGCTTCTCGGGTAGCATCGATGTCTACTCGCGTAAGACCGAGGACATGCTGCTCGACAAGGCTCAGTCTTCTACTTCTGGCTTCAACACCGCTACCGTGAACGTCGGTTCTATGCGTAACACGGGTGTTGAGTTCCAGTTCGACGCTGACATTATCGACAAGGGCGATTGGAAGTGGACTGCCGGCTTCAACATTGCTCACAACAAGACGAAGATCCTCGAGCTGGCTGGCGACGAGATGATGACCTACTACACGGAGGATGGCGACGCTGAGAGCCGTCTGAAGCACATCGTGGGCGAGTCGATGCTCACCTTCTGGCTGAAGGACTATGCCGGCGTGAACCCCGTCAACGGTGAGGCTCTCTGGCGCGACAAGAACGGCGAGCTGACCAACGACTACAATGCTGCTGCCGAGGTGAAGAGCGGTAGCCCCGAACCTACCTACACGGGTGGTGTGAACACCACCGTGAGCTGGAAGGGTCTTCAGCTGAGCATCGTCGGTGAGTTCAAGGGTGGCAACAAGGTGATGATCATCGAGAACCGCTACCTGACCTCTGACGGTAACCAGATGTCGATGAACCAGCAGAAGCACGCTCTCGACTATTGGAAGAAGCCGGGCGACACGGGCGTGAACCCCAAGCCTATTGCCGGTAATGCTACTAACTCATACAGCTTCTCTTCAAACCGCTTCATTGAGAAGGGCGACTACTTCCGTATCAAGGATATCACACTGTCATACCAGTTGCCTAACACCCTGCTCAACAAGGTGGGCCTGAAGTCTACCCGCATCTATGCCAGCGGTCTGAACGTCTATACCTTCCACGACGTGAACTTCTGGGATCCCGAGCGTGGCGTCGACGGTATGGGCTATGGTATCTATCCTGTCTCTAAGTCATTTATCGTAGGTCTCGACCTGTCGTTCTAAGAAGAATTGAAGAATTTGAATCATTGAAAAATTGAAGTAAGATATGAAAAAGACAATTATAGGACTGGCACTCATTGCCACCGCTGGCACGTTCACTGCTTGCAACGGCTTCCTTGAGGAAGAGCCGCTGATGAAGCAGAGCAACGAGCTTACCTTTGCCACTTACGAAGGCTTGAACCAGGCTGGTGCAGCTATCTATGGTATGATGCAGAGCGATGCTTGGTACGACGGACAGTTTGTACTGCAGTCAGAACTGCGCGGCGGTAACGCCAAGAACCCGCTTTCGATTCCCGGTTCCGGCCGCTATCGTCAGGACGCACAGTGGAACTATACCGAGAGCAACACATCGTCACTGTGGACCTACGGATACTATACCATCTCATGGTGTAACAACATTATCAACAGTCTGGAGACCACTGACAAGGGCGACGCTACCGCTCAGGATCTTAACAACCTGAAGGCCGAGGCTCTGTTCATGCGTGCTCTCTGCCACTTCGAGCTCGTCATCACCTACGCCCAGCCTTACAAGGCCGGCCGCGACAACCTGGGTGTTCCCGTCGTGCTGAAGACCGAGAACGGACAGCCCAGCCGTAACAAGGTGGGTGAGGTCTACGACCAGGTCGTCAAGGACCTGCTGGAGGCTGAGAGCATCATCAGCGACAACTTCAAGCGTAGCGGCGTCGACGACAATGCTGCTGTGGCTTCAAAGCCCGCTATCCAGGCTCTGCTCTCGCGTGTCTACCTCTATATGGAGAACTGGCAGGGTGCTGCTGACTATGCTACGAAGGTTATCAACAGCGGCAAGTTTGCACTGGCTTCTGGCGATGACTACCTCAACATGTTCAGCGCTGCTACCGCTCCCGAGGGTGGCGAGATTATCTTCGAGGTTTATGGTTCGAAGAAGAATGGCTTCTGGGACGGTTCCGGTTGGACGCATCTGGCCTACATCACCAGCTGGGGTAACGGTAACGACGGTTCTGGCGACGTGTGCGCCACGACTGACCTGGTGAACCTCTACGAGGCTGGCGACATCCGTCTGAACCTGTTCGCAAAGAACGAGAACGACAACCTCATCCTGAAGTACAAGGGTAAGGAAGGCTCCGTTCCCCGTGAGACCAACGTGCCCATCCTCCGTCTGTCGGAGATGTACCTGAACCGTGCCGAGGCTATCCTCAATGGTGCCAGCGTTAGCGGTGCCAGCGCACGTGGTGACTTGGAGGCTGTTGCCTCAAAGCGTGGTGCTACCGTTCCTGGTCAGTTTAATGTGTTAGAAGAGCGCCGCAAGGAGCTGATGTTCGAGGGTCATATCGTCTATGACCTCGCCCGTACGATGAGCCCGCTCAACCGTACCGACTTCGACGGCACGATGAACCAGAATCTGCCCGCTGCTCCTGACTACCACTGGGCTATGCCTATCCCCAAGCGCGAGCGCGATGCAAACCCGAACGTAGAGCAGAATCCGGGATATTAAGCAATTGAAAATTGATAATTGAAAATTGAATTAAAGTTATGAAGCTATTTAAATTAACATACGGACTGATGGCTGCTTCGATGCTCGCTTTGGCATCGTGCGACCTCAACGAGTATCCTGAATTCGACGATGCTGATGCATTCATCGCATTCACAAGCAGCACTGCCTCTGTTGGTGAGGAAAGTGGCTCGTTGGAAATTCCTGTTCTTTTAACATCGAAGTCGGGCATGACGGCTACTGCTGAAATTGAAGTTGTGGCTGATGCTGAGGGAACCACTGCTATTGAGGGTACTGACTATACCATTGAAAACAAGACCTTGTCGTTCTCTGGTTTGGAAGGTGCCACACAGAAAATAAAGATCAATATCGTTGATAATGATGTCTTCAGTGGCAATAAGACGTTCAAGATCCGCCTGAAAGATGGTGGAAGTGTTAAGCTGGGAGCTGCCAAGACTTGTACGATTACCATCCAGGACAATGAGCACCCGCTCGCATTCATCCTTGGAACCTATGGTGCATCGGCTGACTCTTACTTCTCAAGCCGTGGCCACTTTGATTGGGATATCACCATCACTCGTGATGATAACGATATCTCGAAGGTATGGATTGGCAACCTCGATCCTTATTTCGCTGTAAACGGATATAACGTTTCTCGTAACTGCAATATCTTCTACGGCGTCGTTAATGATGAGAAGACCCAGATTCTTGTACCCGCAGGACAGAAACTCGGTTATGAGAATACGGAATTGGCTGCCCTTGTCGCTGCTGATCCTGACGAAGATGAGACTGAGGGTGATAACGTCGTTATCGATATCCAGGATAATGGTAACACGCTCGTCATTACCAATGCATGGGGTATTTATGATGATGGTTGGTGGAACTTGTTCCGTGGACCGATTACTCTGAGAAAGAAATAAATAACGTTAAAAAGAAGAAAGATTATGAAGAAACTGATATATAGTTTAGCAACCGTTCTTCTGGGTCTGGCCAGCTGTACCAGCTTTGACGACCCCACAACGGAGAACTATGGTGCCGGTCCCAGCGTTGATGTTACCATCACTGCCGGCACGCCCAGCGACTCAGCTTTCACCGTCGTTATTACGCCGGCTGCAGGCTCACTCTACTATGCCTATGCCATCAGCGAGGGCACACGAGTTGCTGTTGACTCTGCCACTCTTTACAAGGGTGGTTACAGTAATGATGTTGTCAAGGTGGCTGACAAGGCTACTACCACCCTTACGATTGACGATGCTAAACCCAACACCACATACTACGTCTATGCCGTTGCTGGTAGTGACAAGGGTATTATTGGTAACATGACGGTTCAGAGCATCACGACTACTGACGTGCTGAGTCCTGGTCCGAAGACCATCGCCAAGGATGCAGATAATGCCGCTGTGAAGCTGACGTTCTCTGAGGCTATTCAGCGTGGCGAGGGTGCTGTGACGGCTAAGTACTACAAGGAGTGGGATATCTTGAACCCCGTCGACGTACCAGCTGAGGATCTCAAGGTTCAGGTGAGCGGCAACGCTGTCATCTTTGCTGCTGATAATATTCCTGCCGGTGCTTATCTGTGCTTCTCTTATGCTGAGGGCGCTTTCAAGGACGCTAAGGGCAACCTCTGTCGCGCTTTGAACAGTGGCTTGGATTTGAACAAAGGACAGTTCGCAGGTGCATGGGTACATGTGACCAACGCTCCTTTCGAGATTACTGACGAATACGTGACCGCTCCCGAGGCTGGTGCCCTCATCGCAAAGGTTGAGGACTTCAAGGGCGAGATAACCCTGCCTTTCAATGTCTATCGTAATGATGAGGATGTGGCTGACGGCGCTATCAGCGTCACCTATACTAATAAGAAGAGTACCAGCACCTACAAGCTGAGTGCTCAGGACTGGAGTATCAGTGAAAACAAAGTCAACTTCGTGCTGCCCGCTGAACCTAAGGGTGGCGATGCCATTACCGTTTCCGTTGCCGAAGGAGCTATCTTCGATGTCTATGGTAATCCGAATGAAGAATTTACCAGTGAGATTGAATGGTACTATTTCGTTCCCACTAAGGAGAATGTGCTGGGTACTTTCAATATGGGTATCACCTATAAGGGCGAAGCTTCTGATCTCGGTAAATTCACTATCGTAGAGGATGCCACGGCTGAGAATCCGACAGGACTGCTCTTCAAGGATTTCTATCTCGAAGGTGCTGAACTGAGTGGTTACTACGATCTCGATAATGCCAAGATGTATATCGGTGATGGTCAGATCGTCGGTAAGTACACTAACAGTAAGGGTACTACTTATGGGCTGGTATTCTACAATGCAGAGAATGAGACAGAAGATCTCATTCCCGTTCCTTTCACCATCAATGCTGACGGAACGCTGACTGCAGATGTCATCTGGGGTATCTATGCATTTGACGAGAATTTTGAGACTCCTGCCGGATGGTTTGAGGTTGCTCAGACCTGTACTCTGACACCTGCTAAGGCTGCTGCCCGTAAGGCTGCTGCCCGTAAGGCTGCTGCCCGTGGTAAGGCAAGCAAGACAGTGAAGGTTTCTGCTCGCAACCTGAAGAAAGGGTTTGTCCGCAAATAACTAATTGCCAAATAAAGTCCTCTTTCTGCTCTGCCTTGTGTGGGGCGAAAGGGGACTTTTTGGTGTTAATAAAGAAACAAAGAATGAAAATGAAAAAGTTTTTACTGCTCTTTGCTGTACTGCTTCCTTTGGGGCTTTATGCCGCTGAGGTCAGCCATGAGCGTGCTGCAGCTACGGCCACGGCTTTGATGGCCGACCGTGTAGCAGGCTTCGAAGGCAAGGTGCAGTCGGTGAAAACCGTCTATTACGGAGGGCAGAAGGCTTACCATGTGGTACAGTTTACCCCTGCCGGTTGGACGCTCATCTCAGCTGACGACCTCTCTGACCCGCTGATCGGCTACAGCCCTGATGGTACTTATCCCACAGACGAGGAGATGCCGGAGAACATGCGGGGCATGATGAACTGGTATGGCGATCAGGTGGTAAACAACGCCCGTCAGGCTGGTCGTCGTCACGTCGGTTGGGAACTGGCTTCTCGTCCGGCTGGCGCGCGCCGTCAGGCAAGTAGCAAGGTTGAACCGCTGATTAAGGTGAACTGGAACCAGACAGGCGCCTATCAGAAATACTGCCCGAAGAACTCTGCTGGTCAGGCTGTCGTAGGCTGTGTGGCCGTAGGTATGGCGCAGTCGATGAGCGTCGCCAAATGGCCCGACCGTCCTGTTGGGAAATTCGGTTACGACCATCCCGATTTTGGTAACATCTATGTCGACTACGATGCAGAACCTGCATACGACTGGAATGCCATCCTGAGCGGTGCCAACGGTAAGGACGATGTGGCCAAGTTGCTCTATCACTGTGGCGTCGGCGTCAGGATGGACTATGGCGTCGATGGCTCTGGCAGCCAGACTTCTCGTGTGGCCACGGCCCTGCTACAGTATTTTAAGTACCCGCAGTCTGTCCGTTTCTACAACCGTCAGAACTATGATGACGCAGAGTGGATTTCTATGATACAGACGGAGCTGCAAGAGGGCCGTGCCGTGACCTACGCCGGTAATGACCCGGTGAAGCGTTATGGCCATTGTTTCAATATTGACGGCTTCGACGGTTCGTCGGCCTATCACCTCAATTGGGGATGGGGCGGTACTGGTAATGCCTACTTCCAGCTGAACGGCTTGAAGGATGCCGCGATGGATATGAACTACACCAATGGCCATGAGATGGTTATCGGCATCCGTCCCCCGTCGGATAAGCCCAGTAACATCACGCTGTCGAACCACTCCGTACAGGCCATGAAGCCGGCAGGAACGTTTGTCGCCACTGTGAGTGTTGAGAGCGAGGCCGAGAATCCCACCTACGACTTCAAGGTCGTCGGGCCTTACAGCGTGATTTTTCACACCAATATGCCTGCTCCCTTCAAAGTGGTCGATGGCCAGTTGGTGACTACTGAGGAGCTTTCGCAAGCTGATGGCGATCGCGAGATTGAGATTACGGCTACCAACAAGCAGAATAAAGCTTCTGTGACACGCCACTTCACGATTCTCGTCACTGGCACTGATGGCATTACGCTCGTGGAAACCGAGCCTACGGTTGCCGGCGAGGAGAGCTACAGCCTGAGCGGTCAGCGTACAGCTGCCGGTTCGAAGGGTGTCAGCCTGATACGTCAGCGTATGAGCGACGGCAGTTATAAGACAGTCAAGAAGGTCAATTAATCATGATGATGAGAAAAGTTTTTTCTGTGATAGGGCTTTTGCTGCTCACGGTGGTGGCTTATGCCCAGAAGTTTGAACCCAACACGAAGTGGCCTTATGTCTATGAGAACTTCATGCCGGGAACCATCTATTTCGAAGGTAACGAGAAGTCGACGGCCGACATGAACATCCACCTCTGGGGCAACGTGCTGCACTACGTCAAGGCCGATGGCAAGATTTATCAGAGCGACGACCGTAAGGTAATGCGCGTAGAGATCGGCGACGATGCCTATATCTACTCTGACCATAAGCTGGTGAAGCTGCTTGCCAATCAGGGCACGAACCTTCTGGTACTGCTGACGAAAGGCGATTTTGATGCCATGCGGTCGAGTGGTGGCGGAGCTTACGGCTCCAGCCTGAACTCGTCGGCCTCACGCGACCTTTCCTCGCTGGGCTTCGATCTTGGCGGGTTGGATCAGCCGGAGTTGGGATTGATGCTTCAGGAGAAGAAGGAAGGTCGCACCATCCCTCTCGTCAACCAGTACTTCTTCATTATCGGCGGTCAGCAGATAGAGGCTACCAAGAAGGGCGTGGCCAAGTTCTTAGGCGACGCCAAGGCCGATGCCTGGAAGCAGTTCCAGAAAGAGCATAAGATTAAGTGGAAGCAGGAGGAGAGCCTGAAAGAGGTGCTCCTGTTCTTGGGACAATAGACCCTTACCTCTTCTGTTTGAAGAAATCTTGCATAAGCTGGCGGCACTCCTCTTCGAGGATGCCGCCAGTAACGTTTGTCTTGGGGTGTAGGGCGCGGGGAGCATACTCATGGTAGCCGCGCTTTTCGTCGGTACAGCCGTAGACAATGCGGGGGATCTGTGACCAGCCCAAAGCTCCGGCACACATAGGGCAGGGCTCGACAGTGACGTAGAGTGTACAGTCCGTCAGATACTTGCCGCCAAGGGTGTTGGCAGCGGCGGTGATGGCCTGCATCTCGGCGTGAGCCGTGACATCGCAGAGGGTCTCCGTCAGGTTGTGGCTGCGGGCCACGATGCGCTCCCTACACACCACGACGCAGCCGATGGGGATTTCGCCTTCGGCGAAGGCCCGTTGAGCCTCATTCAGGGCAAGGCGCATATACTTCTCGTCTTTTTCTTCTTGTGTCATGGTGCAAAGATACGAATTTTTTTCGTAACTTTGCACCATGGAATGGAAAATCATACATATTGACGAGACGAACTCCACCAACTGGTGGCTGAAGGGTAAACGGGTGACAGACGGTGGACTGGTGGTTGTGACAGACTACCAGACAGCAGGACGCGGCTGCGGCACCAACCGGTGGGAGTCGGAGCGAGGCAAGAACCTGCTGTTCTCCATGCTGATTCATCCGAAAGACGTGCCTGCCAGTCGGCAGTTCCGTCTCTCAATGGCCGTTTCGTTGGCTATCTGCGAAGCGTTGGAGGAACTGATTGGCGATGTCAGTATCAAATGGCCTAACGACATCTACTGGCGTGACGGCAAGATATGTGGTATCCTAATAGAGAATACCCTGACGGGGACCGTTATCAAGGACTGTATCATCGGCGTGGGCTTGAACGTCAACCAGCGGGTGTTCCATAGCGACGCTCCTAATCCCGTTTCACTTTTGCAGATTAGCGGTCAGGAGACCGACCGCGATGTGCTGCTCCATCATATCTTAGAACGCTTCGGACAGCTGTTGACGCAGGATGTGCGTCAGCGCTATCTGTCAAAAATATATCGGCGCAAGGGTTTCTATCCTTACGCCGATGAAAATGGTGCATTTATGGCTGAGTTCGTCGATGTGAAAGACGACGGCCATTTGGTGTTGAGAGAGGATGACGGTACATTGCGCACCTACGCCTTCAAGGAGGTTCGCTTTATTTAGTTGTGTACCAGCGTGCCAATCTCTTCGCCGTCCATCACCTTCTTCAGGTTACCCACCACGTCCATATTGAAGACATAGATGGGCAGGTTGTTGTCCTGACACATACAGATAGCTGTCAAGTCCATGACCTTCAGACCACGGGCCAGCACTTCCTTGTAGGTAATCTCATTGAATTTCGTGGCGGTAGGGTCTTTCTCGGGGTCGGCGGTGTAGACACCGTCCACACGGGTGCCTTTCAGCATGACGTCGGCCTCAATCTCAATGCCGCGCAGCGACGAGCCGGTGTCTGTGGTGAAATAAGGCGAACCTGTGCCGGCTGAGAAGATACAGACATAGCCCTGCTCCATCGCCTCGATGGCCTTCCATTTCGTGTAGAACTCGCCGATAGGCTCCATGCGGATGGCTGTCAGCACGCGGTTCTTCACGCCGATGGCTCCTAATGCAGACGATAGTGCCAGCGAGTTGATGACTGTGGCACACATACCCATCTGGTCGCCCTTGACGCGGTCGAAACCTTTCTGGGAGCCAGACAAACCACGGAAGATGTTGCCGCCGCCGATGACGATGCCTATCTGCACACCCATCTCGCTCACTTCCTTAATCTGACGAGCATAGTCGCTCAGTCGTTCAGGGTCAATGCCGTAACCCTGCTTACCCATCAGGCTCTCGCCCGACAGCTTCAGTAGTATTCTCTTGAATCTTGCCATATCCTAATTATCCATTATCAATTGTCAATTATCCATTAAAAATTACTTAATTTCTTCAAACTCAACGTATTCGCCTTCGTTGTCGTTGAAGATTTTGCGTTCTGCCTGCTGGTTGCCGCGGCCGTCGATAATCGTGACGCCGCTGTCCGTCTGCGTCGTCCGGCGGGGCTCCTGTCTGGGCTTTTGCTTGGGCCTGCCCTCGGTGTTGCTACTTTTGAAGTAGTCGTCCTTGAACTTGGGAGCTTCCTCATCCTTCCGATAATGCTTGGTCGAGGTGCGTTTGAAGTACTCTTCCTCCTCAGCTATCCTGCGTGCTTCGCGAGCATCAGCAGCCTGCTTCAGCATCTTTCTGAATTGGCTGAGTGTCTTGTGAAACAGAATGGCCAATACAATGACGATGAATAGGATGAAGCCAAGGAGGCCCAGAATGATTTCTTTCATAGGTTAGTGTTTTTGCGTGATGACAGAGAGTAGCACGTACCAGGCGATGATAGCGGCCAGACCGCTAACACCGAGTAAGAGAAGTAATGGAACACAGCTCAGCAGGAACACGTATTTCACCTCATTGCCCTTCCAGCCCCAAGTCTTGAACTTCAGCGCGAACATAGGGATCTCGCTGACCAGCAGGTAGCAGCTAACGAATGTTCCGGCAAGAATGAGGTAGGGAAGTGAAGAGTGAAGAGTGAAGAGTGAAAAATTTGCTGCCGCACTCCAGTCTTCCAACCCGACAATCATGGCACCCCAAAACAGTGCATTCGCCGGCGTCGGCAGTCCGATGAAACCCAGTGCCTGACGCTCGTCGAGGTTGAACTTTGCCAGTCGCAGGGCCGAGAATGCCGCCATGACGAAGGCGAGATATGGAAGTGAAGAGTGAAGAGTGAAGAGTGAAGAATTTGCTGCCGCCATACTTGTGCATTGTGCATTGAGGAAGCTGAAGACGATGGCCGACGGCGCGAAGCCGAAGGTGATGTCGTCAGCTAATGAGTCGAGTTCCTTGCCGATGGGCGAACTGACGTGTAGCAGGCGGGCCGTCATACCGTCGAAGAAGTCGAAGACCGCACCGATGACGATAAACAGCAGGGCCAGCCGGTAGTCACCTTGAAAGGCCCAGTAAGTAGCGATGCAGCCCGAAATCAGGTTGCAGCAGGTGATGGTGTTAGGTATATGTTTCTTCATCTTCTGAGCGGTAGCAAATTATTCACTCTTCACTTTTCACTCTTCACTTTAATTTCGCAATCACCGTCTGGTCGCCGGTTGTGGGCTGGTCCATCGTGACGCAAACTTTGGCGTTGACGGGTAGGAAGACGTCGACGCGCGAACCGAGTTTGATGAAGCCGAGATGCTGGTCGATGTAGCACTCCTCCTCTGGCTTGGCGTAGGTGACAATGCGGCGTGCCAGCGCACCCGCTATCTGACGGACGAGGATGTCCTCGCCCTCTGGGGTCTCAATGACGATGTCGGCACGCTCGTTCTCTTCGCTCGCCTTGGGCAGCCATGCCTTGTGGTAGTTGCCGTCATGATGCTCGACGAGTTTCACGCGGCCGTCGACGGGGAACCAGTTGGCGTGTACGTTCCACGGACTCATGAAGATGCTGATCATCAGTCGTTTGTCGTGGAAATAAGTGTTTTCCTCCACTTCTTCAATCACTACAATCTTGCCGTCGGCAGGAGCCACCACCGTACGCTCGGAATCGCCGTTGAAGTAGCGAATCGGGCAGCGGTAGAAGTTCAGCGCTATCAGCCAGGCAGTCACCAGAATGGCAGTGATGAGGGGCACGACGATGTTGCAGACAAGCGGACTGACGGCTTGCAGGGCATACCATAGTCCGGTGCATACAGCTATAATCAGAATAGCACTATAGATTAATTCCGAAGTGCCTTCACGGTGGATTCTTATCTTTTTGAGTTTCTTGATTCTTTCTCCCATGGGTTAGTATTAAGTAATTGCGATGCAAAGATAATGCTTTTTTGTCAATTAACAAACTTTTTGACCGTTTCTTTTGGCAATATCAACTTTTCAGCGTAACTTTGACGCTCAATTCTGATGGAAATGGAAGATTTCATACATTTACACGTACATACATACTACTCTATTCTTGACGGGCAATCGAAAATTTCGAAGCTCGTCGACAAGGCTATAGGCAATGGCATGAAGGGTATGGCCATTACTGATCACGGCGACATGTTCGGTATCAAGGAATTCCACGACTATTGTATTGGCGTGAACAAAAAACGGACCAAGGAGGGGCTGGAACCCTTTAAGCCCATCTTTGGCTGTGAGATGTATGTGTCGCGCCACGGCTCGAAGTCGTTGCGTCGCGGCAAGGAGGATCAGAGCGGTTACCACCTTATTGTATTAGCAAAGAACTACCAAGGCTACAAGAACCTCATCAAGCTGGTCAGCAACTCCTGGGTGGACGGCTATTATATGCGTCCCCGTACCGACCGTGAGGACTTGGAACGCTATCACGAGGGTCTGATTATCTGTTCGGCCTGTCTTGCTGGCGAGGTGCCCAGAAAGATTAGCAGTGGAGACATGGCTGGTGCCCGCGAGGCTATAGAATGGTATCACAACCTCTTCGGCGACGACTACTATCTGGAACTGATGCGTCATGAGGTGAAAGACCCTACGGTGCGTGCCAACCGTGAGACGTTTAAGGAGCAGGAACCCGTCAATCAGGAACTGATCAAGCTGTCTCGTGAATACGGCATCAAACTCGTCTGTACCAACGATGTCCATTTCGTTGACGAGGAGAATGCCGAGGCTCACGATCATTTGCTGTGTCTCTCTACGGGTAAGGAGCTGGACGACCCCACACGTATGCTTTATTCGAAGCAGGAGTGGTTTAAGACGCGCGAGGAGATGAACGCCATCTTCAGCGACGTGCCCGAGGCGCTGTCGAATACGCTTGAGATATTAGATAAGGTGGAAATCTACTCCCTCGACCACGATCCCATTATGCCGTTCTTCCCCATCCCTGAATCGTTCGGCACCGAGGAGGAGTGGCGTCAGAAGTTTACCGAGGAAGACCTCTTCCGTGAGTTCACCTCTGACGAGAACGGCGAAAACCCGTTGCCTCGCGAGGAAGGTGAGAAGAAAATCAAGAAGTTAGGCGGTTACGACAAGATTTATCGCATCAAGTTCGAGGCCGACTACTTGGCGAAGCTGGCGTATGAAGGAGCAATGAAACGTTACGGAGTGGCCCCCCCTTCTGCCCCCGAGGGGGCTACAAATGTGTTGCAGCAAGGTAATGAAGCCCCCTCGGGGGCAGTAGGGGGGGCTTCGGGGCCTTCGGCTTCCGAGGTGTTGGACCGCATTCGTTTCGAGTTGCACATTATGAAGACGATGGGTTTCCCGGGTTACTTCCTTATTGTGCAAGATTTCATCAACTCTGCCCGCGACGAGCTGGGCGTGATGGTGGGACCGGGACGTGGTTCGGCAGCCGGTTCGGTGGTGGCCTATTGCTTGGGCATCACGAAGATTGACCCGCTGAAGTACGACCTGCTGTTCGAGCGTTTCCTGAACCCCGACCGTATCTCGCTGCCTGATATTGATACCGACTTCGACGACGACGGCCGCGGCAAGGTGCTGAAATGGGTGATGGACAAGTACGGTCACGAGAACTGCGCCCACATCATCACCTATGCGTCGATGGCCACGAAGAACTCTATCAAGGATGTGGCACGTGTAGAGAAGTTGCCGCTGTCCGTCTCGAACGCGCTGTGCAAGGCTATCCCTGACCGTCTGCCAGACGTCGACGGCAAGACGCCGAAGATGAACCTGACGAACGCCATCAAGGCCGTGCCGGAGTTGCGCGATGCCGAAGCTTCTGCTGACCCCGTGCTGGCCAACACCATTAAATATGCCAAGATGCTGGAGGGTACTGTCCGTGGTACAGGCATCCATGCCTGTGGTTTTATTATTTGCCGCGACCCAATCAGCGACTGGGTGCCTGTTTCTACGGCTGACGACCCCGACTTCAAGGACACGAAGACCAACTGCACGCAGTACGACGGTCACGTCATTGAGTCGACGGGTCTTATCAAGATGGACTTCCTCGGTCTGAAAACCCTTTCCGAGTTGAAGGAAGCCTGTGCCAATATCAAACTGACGCGTGGCATTGACGTTGACCTCGATACCATCCCTATCGACGATGCCAAGACCTACGAGCTATACCAGCAAGGCCGCACCATCGGCACATTCCAGTTTGAGTCGGCTGGTATGCAGAAATACCTGCGCGAGCTGAAGCCCACCGTCTTTGAAGACCTCATCGCCATGAACGCCCTGTACCGTCCGGGACCTATGGGCTACATTCCTCAGTTCATACGTCGTAAGCACGGTGAAGAACCTATCACCTATGATATTCCGGTGATGGAGAAATATCTGAAGGATACCTACGGCATTACCGTTTATCAGGAGCAGGTGATGTTGTTGTCACGTCTGCTGGCCGACTTCACCCGTGGCGAGAGCGACGCCCTGCGTAAGGCGATGGGTAAGAAGAAGAAGGACATTGTCGACGCCATGAAGCCGAAGTTCATCGAGGGTGGCAAGAAGAACGGTCACGACCCGAAGGTGCTCGACAAGATATGGAGCGACTGGGAGGCTTTCGCGTCTTACGCTTTCAACAAGTCACATGCCGCCTGTTACTCATGGGTGGCTTATCAGACCGCCTATCTCAAGGCCAACTATCCGGCAGAGTTTATGGCAGCCATCATGAGCCGTCGTCGTGACCAGATTACGGAAATCACGAAACTGATGGACGAGTGCAAGCAGATGAAGATCAATACGTTGGGTCCCGATGTGAATGAGTCGTATCAGAAGTTCGGCGTGAACCACAGCGGCGACATCCGCTTCGGTCTTGCTGCCATCAAAGGGTTGGGCGATTCTGCTGCACAGGCCATCATCGACGAGCGCGAGAAGAACGGGCCTTACAAGAGTATCTTCGACTTTGCCCAGCGCGTCTCCTTCGCCAGTGTCAACCGCAAGGCTTTTGAGTCATTGGCACTGAGTGGTGGCTTCGACTCTTTCGGCATTCGCCGTGAGGAGTTTTTTGCCCAGAACGCCAAGGGTGAGGTGTTCCTCGACACGCTGGTGCGCTATGGTCAGCTCTATCAGCAGGAACAGCAGCAGATGCAGAACTCGCTCTTCGGCGGTTTCGACGATGGTGTTGAGATAGCCACGCCGCCTATTCCCAAGACCGATGTCCGCTGGAGCGACATTGAGCGCTTGAACAAGGAGCGCGACCTCGTGGGCATCTATCTCTCCGCTCATCCGTTGGACGAATATAAGATTGTGCTCGACAACCTCTGTAACACACGCTGTCCGGAATTGGCCGACGTAGCGGCATTGGCCGATCGCGAAGATGTCATCTTGGGCGGCATCGTGACGGCTGTCCGTACGGGCTTCACCAAAAACGGCAAACCTTTTGGTATCGTGACCTTGGAGGACTTCGAAGGTTCTGGCGAGCTGCCGCTCTTCGGCGACGACTGGGGTTTGCGCTCTGGTTATTTCTCCATTGGCGCTTCCGTCTACGTGACGGGTAAGATTAAGTCGCGCTTCCAGTACAACGAGAACGGACCGAAGGACTTGAAGGTGTCGGGTGTGGAGTATCTGCAGGATGTGAAGGATAAGGCTATTGACCGCATCACCATCCAGCTGACCACTGATCTGCTGAACGATGAGATTGTTGCTGACTTGGGAGAGATTGTCAGCGAGCATCCCGGCAAGACGAAGCTTTTCTTCCAATTACGCGACTCGTTGGGCAAGCACCACGTGCTGCTTCGTTCGAATAACATCGGTGTCGACGTGCGCCATCAGCTGATTGACTATATTGAGCGCAACGAGGCGTTGGACTATAAGATCAATTGAACATTAAAGATTAAACATTAAAGATTAAACATTAAAGATTAAACATTAAACATTAAATATTAATATTTTAGAATTATGGAAGTAACTATCACAAACGAGAATTTTGAGAGTCTGAAGAACGGTCAGCTGCCGTTAGTTGTTGATTTCTGGGCTACATGGTGCGGTCCCTGTCGTATGGTAGGTCCCATCATTGCCGAGTTGGCCAAAGAGTACGATGGTCAGATTGTTGTCGGCAAGTGCGACGTCGAGGAAAACGAGGACTTGGCCTTAGAGTTTGGCATCCGTAACATCCCCACCATCCTCTTCTTCAAGGGCGGTCAGGTGGTCGACAAGCTGGTGGGTGCCCAGGCCAAAGCTAAGATTGACGAGAAATTTAAAGCCTTGTTGTAAGCCATGCCCAGTTTTGAAGACGAACTTCGCATGGACGAAGAGGAGAACCGTCGTGAGATAGAATATATCCGTGAACGGTTACCACAGGAGTTGAAGACAACCTTCACTAACGACGACCTGTACTACTTCATCGATGCCATTATCGACTACTATTACGATAGTGGCATTCTGGAGTCGACAGCAGAGGAAGTGGATATCGACCTGCAGCAGGTGGCCGAGGCCGTTACGGAGCAGGCTCGCCGCGACAAGGTCGGCACGTTCAATGCTGACGATGTCTATTATGTGGTAGAAGCCGATATGGACTTCCAAGAAGAAAACCTTTAGGCTGTTACCTGCCTGCTACCATCCTCCTGCTCGATGATGCTCACCTTGACAGCATCTTCGGGCAGGAGTTCTTCTATCAGTTCCGGCCACTCGATGAAACAGAGGGCGCCACTGTAGAAATAGTCTTCGTAGCCCATGTCGTAGACTTCTTCCAGTTTCTTGATGCGGTAGAAGTCGAAGTGGTATATAAGTGAAGAGTGAAGATTTAAGAGTGAAGAATGGGCTTCCGCATCTCCCGCTTCATACTCATTGACGATGGCGAAGGTAGGGGAGGTAATGACATCGGTGACGCCCAGCTCTTCGCAGACGGCCTTGATGAATGTGGTCTTACCAGCACCCATCGTGCCGTAGAAGGCGAAGACGCGGCGGTCGCCAATCTGATTGACAAACTGGCGCGCAGCCTCTCGGATCTCGTTGATGCTCTTGATCTGGATATTCATCTTCTTTATAATCCTAACTCAGGGTTGTTGCTCCAGTTCTCACCGCTGGTAGTCGTGCTTTGGAAGATGACTTTCTGGTCGTAGCCACGGTGCATGGGACCGAGACGGAAGAGGAAGTCGTTGAAGTTGACGGTGGGGATGACAACGCCGAAGATGCCGATGCCTACACGAATGCCTTCAGGCTTGAAGTTGTTGTGCAGTAGGGTGGTGGCGTAGAAGCTGTGACGGTAGTATTCCAGCTTATTGTACTTGTTGAAGTTGTCGATAATCTCCTGGTTGGGAATACTGTCGGCGGTGGTGAAGATATAGCCGATGTTATTGACGGCATCGTCAATCCAGTCGTTCTTGATGCTGTCGTTGGCTTCGATGCACTGTCGGATATTGTCGTCCATTTCTGCCATCATCGTCTCTTCGTCGGGAATGGTCAGGTGCCCGATGACAAACAGCACGGCGATGATGCCTGCCAAAATGGTGAGCTTGCCAAAACAACTGTGCCAGAACTGCTGTGCCAGCGTTTCTTTGGTTCTGTAATTGCCTCTGTTTGTTTGCTGCATGGTTCTTGGTGTTTAGTTTTCCTTAGTGTGAGATGAGGTTCATAAATTCCTGACGCGTCTTAGCCTGGTCGAACGCACCGCTGAACTCGCTGGTGGTGGTGATGCTGTTCTGCTTTTCCACGCCGCGCATCTGCATACACATGTGCTTGGCTTCGACGACGACCATGACGCCGAGGGGATGGAGCGTCTCCTCGATACACTGTCGTATCTGCATGGTCATACGTTCCTGCACCTGCAGACGGTGGCTGTAGATGTCGACGACACGCGCTATCTTTGACAGTCCCGTGATGTAGCCGTTGGGAATATAAGCTACGTGGCACTTGCCGTAGAAAGGCAGCATGTGGTGCTCGCAGAGCGAGAAGAAGTCGATGTCCTTGACGATGACCATGTGGTTGTAGTCTTCCTTGAACAGGGCATCGGTGAGCACCTTGTGGGCGTCCATCTCATAGCCGCGTGTCAGCACCTGCATGGCTTTGGCCACGCGCATCGGAGTCTTGAGCAGTCCGTCGCGGTTAGGGTCTTCGCCCAGCAGCGTGATAATCTGCTTGTAGTGGTCGGCCAGCGCGTCGAGGCCTTCACGGAAGATTTCGTTTTCTGGATACATTTAGTATGGTACGGTTATTTTTCCTTTAACGATAGATGCACCGCTGATGCCCAGCTTGTTGCGGATGTTCATCAGCATCTCGTGAGCCTCCTCATAGGTGCGGTAGTTGCCTACACGACAAATCCAGCGAGGCGAGTAGAAGTGTACATAGACGGGGGTGTCCGGATAGTTGGCTTTGATGGTGTTACCCACCTGTTCGGCTTTCTGGCGATCCTTGCGCTGGTTGCCACCGGCGAAAGCCTGTACACGGTAGCCGTTGACCTTGTAGCCGCCGCGCATCACCTTGCGGCGCGTGTCGATGGACTCGACAGCGACGGTGTCAGGCTGTTGCTCGTGGGGCTTGGCTTCCTGGTGTTTGTTGGTGGAGTCTTTCTTCTCCTTTTCCTTGTCTTTGTCTTTCTCTTTTTCTTTCTCTTTTTCTTTCTGGGATTCGCTTTGGTAGCTGCCCTGTCCGTTGACAAGGTCGTCGATGGCTTTGTCCTGTGTGACAGTCACCGTGCCTTCCCCAGAATGTCCCTTCTGTTGTACGCGCTGGGTAAATGTCTGCGCCCCTGCAGGGCTAAAGAATAAAGAACAAAGAATAAAGAATAATGCTCTGAGCACCATCCGTTTCCTTGTGTTTATACTCGTATGATTCTGGTTCATCATTCTTTACTCCTTATTCTTTATCTCTTTATTCTTTGTTCTTTAGCGAACGCGTTCTTTAGCGCACGCGCCATTATTTAGCGAACGCATCAATAATGCCCTTGAAGTCAGCAGCTTTCAGCGAAGCACCGCCGATGAGACCGCCGTCGATGTCGGGCTTAGCGAACAGTTCAGGAGCATTCGAAGCCTTGCAGCTGCCACCGTAGAGGATGGTGGTGTCGTCGGCAACGGCCTGACCGTACTTCTCGGCAATGATAGAGCGGATGTAAGCGTGAATCTCCTCAGCCTGCTCAGCGGTAGCGGTCTTGCCGGTACCGATGGCCCAGATGGGCTCGTAGGCGATAACGATCTTGCGGAAGTCCTCTTCGCTCAGGTTGAAGACGCTGCCCTCGAGCTCGGCCTTCACCACCTCGTTCTGCTTGCCGGCCTCGCGCTCTTCGAGCGACTCACCGATACAGAAGATCACCTTCAGGTCGTTCTTCTGAGCCAGCAGCACCTTCTCTTTCAGAATCTCGGGTGTCTCCTTGTAGTACTCGCGACGCTCGCTGTGGCCGAGGATCACGTACTGTGCACCGGTAGACTTCACCATCTCAGCGCTTACCTCACCGGTGAAAGCACCCTTCTCCTTGTCAGCACAGTTCTCAGCACCCAGGCCGATGATGTCCTGGTCGAGGAACTGTGCGATAGAAGCTAAGTGGATGAACGGTGTGCAGATCACCACACCGCAGTTGGGCTTGTCAGCCTTCAGAGTTTCGTTCAGCTCCTTTGCAAGAGCAATACCGTCCTGGAGATTCATGTTCATCTTCCAGTTTCCTGCAACAATTTTCTTTCTCATTTTTTTTCCTTTTTATTTAGGGTTTATTATGGGTCTTATGGGTCTTATGGGTCTTATGGGACTTATGGGTCTTATGGGACTTATGGGTCCTATGGGACTTATAGGTCTTATGGGTCCTATGGGGTCTTATGAGCCTCGTTTGCGGCGTCGTAGCCAGTTGGTCCACATCCACAGCCGGTCGGCCAGCGTCAGTAGGGCTAAGGGTAGCACAAACCACAGGAGGATGGTGGCTATCTTCTGTGCTGCTTTCTCTTCGGGCAACTTGCCTATTGGCAGTCGCTCCAATGGCTTCATGGACTCCGTCTCGCTGAGCTCGGGCAGGTCGTTGTGGCTCCACTTGCGGATGATGACGCCGTCCTTCAACAGCACGATGCCCGGATTACTCCGGATGACCGTCTTCAGCGTGATGCCGTCAGTCTGGCAGAACGGATATTCCGCACCTGTAATGTCGCGCCAGAGGGCTATTTGCCGATTGGAACTCGACGTCAGACAGTAGAAGGCGTAGTGGTGCTCCCTGGCATACTCGTAGAGCTGGTTCAGCAAGTCGAGACGTGAGTCGTCGGCCTGTTCCAGATAGGGCGACACCATCAGAAACGTGTAGCTCGTATCATTCAGCACGTCCTCGGTAATGTCCTCGCTGCCGTTCTCGATGAAGAAGTCTGCGTATGGCAGATCCTCGCCCTCCATTGTCCGCTGCCATTGCTGGCGCAGGTCGGTGCCGATGTGGTAGGGGCGGAAGTCGAACGGCGGCAGGTAGTACAGGCTCCACATGGAGAGCATGAAGACGAACACTGCCGAGTAGTTAATGACAATCCACTGGTTGCTCTCGCTGACGAAGCGGAACATATCCTTGGGCCAGCGTGCCACGACGATGGCGCACATAAGCAGGACTACGTTCTTCCAGAAGGTCTGCCAGTTGGTGAGCACGATGGCGTCGCCGAAGCAGCCGCAGTCGCTGATGGGGTTGGCCAGTGCCAGCCATAGTGTCAGAGGTGTCATCACCACTATCATCAGTAAGATACATCTCGATGTCAGCCGCCGCTGAATCGCAAACAGCAGGAAGATGCCGAGGCAGAACTCCACTGCCGCTAAGACGACGCTTGCTCCGAGCGAGGCTATGCCGGGCAGCATCCCGGCCAGGTGCATGGCTCCGAGGTAGTCGTCAATCTTATATTGTGTGCCTAACGGGTCTACGGCCTTGACAAATCCTGAGAGGATAAACGTCGTGGCCAGCACCAGCCGGCAGATGTTTACAATCAGTTTCTTCACCCTTCACTCAGCTTGATGACACCGAAGACTGCATAGTTGATGATGTCCATGTAGTTGGCGTCGATGCCTTCGCTCACCACGGGCTTGTCGCTCCTTAGCTCTAAGTCCTCCATCTCCTTGATACGCTCTATCTTGGTCAGGATGAGGTCGGTGTACGAGCTGACGCGCATCGACCGCCACGCCTCGTCGTAGTCGTGGTTCTTGCGCTTCATCAGTTCCAGGGCCTCACGGGCATAGCGGTCGTACAGCCGTAGCGCCTCGTCGTTGCCAATGTCGACGGTGTCGGCAAAGCCACGCTCCAACTGTATCAGTCCGATGATGCCGTAGTTGATGAGCCCTATGAACTCTGGGCGTATGCCTTCGCCGACGAGGCTCTCCTTCTTCACCTCCAGCGAGCGTATGCGCTTGGCTTTGATGAAGAGCTGGTCGGTCAGGGCCGTGGGGCGCAGGATGCGCCACGATGCCCGGTAGTCGTGCAGTTTCTTCTCGAAGAGTGCGCGGCATTCGGCAACAGCCTGCTCAAACTGGGCGTTTGTTTCTTCGAACTTATCCATATCAGGGTGCAAAGTTACTAAAAGTTGAGAGCAAAACAAAGAAACTTGTTTCTTTTTTTGCCGAGACGAGGTAATTTCGCCAATTTATTGGCAAAGTTACAGAAAAAATCTTAAATCTTAAATCTTAATACGGAATTTTTTATTGTTCTTTCTGCTTTTTGTGGATATAGCGGATTTTGGCGCAAAGCACGTCGAAGCATGTCTGCAGCGAGTCGCGCCGCACGCGCGTCTTCGTCAGCATGGTCAGTTCTTCGGGCGTGGCGCGCAGTTCCTGCTTGTCTTTCTCCACTTTCTGCTTCTGGTATTCGTAGTCGTGCTTCACGGCTTGCAGCATACTGTCGACCCTCGACAGCTCCTCCTGCGACCGCTTCAGTTCGATGTTCTGTTGCAGCCGCAGGGCCTGTTTGCGGGTCTCGATGGCTCCGGGATAGGTCTTGCGCAGCGAGTCGATGACGATGAGGGCGCGGTCGTAGCGCTGCTCGTCGAACAGCTGTCCTGCCCGTTCCAGCATCCTCGCTGCCTCCTGTTGCTTGGCATCCTGGCAGGCGGTAAGGAGTATCACCAGCATAAGGATGGCGACTGTCGTCAGTTTTCTCATAGTCAGTCAGTTAGAAGTTGACGGAAAATGAGAGACCGAGCGTGACGTAGTTCATGACTTTCTCCTTCTTGAAGAAGACCGGCTCCATCAGCGGCGACTCTTCTGACAGCAGCTCTACGATGCCATAGGCGTTCTCGGTCAGGCTGCTCTTCAGGTAGTGGTAGGGGTCATACTTCATGTTGAACTTTTTCTTGGAGTAGTCGTAGTCGACGAAGAGCTTCCAGGAGAAGTTCGACTTATAGCGGTAAGTGAGCGACAGTCCCGTACCCCACGAGGTGGCACTCTCGGCACCGATGGTCAGGTAGTCCCAGTCGTCGGTGTAGGTCTGGCCGGTGGAGATGGGGTATTTTAGGTAGCTCTTGTTGACATCCAGCTCGCCGTTTTCAATGTAGATACCATATTTAATGTCCTTCACGTAGCCCTCGGCGTGTCCGTCAATATCAAGTTCCTGCGTGAACGAACGGCCGATGAGCAGCTTGCTGCCTAAGGCGAAGTGGTCATTCAGAGGCAGGTTGAAGTAGAGGCCAACACTGGCGGTGAACTCTGTCAGGTGGTCGCTTTCTACGACGCCATTAGACTGGGTGATGGGTGAGCCGTCCTTCAGGGCTGCCTCATAGAACTCGTCGCTGAATCCGTAGATGTTGCCGACGGCTGTTCCCCAGGCTGCCAATGAGGATTCGCTCACCAGCTCCGTATATTTACCAAACGAACGGGCCGACATGGCACGCACACGGAGTCGGCCACCGGCACCAATGTATTTGTTGAAGAAGTAGGCACCCTCGGCGTCCACCACCGTAGCAGCGCGGAACTTCACATTGGGGTTCTCCTCGTCGTCCACGTCGGCTTCTATGTCGTAGCCCTTATACATGTCTTCATATTTCTCTTTGTCCACTATGTCGTCTGCCGTAAAGTCGATGCCCTTGCTGCCCAGGCCCAAGCCCATGGAGATGCTGAAGAACGACGGGTCGTTGAAGTCGGCCTCCAGATTGTTGCGCAGCAGTCCCTTGCCCTTGAAGAGCACGTCGCTCAGGGCATAGCCCAGCTCGGTAGACATGATACCGATGCCGGCACCCGACATCACGTCGCTGATCCAGTGGCGGTTGTTCAGGATACGCATCACACCCGTTGCCGTGGCTACACCGTAACCGGCTACCGAGAACCATGGCGAACGTGTCAGACCGTACTCCTTATGTAATAAGGTGGCACCCACAAACGAGGTGGCCGTATGGCCCGAAGGCCAGGAGTTGGCCGAAGAGCCGTCGGGGCGCATCTCTTTGGCGGTGTACTTGATGCCGTTGACGAAGCCCGCCATGATACCGTACGACATGGCGGCACTAGCCAGCAGACGGGGCCAGTCGCTGCGGCCTTCGACGCCGGCCAGCTTCAGGCCTACCGTTACGGCGGGGCCGAAGTACTGCGTGTAGTCGTCGATACCGGTCTTGAAGTTTGTCAGCAACTGCGTGTTCTCCTTGGCGTCCTTGTTGTTCACGCGGAACATGGCCTTGTCGCCCTTGACAGCCCATCCGGCAACAAACAGGGGAACGCCGACGAACGTCAGGTCGTCCATCACCTTGAAGGGCTTCACGTCGGGATTGGTCTTCGTCTTGAAGAAGTCGAAGTCGCCGAAGCTCCTCTCTGTCTCCGTCGGGTTGTAGCTCACTGTCCGTGCAAAGGGGTTGTCGTTGATCTTCACCAGCTGCGGAGTCATCTCCGGAGCAACGAGTTTCAGCGGTTCCGTGTCGATGGTGTTACCGGCTGTCGCCCATAATGTCGTCGTTGCGCACATCATGGCAAATAAGAATAATCTCTTCATAGACATAATATTTTAATCCATTTCGTTTGCAAAGTTACAGATTTTTTTCGATATATTAATGCTTTCAGCCTTTTTTTTGTAATATTTGTCCAATTTGACAGGAATAAGACTCTTGTTTCGGAAAACAATTAGAAAGAATGACGGTCCAACAATTAGGAAGGCGCAAGGGAAAAAGTCCGTGGATGCCCCAATAAAGTATTTGTCTCCTGCGTACGCGCGTAGGATAGTGAAAGCAGAAAACATGTGAGAGGTGAGAGGTGAGAAGTGAGAGGGGAGAGGGGAGAAGTGAGAGGTGATAAGTGAGAAGTGAGAAGTGAGAGGTGTAAGGCCGTGACGTTTTTCTGTAAGGCCGTGACATTTTCACGAGAGCCGCCGCTCTCCTCTCCCTTGTAGGGGAGGGGGTGGGGGTGGGGGTCAGTGACCTCAAATGAATCCCCGACTGACAAGCGGCAGAGTGGAAAGTTACATAAACAAATGATGGTTGTTGTAAAAGACATTAACACGCTTTCGGGCCATTCAGCCCCATCTCGCGGGCCTTCTCTATCAGCAGCTGCATGAGGGGTTCGCGCTCGTTCTCCACCTTGTTGTCGAGGACGGCGTCTTTGAGAGTCTGTTTCAGTGTGCCCACCTCGCGGCTCGGCTTCAGGTTGAAGAGCGCCATGATCTCGTTGCCGTCGATGACGGGCTGCAGGAGTCGTTTGTAGTCCTTCTCCTTCAGGTCCGTCAGTTTCTCGCGCACCATACGGAAGTTCTCGAGGAACATCTTCTTCCTCACCTCGTTCTTGCTGGTGATGTCCGCCTCGCAGAGCGTCATGAGGTCGTCGATGTCGTCGCCGGCATCGTTCAGCAACCGCCGTACGGCACTGTCGGTCACCTCGCTATCGGCAATGGCCTGTGGGCGCATGTGCAGGTCTACTAACTTCTGTACATACTTCATCTCGGCCCCCATCGGCAGCTTCAGCCGACGGAAAATCTCGGGCACCATCTTCGCTCCGATATAATTATGGTTGTGGAACGTCCAGCCAATCGCCGGTTCCCACCGCTTCGACCGCGTCTTACCGATGTCGTGGAGTAGGGCGGCCCAGCGCAAATAGAGACCCTCCAGACCCACCCCCGGCCCCTCCAGACCCACCCCCGGCCCCTCCCTGTGAGGGAGGGGAGTAGATACTTCTT
>Ga0310695_10003055_pt1 | contig 33661 bp, 28 predicted proteins | sample RumenRJG_04DNA_FD_203882 | JGI IMG/M metagenome (GOLD analysis project Ga0310695, IMG submission 203882) | Bovine rumen microbial communities from Lethbridge, Alberta, Canada - RJG_04 (v2) (version 2) | ecosystem: Host-associated > Mammals > Digestive system > Stomach > Rumen | place: Canada... | reverse complement strand
TGCCAAAGTGGTAGGCAATATCGCGATGGGCATAAGTGCCACCATAGCGACCCGCTTTAGAAAAGATACCAATGGCACCTGTCTTTTCTATCCATGTTTTTACTGACAGAACAAAGTTATTGCTACCCGCCATATTTCTAAATGTACCGAATTCGGTACAATTAAAATTGGGGTTGTAGAGCATTTCCCATTCTCCAAGGTACTCAATCGTGCTTTTCAGACTGAGCCAACGGAAGATAATGTGCTCTTGTAACTGACTACGAGCCATATCAGTCAAAGAAATATAGTCATCGTCATTATGCGAAACGATGGTAATCTCTGTATTCTGAACGTTAATCTTTGCCATAGGATGGTATATATTATTGATTATGTGTGCAAAGGTAGCACAAAAACACGAAACAAAAGAAGAAAGAGTGAAAAATCCCTCAAAAGTTTTGCCGTCTCACATATTCTGTGTACCTTTGCATTCGACAATGAGTCATAAAACGGCTGGTGACTCAGAGTCGGGTGCTCATTGAAAGCAATTTATAGCAGAACGTAGAATTGAGAACGGTCTCCAAATCGTAACCCCAATTTCTCTCAATTCTCCCAACAGCCTTTATACCAAAGAAAGCCTGCAAATTCTTACAAAGTTAGTGAAAAACTTTCAATTATAGACATCTTTACTGCAATATTTTCAAAAAAGCCTCTTTCCCATACTCATGCCACCAGCGGGCGGCACCATGTGAGGATGATACATATATTTTTTTGAGATTCTATTACCACTTCCACCACTTTTGTATATAAGTATTTGTATTACAGGGTGTTTGGTAGTGGTGGAAATGGTGGTGGAAGTGGTGGATATCTACCACTTCTGTGATTTTTGCGGCCAAAAGTTTGCGGTTTTCGATATTTTTTTGTATTTTTGCAAAGCAATTTTGAACTAAAAACCATACGATGGAGGAAAAAACATTTGATTTCAGTAAGGTGCCGGCCAGTTGGCAGCTGTGTTTCAACCGCGACTGTCCCCGGTGTGCGGGCTGTCTGCGCTTTGTTGCGGGACGGCATGTGCCTGCCGGCCGCGAATGGGGACCGGCTGTCTATCCCTCGGCACTCGGCAGCGACGGCCAGTGCCGGTGGTACCGCACGGCCGAGCCTCAACAGGCCGCATGGGGCTTCGTCCATGCCTTCGACAACGTGCGACGTCTCGACTTCAAGCCGATGCGCTACCGCATCACGGCCGTCTTGGGCAGCAAGGGCGTCTACTATGACTGTCGCAACGGTCTGCGGCCGCTGATGCCCGACCAGCAGGCGGCTGTCGCCGAGGTGTTTGCTGAGTTCGGCTATGAGCCGCCGCGCTACGAACGCTACGGGCCGTGTCTTGACTTCAGATAACCGCATAGCGGTGTTTCGGCGGCTGTGGAACGTCGTTCCAAGGCCGTTGGAACGTTGTTCCGCCGCTTATGGAACACTTTTTTTGAACTTATGATAACGACAATAATATTATTTAAAAACGACAACTATGACAACTTGGACTGCTCGGCTTTCTTGCTCTGGCAAGCGTCTCCTGTCGTCGCCGAGCGGCCGCTTCGCTTGCGAAGAACTTTTCTCATCGCTGCCAGCAGCGACTGTTGTCTGAGTTGTCATGGTTGTCGTAAAAAAAAGAATACCAAGTTGTTTTTAAACAATTACTGAAACAATGAAACTAACCCTGATAAGAACAGACAAAAAGAATCGCCAGCACCTGACGACGAAGACGTTAGAGCGGTTTGCCGAGCGTGTGACGACCGATACGAAACTGCAGCTCGTCAGTGAGCTGCGGCGTGAAATACCTTTTATGAGCAGCGAAAGGGCTGTCTTCCCCAAATTGGAAAAGCTGCCCCGCGTCTATCCTGCCGCCGAGTGGCGTATTGACGAGCGTGGCGACCTGCAGATGGTGAGCTTCAACGGCGTGGTGCTGCTCAGCATCGGCCAACTAATGGATGCAGAACAGTTGGAGGCAGCCAAGCAGGTGGTGGCCGGACTGCCTTCGACGGTGATGGCCGTTGTGGGCGCCAGTGGGCATACGCTGAAGATCTTAGTGGCCGTGGAGGCTGCCGACGGGCGGAAGCCAGCCAGCGAAGAAGAGGCCGACACCCTCTATCAGACCGCCCATGCCTACGCCGTGCGCGTCTATGGCGGTGTGACGGGGCGCGAGGTGACGGTGGGGCGGCCGTCGGTGCGCGACAGCTTCCGGATGACCCTCGACCCAGCACCCTTCGTCAATGCGAAGGCCACGCCGCTGAAGGTTACTGAAGAGTTGAAGGCGGCGGATGGTGGACAGAAGGATACCGCCTCTGCCACAGACAAACCTTCCGTGGCTCCCCACGAAACCACGCAGTCGCGAAACGCCAAGTACGACGAGGTGGAGTTCCTCTACCGTCGCGTTGCTGACGAGGTGTGCGAGGTGCTCGACACCGACGAGTGGCGCCAGTCGCCCTACCGCGAGGAGGCCGCCGTGTCGGAGATAGCCCGCAGGCTCTGTCAGCTCGGCGTCGAAGAGGAAGAGACCGTCGCCCACCTGCATAGTCATCTGTGGAGCCGTGAGGACGAGCGCCATATCCGCTCCGTCGTCGCCAGCAGCTATGAGGCCGTCCGCGAGCGTAAGCCGAAGGCCGACCCGGCACTGAAGGCCATCGAGGCGTCGGCCAGGGTGCGGCGCGACACGCTGGCGCTCATCGCGTTCTTAGGCCGTCGCTACCAGATGCGTTATAACACGGTGATGGGCTATGCCGAATACCGTCCCAACAACCAGACGTACTACCCGTGGCGCCCTGTCGACGAGCGTGTCGTCAACGACCTGGCTATGGAGGCCCGTACCGAAGGCCTCGACGTGTGGGACAAGGACGTGAAACGCTATGTCAACTCCAGCTATGCGCCCCGCTACTCGCCCGTTGAGGACTACCTGTGGGAGTGTCGCGGCAAGTGGGACGGTCGCGACCGCATCCGTGAGCTGGCCCGTACCGTACCCACTCAGAACCCCTATTGGGAGGAGTGGTTCTATACGTGGTTCTTGGCGATGGTCAACCAGTGGCGAGCCACCGAGTACACCCGCTATGGCAACTCCGCCGTACCGCTGCTCATCTCGAAGCAGGGCTGGAACAAGTCGACCTTCTGCCAGTCGCTGCTGCCGATGGAGCTGCAGTGGGGCTACACCCAGACCGCCAAGCCTTCGGAGGAGAAACAGATGCTGCTGCAGATGTCGCAGATGCTGCTCGTCAACTTCGACGAGTTCAACAAGATCTCGCCACAGGTGCAGCAGGGCTTTTTGAAGAACATGCTGTCGCTGCCTGTGGTGAAGGCCAAGCGCCCCTATGGCAAGCACGTCGAGGTGATGCCCCGTCTCAGCTCGTTCATCGCCACCACCAACCTCACCGACGTGCTGAGCGACCCCACTGGCTCGCGCCGTTTCCTCGCCGTGGAGCTGACCGGTCCTATCGACGTCAGCCACCTGCCCAACCACCGTCAGCTCTTTGCTCAGGCCTTAGCCGCCCTCGACCGTGGTGAACCGACGTGGTTCGACGAGGTGCAGACGCAGCAGATTATGGACTACAACCGCCAGTTCCAACTACTCGGTCCCGCCGAGCAGTTCTTCGGCGACCTCTTCAGACCGGCCGTGCGTCTCGGCGAACCGGGGGCGCAGTGGATGAGTGCCTCCGACCTGTTCCAACAGGTACGTGCCAAGGTCGGCAGCAGTCTTCATGTCAGCAACCTCCAGCGTTTCGGCCGCACGTTGGCCAATATGCCCGAACTTTTGCGTCGTGTAACGAACCAAAATACTCAGTATTTGGTCGTAAAACGACAGAAATAGTGGTGGAAGTGGTGGATATCCACCACTTCCACCACTATTTCCACCACCTATTAACCGCTTGTAATACAAGCGCTTAAATATAAAAGTGGTGGAAGTGGTAATAAAATTGAAAAAATATTTGTGATGAAAATAGATATTGAGGAGCGCGTGCTCCATTTCAAGCAGCCGGCGGGAACGAGTCGCGGCGTGTATACTGAAAGGAAAATATGGCTTCTAACTGTGACTGACGGTGATGCCGTCGGGGTGGGGGAGTGTGCGCCGTTGCCCGACTTGAGCTGCGATGCGGGGCCGGGCTACAGTGACGTGTTGCGCCGTTTTTGTGACGATGTGGAACGGACGGGGCAGATTGACTACGAGGCGATGCGCGACTATCCGTCGATGCTGTTCGGCTTAGAGACGGCGATGCTCTCGTTGCAAGACTCTCACCTCTTGTTTAACACGGCTTTCAGTCGCGGTGAGGTGGGCATTCCCATCAACGGACTGGTATGGATGGGACGTTACGACGAGATGCTGCAGCGCATGGAGCAGAAACTGGTACAGGGATTCCGTTGTGTGAAGCTGAAGATCGGCGCCATCGACTTCGAGCAGGAGTTGGACTTGGTACGCCGTATCCGCGACCGCTTCAGCAGACGTGAGGTGGAAATCAGGCTCGATGCCAACGGCGGTTTCCGTTACGACGAAGCACTCTATAAACTGGAGTTGCTGTCGCAGTATGCGCAGTCGATAGAGCAGCCCATCAAAGCCGGACAGTGGGCGTATATGGCTGAGCTATGCCGTGAGTCACCCATACCGATAGCCCTCGACGAGGAACTGATAGGTGTCAACGACCGCGAGATGAAGTCGCACCTGTTGCGTGTCATCAAACCGGCCTATATTGTGCTGAAGCCGTCGTTGCACGGCGGTATGGCTGGTTGTCGTGAGTGGATAGAAGCTGCCCGCCAGCACGACGTCGGCTCGTGGATCACGTCGGCCTTGGAGAGTAACGTTGGCCTGAACGCCATCGCGCAGTTCTGCAGCGATGTGTATGGCGACCATATCACTTGGCCACAGGGTCTTGGTACGGGTCAGCTCTTTACTGATAACATCCCGATGCCGTTGGAGATACGAGGCGACCAGCTGTGGAGGATTGAAAATTGAAAATTGAAGATTTTTTAGCCGAGTGGCGAAACGAGAGCCCGACGGTGCTGGTACATACCAGTGGGTCGACGGGCAAGCCGAAACCGATGTGGGTCGAGAAACGACGTATGGAGGCTTCGGCACGGATGACGTGCGACTTCCTCGGACTGCGTGGGGGCGACACGGCGCTGCTGTGTATGTCGCTCGACTATATCGCGGGGAAGATGATGGTGGTGCGGGCGCTGACCTGCGGGCTGAGGCTGATTGTTGTGGAACCCAGCGGACATCCGCTGAAAAGTACACAAAAGGAACCGTCCCCTTTGTGTACTTTTGCCGCGATGGTGCCGATGCAGGTGTGGAACACGCTGCAGAAACCTGAAGAACGGGAACGGCTGATGGCTATCAAACACCTGATTATCGGCGGCGGAGCCATCGACGATGCGCTGGCCACTGCGCTGGCTGGTTTCCCCAACGCGGTCTGGAGTACCTACGGCATGACCGAGACCTTGTCGCATATCGCCCTCCGTCGGCTCAGCGGTCCAGAGGCTACCGAGTGGTACACGCCGTTACCGGGTGTCAGTCTGTCATTGACGGAAGATGGTTGTCTCGTCATTGATGCCCCTGCCGTACACGACGGACGGCTGGTGACGAACGACATCGCCGAGATGGCTCCCGACGGGCGCTTCAAGATTTTGGGACGCAAGGACAATGTCATCTGTTCTGGTGGCATCAAGATTCAGGCGGAGGAAGTAGAACGACTGCTTCGTGCGCACCTGCGCGAACCTTATATGATTACAAAGCGTCGCGATGAGAAGTTCGGTGAGGTGGTGGTGCTGTTGACCGAGGGTGACGTTGACACGGCCCGTGACGTCTGTCAGCGCGTACTGCCCAAGTATTGGCAGCCGCGTGACTACGTCCATACAGACCAGGTGCCGATGACGGAGACGGGAAAGCCCGCCCGCAAGCAGGCAGAACAGTTGGTTCAGAATCCCTCGCGGTAGAAGTCGAGGGCTTCTTCTATTTCTTCTTTCGTTGCCGTTTGGTTGATGCGGATGTCGCCGATGTCGCCTAAGAGTGTGAAGTTGATGTCGCTGCCGACGTTCTTCTTGTCGTGCGTCATCAGTTCCAGCAGGGTGGGGTAGTCGTCGCAGGTTATCGGCATGCGACCGTAGTTCTCGGTGATGAAGCGCACCGTCTGGCGCATCTTCTCTACAGAAAATCCCGTCTTGATGGTGCTCAGATAAAGTTCGCAGATGAGGCCGTAGGCAACGGCATAGCCGTGAAGGATGGGTCTTATAGGACTTATAGGACCTATAGGTCTCATAGGACTCATGGGTCTTAGCGCGAAAGCCTCGAAGGCGTGGCCGACGGTGTGGCCTAAGTTCAGCGCCTTGCGGATGCCTTTTTCTGTAGGGTCTTCCTCGACGATGCGCTCCTTCACCTTCACCGAGTCTTCCAACATACGCCCTAACTGGTAATAGTCAATGACATCGAGGTCGAAGTTCAGCAGCTCACTCCACATATCTCTCTCCTCTCTCCTCTCTCCTCTCTCCTCTCTCTGTATCAGCCCGTGCTTCAGCATCTCGGCATAGCCCGAGCAGATGTTCTCGTGGTCCATCGTCTTGAGGAAAGTCGTGTCGAGGATGACACTCTTAGCCGTGCTGAAGACGCCAATTTCGTTTTTCAGTCCGCCGAAGTTGATGCCCGTCTTGCCACCCACCGAAGCATCGACCATCGCTAAGAGCGTCGTCGGGATATTGATGTAATTCATGCCGCGCTTGAAGGTCGAGGCAGCAAAGCCTCCGAGGTCGGTTACCATACCGCCTCCGAGGTTGATCATCAGCGAGTAGCGAGTGGCACCACCCTGCTGCAGGCAGCTCCATACGTGGGTGAGCGACTCTAAGGTTTTGTTCTCGTCGGTGGCACCGATGGTGATGACCTCTGCCCCCCGTACACTGTCGAAACCCGCTATCAGTGGCAGGCAGAGCTTTTCTGTTGTCTCGTCTACTAAGATAAAAATGCGGTCGCGCTCACATTCGCCGACGGCTGTCGCCACCTCCGTTTCCAGTTTAGTTGATATGATAACTTTTTGCTTTTCCATTGCGGCGGCAAAATTACAAAAAAACATTGAAAAAACGTGTGAGTCATTAAACTTTTCTTTTCAGCGAACGTCAGATAGCTGTAAATCGTACACTTTTATATGAAGAAAGCATTACTCTTGATGGCCATCGCAATGATGACCGCTACCGCAGCGCTGGCACAGCGTACTATTAGCGGAACCGTTATTGAGAAAGAGACCAATGAGGCCGTGATTCAGGCCACCGTTGCTCTGTTGAAGAGCGACTCTACGTTAGTTGCCAACGCCGTGACGAACATGAGCGGCCAGTTTCAGACGACCGCCCCACAGGACGGCAACTACATCTTACGCGTCACCTACGTAGGCTTCAAGACCTACACCCGCCGCATCAGTGTAGAAGGCGGGAAGCCCGTTGCTTTAGGTACCATCACCATCAGTCCTGACACGAAGATGCTGAAGAACGTCGAGGTGGTGAAGAACATTGCAAAAGTAACCACGAAGGACGACACCTTAATATATAATGCAGGTGCCTACCGCACGCCGGAGGGTTCCGTTGTTGAGGAACTCATTAAGAAACTGCCTGGTGCCGAGGTATCCGACGACGGTACTATCAAGATTAACGGTAAGACCGTGCAGAAAATCAAGGTCGACGGCAAGGAGTTCATGACCGGCGACACGAAGACCGCCATCAAGAATCTGCCCACCTCTATTGTCGACCGTATTAAGACCTACGACGAGAAGAGTGACCTGAGCCGTATCACTGGCATTGACGACGGCAACGAGCAGATGGTGCTCGACTTCGGCCTGAAGCAGGGTATGAACCGCGGTATGTTTGCCAATGTGGACGGTGGCGTAGGTACCGAAAGACGCTACAGCGGACGTGGTTTCGGTGCCATTATGAAAGACGACCTCCGCCTGATGGGCTTTGCCAATGCCAACAACACCAATGACATGGGTTTCGGCGGCGGTGGCGGCGGTGGCCGTTTCGGCGGAGGTGGCCGTAATGGTCTGCAGGCTTCAAAGATGGCGAGCGTGAACTTCAACTATGAGAAGACGAAAGTCATCAAGCTCGACGGTTCTGTCAGCTGGAACCATAACGACGGCGACACCTGGAGCCGCTCTTCTTCGGAAAACTTCGTTGCTACTACCGGCTCGTTCTTGGAATCGCAGAACCAGAACTACTCACGTTCCAACTCCTGGAGCGCCCAGATGCGTATGGAGTGGACGCCCGACACGTTGTGGACCATCAGTTTCCGTCCTACCTGGAGCTACGGCACCAACGACGGTACCGGCAACAATGGTTCGGCAACCTTCAGCAGCGACCCTTACAACTATGCCTCTTCGGATAATGGCATAGCAGAAATCGTGTCGCGGATGCTTGGCGTCGACTCCACACTGGTTGTCAACCAGCGCCTTGGCGGTTCGCTATCCTACAGCGACAGCAAGCGCTACGGCGGTACCCTGCAGATTAACCGCAAGATTGGCGGACGTGGCCGTAACGTCACCCTGCAGGCAGGAGCCAACTACAGCAAGGGAGCCTCGGAGTCGTTCTCACGCAGCCTCGTCAATCTCTACCAGCTGGCTACCGGCGACTCCACCTACCAGCGTAACCGTTATAACGTCACCCCGCAGAAGAACTACGACTACAACGTGCGACTGACCTACAGTGAGCCTATCTTCACGGCCACCTTCCTGCAGTTCAGCTATAACTTCCAGTACCGCTTCACCAAGAGTGACCGTTCGACATACGACTTCTGGAGCGACACGGACGTTACCCGTCGTTACGACATGAGTGGTCTGATGCCCGACTACCGCGAGTGGAACACCATCTTCAACGCCCTTAACGGTCATAGCTACGATGAGTTCCTCGATACCAGTCTGAGCCGATTCTCACAATACAAAAACTACATCCATACCGGCGAGGTGATGCTGCGCTTCATCCGTCCCAGCTATCAGTTCAATGTTGGCGTGCAGGTCATTCCGCAGTCGTCAGAGTTTACCTACCGCTACCTCTCCACCGATACCGTCACCACACGCACGGTGGTCAACTGGAGCCCGACGGCAAACTTCCGTTGGAAGATTAGCGACCGTGGCAACATGCGCTTCGAGTATCGCGGCAACACCAGCCAGCCCTCGATGAGCGACCTGCTGCCCATCACCGACAACAGCGACCCCCTGAACATTACCAGCGGTAACCCCGACCTGAAGCCCTCGTTCACACAGCGCTTCTCGTGGCGCTACAACAACTTCTTCGAGCGTCATCAGCAGTTTGTCTTCGCCAACCTCAACTTCTCGACCACCAGCAACTCCGTGGCACAGATGGTGAAGTATGACCCCGTAACCGGCGGACGCACCTCGCGCCCTGAGAATATCGACGGCAACTGGAACGTCAGTGGAAACTTCACCTTCAACACCGCCCTCGACACCCTCGGACGCTTCAGCCTGAACACCACCACCGATGCCAGCTATGCTAATAATGTAGGCTACATCGACCTCTATCGCAATGGCGACGTGTCGAAGATGACGACCAAGAACACCACGTTGGGCGAGCGTCTCGGTGCCAGCTACCGTAACGACTGGTTTGAGTTGGAGCTTAACGGCCGCGTACAGTATAACTACTCGTACAATGCCATGCAGGAGAACTCGAAGCTGAACACCTGGAACTTCAACTACGGCTTCAACACGACGATGCAGGCCCCCTGGGGCATGCAGTTCACCACCAGCCTGAATATGTCGAGCCGTCGTGGTTTCAGCGACGATGCTGCCAACACCAACGAGCTTATCTGGAACGCGCAGATCTCGCAGTCGTTCCTCACTGGCAAGCCTCTTTCTATCCGTCTGGAATTCTACGACATCCTGCGCCAGCAGTCGAACTTCTCGCGTAGCATCAGTGCGATGATGCGTACCGACAACTGGTACAACAGCATCAACTCCTACGTCATGCTCCGCGCTACTTACCGTCTGAACCTCTTCGGTACCAAGGAGATGCGTCAGAATATGCGCCGTGGCGGTGGTTTCGGCGGTCCTGACGGCGGTGGCCGTGGCGGTCGTGGCGGTGGCTTCGGCGGCGGTCGACCTGGTGGCGGCTTCGGTGGCGGCGGCTTTGGCGGCGGCTTCGGCGGCGGTCGCAGAGGATAAGATGAAAATAAAAAAGACGGGATGTGTTCATCGGCACATCCCGTCTTTTTTTGTGTTGTTACACCTTTATTATATATTACTGCTCGGTTTCTTCCTTTGCCTCTTCTTCCTCAGCGTCAACGAAGTCGGTGATGCCGGCCTCGATGAGGATGTTGTACCACTGGATAAGCTTCTGGATGTGTGAGTTCTTGACACGGTCGCGATCCCACTCGGGCAGCACCTTCGTGAAGTAGTCATGCAACTCGTCGGCAGAGGCTTTCTTGGGGTCGACGCTGGCCTTCTTGCCGCCTTCGAGCTGCTTCATACTCTCAAGAATCTGAGTCAGGGGCACATCATCAGTCTCGCTATACATGGCGACATCGCCGAGCGATGTGATGCGATCGGTGCCGAAGGCCGGCTGGCGGCGGTGGGTGGCATCGAGTGCCTCGACGATGAGGTTGTTCTTACCGCGTGATACTAATTTGTAGAGGCCGGGCTTGCCGGCAATAGCTAAAATGGTTTCTTTCATAGTTGTTCTAATATATTGTTTAATTGTTTGTCGATATCGGTGAGACCGTCGTTGACAATCTCGAAGTCGGCCAGCTGGCGTACCCGTTCCTGCGGCCATTGGCGTGAGAGCCACTGAAGTGCTTGTTCACGGCTGATGCCGTCGCGCTGCATGATGCGCTGCAGGCGCACCTCCTCGGGGGCGGTGACGACGACGACGCGGTCGACGTAGCGGTTAGCGCCCGACTCGTACATAATGCCTGACTCGAGCCATTCGAGGCCGCTCTGCTCGAAGTCGGCGAAGACGGCAGGGTGGACGATGGCATTGATAGCACGGGCGTGGTCGTCGCTCTGTAGAAGGTACTGCGTCAAGGCCTGCTTATCGGGCTTGCTGCCAATAAGCGCCTGCAACTGCTGCTGGATAGCCTCGCTACGCATGATCCGCTTAGCGGCGCTGTCACAGTCGTAGACCCTGATGCCTCGGAGGGCCAGTCGTCGTGCGACGTAGCTCTTGCCGCTGCCGATGCCCCCTGCTATGCCTACCTTCATTCGTTGTCCTCCTCTATCAGATAGTCTACCTGCTTGTTGACGAGTGAGGCGCGGGTGACGCCTGACGGCACTTGTTGGAGGTAGAGGTTGCACTTGTCGGAGCGGCTGCTAACAATCTCGTTGTAGTCGGCGACGACGGTAAAGTCAGCAGGTGTCAACGTGCGGTAGACGTTGACGCCGGTGACAAACTTAACGGTCACTTTGGCTGGGAAGGTGCGTAGCTGCTTGCCTTTGGGCAGGTTGATACACTTGACGGGTATGCCATCGACGCTCTCCTCGGTGAGTACGTCAGTGTAGAAGGTGATGTGTACGTGGTCGGGCACAATCTTGACCCCCTCCATACGACGCAGTCGGCAGTCGACGGCCAGTGTGTCGCGGAAGTCAACATAGTTGAGGAGTTCGGTATAGACCATGTGGATGCTGTCGAGCCGTTCCTCGGAGGCGTAGACGGTGACGCTGTCGGGCGAGTAGTTGACTTGGCTGAGGAAGTAGAGGTGTTCAGGAATGACACGTCCCTTCCAGCGTACAGGCACCTTTTTGTTGTTGCCTGTTGTGTAGTAGATTTTCAGCCGTTCGGGCTTGATGCTGACAATCTTGCTTGACGCAGTCAGGTGCTGTTTCAGAATCTTGGCGAATTCGGCAGCGCTGATAACGCCCGTACCGTTGCCCTGGTCGTAGTTCTTGAAGTTAACCTCCACATGTGTCAGGGCCTCGCCATAGAGATAGGTCATCAGGATGATGCCGCGGTCACGGACGGTCACCTTAATGGTGTCTGTCTCGTCACTGGTCAGCATGATATCGCTGGGGACACCAGTGATATGTACAGGAACGACCACCTCTTTCTCGTAGACTTCATTGAGCGTCATCAGGAGCCAGAAAATACCTGAGAGCGTCAGGAAGAAGAGAAAAATCAGGAACTCCCTATTCGTTCGACTGAATAGGAAGTTCCTGATGAGTACAGCGATTCTGCGTAGGGAGAACATGGAGGTTAACGACTACTTCTGTAGTGGCGTGGCAGTCATATCCTTGAAGACGGAGCCTTTGTCGACGGTGATAACGACGTCGCGGGCAATCTTCACCTCGACAGTGTTCTTGGCCAGGTCGATGCTTTTGACCGTGCCGTAGATGCCTCCACCGGTGACGACCTGCGTCCCTTCAGTGAGGGCGTTCTGGAACTGCTGAATCTCTTTCTGTTTTTTCTGCTGTGGACGGATCATGAAGAACCACATGATGGCGAAGATAGCCACCATCATCAGGATCATGGACATTCCACTGCCTCCTTGTGCTGCTGCCTGTGCAGCTAATACAATATTTGTCATAATTCTCAATTATTAATTTTCAATGTTTAATGTTTAATGTTTAATGTTTAATGTTTAATTTTCAATGTTTAATGTTTTCATCACCCTCTCTCTTCCATGCGCTTCATCAGGCGCCCTGTCTTAATGAGATGGCGGGCGATGGTGTCGAGCATACCGTTGATGTAGCCGCCGCTCTTCGGGGTGGAGTAGAGCTTGGCAATGTCGACGAACTCGTTGATGGTGACGCTGACGGGAATGGAGGGGAAGGTCATCATCTCAGCGATGGCTATCTGCATAACGATGACGTCCATGTAGGCTAAGCGTGAGAAGTCCCAGTTGCGCGATGCCTCGCTCATGTAGTGCTGGTACTCGTCAGCGTTAAGGATGGAAGCGCGGAAGAGCTTGCGGGCGTAGTCGCGATCCTCCTCGCTGTCGTATTCGGGCAGCAGTTCCTGCTTGGCACCGTTCTGCTCGTCGAAGCGCTTGATGGTCTTCAGCACGAAGGTGTCGACCACCTCCTTGTCGTCGTTCCAATAGAGGCTCTGCTCCTCAAGCAGGGCTTCAAGGTCGCTATTGTCCTGGATAAAGGTACGATAGAGCTTCCGCCACAATTCGCGGTCGGTGGCGTAGTCGTCGGTGGGGGCGGCCATATAGTCTTTGTACATCTGGCTCTGCTCTATCTGCTCAAACAGCTTGCCCACGAATTCGGGTTCGTCGGCCCACGTCCACTTCTGCGAACTGATGAAATCGCAGAGTTGCTTGTTCTCAGCCAACTGCAGCGAGAAACGGTTATAGGCAAAGCGCGTGGAAGGCTTGGCTGTGCCCTCGCGCAACGCTTTCGTCTCCATAATCTCCAGACGGCGCTTGGCCTCCTTCGATAGGGCAACTATCAGTGCTAACAGATAGTTGTAGAGGTCGTATGCCTTGGAAAGGCTGAACACCAGTTCCTTCTCAGCCGTGTCTATGTTTTTGTTGCCGTTTTGATAGTACGCATAGGTTAACTGAACTATCTTAATACGTATGATTTCACGATTTATCATTCTATTATGCTTTATTTCGACTGCAAAAATACTTATTTTTCGCTGATTATGCAAGAAAAACTTATTTTTTTTATAAATTTTCAATCTTCCATTTTCAATTTTCAATTTTTCTTTGTACCTTTGCACCCGCTTTGCGAAAAAGCGCACCGTGTGATGGTGAATTAACAATCAAAGTATTAATTTAGAGTAACACATTAAAAAGTTATGAAAGAATTTAGCGTAAGCGGTCAGAAGCGTACCGCAACAGGCAAGAAGGCCTCTAAGCTTCTGCGTAAGGAGGGCCTCGTCCCCTGCAATCTCTATGGTGAAACAAAGGATGCCAACGGTCTGCCCGAGGCTCTGGCTTTCCAGGTAAGCTTTGCCGACATCCGTAAGGCTATCTATACACCTCATGTCTACGTGCTGAACCTGACTATCGACGGCACTGACCACAAGGCTATCATCAAGGAGCTGCAGTTCCACCCCACGACGGACGCTCTGCTGCATGCCGACTTCTTTGAGATCAACGATACGAAGGACATCACTGTCGGTATCCCCGTGAACCTGACAGGTCACGCTAAGGGTGTTCGTGACGGTGGTCGTCTGAACCTCTCTATCCGTAAGATCGACGTGACAGCTCCTTATGGCAACATCCCCGAGAAGCTCGACATCGACGTTACCAATCTGGAGTTAGGCAAGGCCATCAAGGTTGGCAGCCTGCAGTTCGAGGGTCTGAAGATTGCTACCTCTCCTGAGGTTGTTGTCTGCTCAGTGAAGGCTACACGTGCTTCGCGTGCCGCTGCTGCTGCCGCTGAGTAATAGCAAGTATACATGGACAAATATTTAATTGTTGGCTTGGGTAATCCTGGCGATGAATACGCCACGACCCGCCACAATACAGGATTTATGGTATTGGACGCTTTTGCTAAGGCGTCCAATACTGTTTTCAGTGACAAACGTTACGGCTTCGTGGCTGAGACGTCGCTGAAAGGACGTAAGGTGGTGCTGCTGAAGCCTTCGACGTTTATGAACCTGAGTGGCAACGCCGTACGCTACTGGCTCGGCAAGGAGAATATCGACCAGCACCGTATGCTTGTCGTCAGCGACGACGTGGCACTGCCCTTAGGACAGTTCCGCCTAAAGGCCAGTGGCTCCAATGGTGGACATAACGGTCTGGGCCACATCCAGCAGCTCATCGGTCAGGACTATCCCCGGCTGCGTATGGGTATTGGCAACGACTATCCCCAAGGCGGACAGATCGACTGGGTATTAGGACGTTACAGCGACGAAGACCTGAAACAGCTGCAGCCGTCCATAGACACAGCCGTTGACATCATCAAGAGTTTCGTGCTGGCCGGCATCGATATCACGATGAATCAATACAATAAGCTCGGAAAAAAGACAGGAGTACAAACACAGACATGAGTACATGAGTACAAATACAGACATGAGTACATGAGTACAAATACAGACAAGAGTACAGGAGTACAATTTAGACATGAGTACAGGAGTACAAATACAGACAAGAGTACAGGAGTACAATTTAGACATGAGTACAGGAGTACAAATACAGACAAGAGTACAAGAGAGCAAAAGGTTCAACTGTCAAAAATCTGTTCTCTTGTACTCCTGTCAAAAATCTGTTCTCCTGTACTCCTGTCAAAAAATGTTCTCCTGTACTCCTGTCAAAATCTGTTCTCTTGTACTCCTGTCCAAAGTTGTTCTCCTGTACTCCTGTCCAAAATGTACTCTTGTCTAAAATAGTTCTCCTGTCAAAACGCAAGTACCAATGTTAGAAGAAGCAAGAATTGATAAATGGCTATGGTCCGCGCGCATCTTTAAGACGCGCACCATTGCTGCCGATGCCTGCAAGAATGGTCGTGTAATGGTGAACGACGTGCAGGTGAAACCGTCGCGTATGGTGAAGGTCGGCGACAAGGTCAGCGTCCGTAAGTCGCCTGTCACCTATTCCTTTAAGATACTGAAAACCATTGAGCAGCGCGTAGGTGCCAAGTTGTTGCCGGAGATTTATGAAAACGTGACACCGCCCGATCAGTATGAACTTTTAGAGATGACGCGCATCAGCGGATTCGTAGACCGTCAGCGTGGCACGGGGCGTCCCACGAAGAAGGACCGCCGCCAGATGGACGCATTCCTAAGTTTAGAAGATTTTTTCGATGAAGAAGATTAGCCTTTTGATACTCGCAGCCAGCTGTCTGCTCCCCATAGCAGCACAGCGGAAGGGAAACCTCGTGAAGGGTGACTACGGTTACCTCTATTGTCACATGAACGGTGCCGGTCCGGCCTGGACGGCATACGCCCTGAGCCGTGACGGTTTTCACTATCACGACCTGGCGAACGGCGACTCTATCTTCAGCGACGCCGTGATGACACCCGTCGAGGGCCGTTCGCGCGATGCCTATATCTGTCGTAAGCACGACGGCAGCGGCTACCTGATGGCGCTTACCGATATGGATGCATCGGAGCGTAGTCGTAAACGGCTGAACAAGGTTGAGACGTGGGACAGCTATGCTATCTCGCTGTTGCGTTCCGACGACCTGATCAGCTGGCAGTCAGTGAGTTTCGACTTCCGCCGTGGTCTCAGCATCTTCTGTGACCCTGACACGGCGCGCAGCGTCTACCGCGACTGGTCGACGGTCAACCGTGTGTGGGCACCGCAGATCATGTGGGATGCCGACTACCGCTGGCCTGACGGACGACAGGGCGGCTATTTCGTCTACTACTCGATGTGGAACCGCGCTGAAGAAAAGTACGACCGCATCTACTACAGCTATGCCGACGAGTCGTTCACGCGGCTGACGCAGCCGAAGCTGCTCATTGACTGGGGTTATGCCACTATCGATACCGACATCAACTGGGTGGAGGCCGACCAGCAGTGGCATCTGATGATCAAGAAAGAAGGTGGCAAGCCGGGACTCTTCACCGCTACAGCCAAGGCGTTGACGGGACCATGGAGTGAGCCTGTCGAAGACGACTACGTCAACTTCGAGGGTAAGAAGAAGTGCGAGGGTGTCTCGGCCTTCCAGCTGGCTGGCAGCGACGAGTGGGTCATCGGCTATATTGAGTACTCTTCGCGTCCGAAGAACTACCGCCTCTGTCTGGCCGACAAGTATATGCGCGGTTTTCGCGAACCGCGCAACATCGAGGGCGTCCGTGGCCCGCAGCATGGCTCCTTCCTCCGTCTGACGAAACGTGAATACAAGAAATTAGAGAAATATTATGGATCGCAAACAAGAAAACCTTAAGGCCCTTGGTCGTGAGACGGGGTACTTGAATACCTATGCTCCCGAGGTGCTTGAGACTTTTGAGAACAAGCATCAGGGCAATGACTACTGGGTACAGTTCAACTGTCCGGAGTTCACGTCGCTCTGTCCTATCACGGGTCAGCCCGACTTTGCCGAGATAAAGATTATGTATATTCCCGCCAAGCGTATGGTGGAGTCGAAGAGTCTGAAACTCTATCTCTTCTCCTTCCGTAACAACGGCGACTTCCATGAAGACTGTGTCAACATCATCATGAAAGACTTGGTGAAGCTGATGGAGCCGAAGTATATTGAAGTCATCGGACTCTTTACGCCGCGTGGTGGCATCAGCATCTACCCATACGCTAACTACGGCCAGCCAGGCACTAAATTTGAAAAAATGGCCGAGCAGCGTATGCTCAGCCATCAGGTGATTTAGTCAAGGGAAAATACTCACTTACTCCAGTTGCTCGACAGATTAAAGACGCGTTCGCGTGTGATCTGTTGGGCTTCTTTTTTTGTGAGCTGGCGGCTCCATGCTACGCGCTGACCGGTGGCAGCTCCCTCGCCGCGGTTGTTGTACTCTAAATAGCGGGCGGTCTGCTCGCGCTCCTTCTGCCAGTGGTGCCAGCCTTCAGGACGGATGGACTTTGGCAACTGGCAGTTCATGAACAGCGTGTAGCCATAGTCGCGCCAAGGCCGTCCGAGATACACCTTCGTAGCTTCTGGAGCAGCCGTGATGGTGCAGTTGTTGAAGACGTAACCGTAGGCAACGTCCTGTGGTGTCGAGGCAGCCGTGATATAGGAGTTGATTTTGCAGTAGATGGTGCAGTTCTCAAACCATGCTGTCGAAGGGCCGAAGATGAAGTCGGTAGTACCTTCAATATAGCAGCCGTCGAAGAGCAGGCGTGTGCGGGGCATACCCGTATAGATGGTATCCTGGTTGCCTAAAAAGCGGCAGTTCACGAACTGCAGGCGGTCGCCTTGGGTGTGGAGTGCTACAGCCTGTCCTAAACGGGCAGCGTTGTTCTCGATGGTCAGGTTCTTAAAGGTGATGTCGTTGGCATCGACCCTGACGGTAAATGAGCGGAAGGTGCCCAGTTTAGCCCGTTCGCCCATGTCGAGCAGTTGCTGTTTCAACTCTTTTGGCCAATAACTGCCGTCCATCGATATGTTGGCATGGTCGTCGTAGGTGATGATAGTCTCGTCGCGGTCTTCGCCACACAACTCAACGTTCTGCAGCCACTGCGGCACGATGACCTTCTCCTTATACGTACCTTTCTTAATATAGATGACCTTGTGGTAGTCCATGAAGGCGCGGCACACCTCAATGGCCTCGGTGACGGTGCGGAACTGGCCGGTGCCGTCGCGTGCCACGACGATGGTGTCAGGGTTGTCATACTTGCCGGCTGCCGATGCTGCCAGCGATGCTGTCAGTAGAATTAGTAAGGTAAGTAGTTGCTTCATAACGGATTATGTGATTTCTGAAATTTCCTTGAGGTCGGCCACCTGCTTGAGGTTCTTGATGATGGTCTTGACGTCGTCGCGGTCGTGGACGCGCAGTTCCAGTGTGCCGTCGAACATACCGTCCTCACAGGTGATGTTCAGGTTACGGATGTTGACGTTCATCTGAGCCGAGATGACTTGTGTCACCTCGTTGAGCATGCCTACGCGGTCGATGCCGCTGATGCGGATGGTAGCCACGAAGAAGAGTTCTTTGTGCATGTCCCATTTCACGTCGAGGATGCGGTTGCCGAAGCCCGACTTCAGCTTGGCGGCCACAGGGCAGGTGCGCTTGTGGATCTCAATCTGGTTTTTGTTGTCGATATAGCCTAAGGCATCGTCGCCGGGGATGGGGTGACAGCATGTCGGGAACTTATACTGCCGGATGGTCTTCTCACTGATGTAGATAGGCTTCTTGCGGTTGAACTTTTCAGGAACAACGAACAACTCAGCTTCCGGCTCCTGCTCTTCCTGCTTCTTGGCCTTGACGAAGGGCACGTAGCGACGCCAGCCACCAGTGCCGCCCTGGTTCTTCTTATGTTTGCCGTTCAACTCGTCCAAGTCCTTGTCGCCTAACAGAACGGTGTTGGCGCCAAGCGCTAAGAAGAAGTCGTCGCGGTTCTTGTATTCGTGGTATTCTGCCAGCTGGTCGACGGCATTCAGGGTGTATTCCTTCCCGTTCTTCGTCATCCACGCCTTCAGCTTCTCCTCGCCAGTTTTCTGCACCTCTCGGTTGTCGCGTCTGAGGATGGCCATAATCTTGCCTTTGGCCTTAGCCGACGACACGAAGTTGATCCAGTCGGGCTGTACGTGCTGCGATTTCGACGACAGGATCTCCACCTGGTCACCGCTCTGCAGCTTGTGGCTCAGGGGGACGAGCTTGTGGTTCACCTTGGCGCCGATACAGTGGGTGCCGAGGAAGGTATGGATGCTAAACGCAAAGTCGAGAGCCGTGCTGCCGGTGGGCATGGTCTTAATCTCGCCCTTGGGCGTGAAGACGAAGATCTCGCTGGCAAAGAGGTTCAGCTTGATGGAGTCGAGGAAGTCCATGGCGTCGGGCTGGGGGTCGTCCAGAATCTCCTTGATGGTGCGCAGCCACTCGTTCAGCTCGGCCTCGTTCTCGGTGTATTCCTCCTCCTCTTCGCCCTCCTTGTACTTCCAGTGGGCAGCCAGTCCTTGTTCGGCAATCTCGTCCATGCGGTCTGAGCGTATCTGCACCTCTATCCATTGGCCTTGCTTCGACATCAGTGTGACGTGCAGCGCCTGATAGCCGTTGGTTTTCGGATGGCTCAGCCAATCGCGCAGACGGTCGGGGTGACTCTTGTAAATCTTCGAGATAGCCACGTAGATATTGAAGCACTCGTTGACCTCCTCCTCACGCGAACGTGGCGTGAAGATGATGCGTACGGCCAGGATGTCGTAGATCTCCTCGAAGGTGACGTGCTTGTTCTGCATCTTGTTCCAGATGGAGTAGGGCGTCTTGATACGCTCCCGGATCTGGTATTTGATGTTCATCTTCTTGAGCTCCGTCTCGATGGGAACGATGAAGTCGTCGAAGAGTTCATGGCGCTTGGCCTGTGTCAAGGCCAGCTTGCTCTGTATATTCTTAAATTCCTCGGGGTGCTCAAACTTGAAGCTCAGGTTCTCCAACTCCGACTTGATCTTGTAGAGTCCTAAGCGGTGAGCCAGCGGGGCGTAGATGTAGAGAGTCTCGCCGGCAATCTTATACTGCTTGTTGGCAGGCTGCGAGTCGAGTGTCCGCATGTTGTGCAGACGGTCGGCAATCTTGATGAGGATGACGCGTATGTCGTCGCTCATCGTCAGCAGCAGCTTCTTGAAGTTCTCGGCCTGGGCCGAAGCCTGCTCACCGAAGATGCCGCCGCTGATTTTGGTCAGACCATCGACAATCTGTGCTATCTTCGGGCCGAAGATGTTCTCAATGTCCTCAACGGTGTAGTCGGTGTCTTCCACGACATCGTGCAGCAGTGCCGAGCAGATGCTCGTCGACCCTAATCCTATCTCCGAGCACGCTATCTGTGCTACGGCGATGGGGTGCATGATATAAGGTTCACCCGACAGTCGGCGCACGCCTTTGTGTGCCTGCCGGGCAAAGTTGAAGGCCTTGGTGATAAGGTCTATCTTCTTGCGGTGACGTGATGCTGAGTAGCTGTTTAACAGTTCTTGAAACGCATCGTTGATAAGTTTGTCGTCAGCCTGTTCGCGCTTGATGTCATCTTCATCCATAGTTTTTCCTCGTTAAATTGTTTATCTTCTTCTTCTCTTGCTGCGCGTTGTGCTCTTTCTTCGCGCCGTCGTCCTGCCCTTGCGCGCCGTCGTCCTGCCCTTGCGTGCCGTCGTCCTGCCTTTGCGTGCCGTCGCCTTCCTGCGTGTCACTTTCGAGCGGCCTTTTCTCACATTCTTCTTACTGACAAAGGTGGGAATGTCGTCGTTGACGTACACTTCGTCACGCTTTGACAACAGTTCACTGGCATTATAGTTGTAAATAGAATCCTGACTGTCGATGAAGCGGGTGACATCGGCCATAGCCATCTTGATGGCCGATGGCTTGGTGGTGCCTGGCACGATGTCGCGGCGATACTCGGGGTTCAGCGTGCGCAGCACGTTGATGTCGATGCCCAGTACCTCGGCTATCTGTGACAGATGGACATTGCGGTTGACCACGACGGTGTCGGTCTGTGTCGGCAGTTGTGTTCGTAGCGCACAGATGTTGTGGTCGCTGTAGTAGGTCATGATATAGTTGGCGGCGATGAAGGCGGGCACGTAGCCTCGCGTCTCACGGGGCAGGTAGGGGTATATCTGCCAGTAGTCTTTCACCCCGCCGGCGCGGTGGATGGCCTTGTTGATGTTGCCCGGGCCGCAGTTGTAGGAGGCAATGACCAGACTCCAGTCGCCGAAAATCTTATAGAGGTCGCTCAGGTAGTGGGCGGCGGCATAGCTGGCCTTGATGGGGTCGCGACGCTCGTCGACCAGTGAGTTTACCTCAAGTCCGTATTGTTTGCCGGTGACGAGCATGAACTGCCAGAGTCCGGTGGCACCGACACGTGAGACGGCCTTCGGGTTCAGGGCCGACTCAATGATGGGCAGGTACTTCAGCTCAAGGGGCAGCCCGTAGGCTTCGAGTGCCTCTTCGAAGATGGGCATGTAGAAGTTTGAGGCGCCGAGCATATAGCTCACCGAGTGGCGCAGCCGTCCGGCGTAGCGGTCGATGAACTTCTGTACCACCTCGTTGTAGGGCATCTCCATCACCGTCGGCAGCCGCTTCAGGCGCTCCATCAGGTCCTCCTTGGTGTAGGCAGGACTCTCGCTGGCCGTCCGGCAGTCGCCGTCCACACTGAGGTAGGTCTTCGACATATAGAGGTTCATCAGCGAGTCGAGGTCGAAGGTCATGGCTTCGGGGAAGTCAATCACCTCCTCGTTGCCATCCTGGTCGGTCACCGTCACCTCGTCTTCGGGCAGAACCTCTTCTTCCTCCTCGTCCTCCTCTTCCTCAATGACGTTCTGGGCATAGGTGTTGGCTGTCAGTGCTAACAGCAAGGCTATCAGTAGCAGATATTTCTTTCTCATAATTCAATTCTAAAAGTTGAGTTGGCAGTTGACGCCTAATGACGAGGCGTAGATGGGGTTCTCTATCATTGGGTTGCCCATGACGGCCGGCTGAACCTTCAGACTCAGATCCTTCGAGATGTCGAACTCTGAGAGCTCGGCGTCGACATAGGCATCGATTACCGACAGGGCATAGATGCCTATCATGACAAACAGGCTCATGTCGCGCCAGCGGCGATACTTGTTCTTACGGTTTTTGAAGATTTCCTTGTAGCGTTCCTTGTTGGAGTCGTTGATGGTGCGACCTAAGTGCAGGAACTTGTTGTAGCTGGCCGTCCCGGGGTCGTTGTCCGAAATGTCGAGAAAGGCCTGTGAGTAGTCCTTATACATCATGTTGTTCCACGACAGGGCGTAGATACAACCTAAGAATCCGCCATAGACGATGGGCAGTTTCCAGAATTTGCGGTTATAGATCTGTCCGCCGCCGGGAATCACCAATGCCAACCACAAGGCACGCTGCGGGTTGGGCGTCCATGTGTTCCAGTCGCGTTTCACTTTTGAGGCGACAACGACGGTGTCTGCCGTCAGCAGCCCTACGGAGCGTATGTCTTCAGAAGAGGGAATCGTGTCGAGCGGTGCCAGCTCCTTTAGCAGTATTGAGTCGCTGCTGATGGTGAAGATGGAGTCCGCGTCTGCCTCAGTCTGGGCTAAACAGCTCAGACCGCATAACATCATCAGACAGGCAATAACAGTCGTTCTCTTCACCATCTTCAATTATCAATTATCCATTCTCCGCTCGGCGCCTTGCGACGCTTCGCTTGCGAAGAATTATCCATTCTCACTGGCATAGCTTTTGTCCAACAGGTTCATAATCCGCTCCAACTCATCCTCGTTGCTGAACGTGATGTTGATCTTGCCTTTGCCGCTGGTCGAACAGCTCATCTGCACCTTCGTCTGGAAGAAGTCCGACAGTCGGCGGCACAGGGCGTCGTACTCTGCCGACAACGTACGCTTACCGGCGGCGGCGCGCTTCACGGTCTGTACGTCCTCGCCGTTTTTCAGCATCTGTGCCATTTCCTCCACCTTGCGGACGGAGTAGCCCTGCTTCTGTATCTCGTTGAACAGCTTGATCTGCTGTGTGGGACTCTCGACGGCCAGTAGCGCACGGGCATGTCCCATGTCTATCTCCTTGTCTTTCAGGGCCATCTGCACTTGTGCCGGTAGCTTCAGCAGACGCAGGTAGTTGGTAACGGCGGCACGGCTCTTGCCCACGCGCTCTGAAATCTTGGCCTGAGTCATGCCCGTCGTCTCTACCAGATGCTGGTAAGCCAAAGCAATCTCGATGGCGTTCAGATCCTCACGCTGGATATTCTCCACGAGGGCCATCTCCATGACGTTTTCGTCTTCTACGGTACGTATATAGGCCGGGATAGAGTCCAGTCCGGCTATCTGTGAGGCGCGCCAGCGGCGCTCGCCGGCAATAATCTGGTAGTGGTTCTCAGCCACCTGTCGCAGGGTGATTGGGGCGATAATGCCCATCGTCTTGATGCTGTCGGCCAGCTCTTGTAGGGCTTCGGGGTCAAACTCCCGGCGGGGCTGGTCGGGGTTGGGCTCTATCTGCGAGATGGGTATCTCGTTCAGGTTCGACGAACCCTGTGTCACGACGTTCGTCGTATCTATCAGTGCGTCGAGCCCCCGGCCGTTGCCGATGTCATCCAGTCCGCGTCCCAGAACGTTGCTTGCGTATTTCTTCTTTACTGCCATGTCTTAATGCAAGATTAAAAATGAGGAATGAGAAATGTCATTGTTCATTTCTCATTTTTGTTAATGATTTCCTTTGCCAAGGCTAAGTGGTTCTTGGCGCCCGTCGAGTCAGCATCGTAGAGGATGACGGGCAGACCGTGCGAGGGACTCTCCGACAGCTTCACGTTGCGCTGGATGACGGTCTTGAAGACCAGCTCCTGGAAGTGGCGCTTCACCTCGTCGTAAATCTGGTTGGCCAGGCGCAGACGCGAGTCGTACATCGTCAGCAGGAAGCCCTCTATCTCTAAGCGCTGGTTCAGCTTCGACTTGATGATCTTGATGGTGTTCAGTAGCTTCGAGATACCTTCCAGTGCGAAGTATTCACACTGCACGGGGATGATGACCGAGTCGGCAGCCGTCAGGGCGTTCACGGTGATAAGTCCCAATGATGGCGAACAGTCAATCAGTATGTAGTCGTAGTCACCCTGTATGGGTGCTAACAGGTTCTTGATAACCCGCTCGCGGTCGTTCAGGTTCAGCATCTCAATTTCGGCGCCTACAAGGTCGATGTGGCTCGGTATGATGTCAAGGCCTTCTATGTCGGTGGTGTAGATGGCATCGCGGACGTCGGCTTGGTTGATAATGCACTCGTAGAGCGAACAGTCTATCTGCTTGATGTCGACGCCCAATCCGCTGGAAGCGTTGGCCTGCGGGTCGGCGTCCACCACTAATACCGATTTCTCAAGCGTCGCTAACGAGGCGGCCAGGTTGATGGTCGTCGTCGTCTTGCCCACGCCGCCTTTTTGGTTAGCTAATGCAATGATTTTTCCCATTTTCTACTCTCTTTCTAATGAATATAGGGTGCAAAGATACAAAATAATTGAGAATTGACCATTGCCAATTGATAATTTTTAGTAATTTTGCAGCCAAAACTTGATGTATTTATGGAAAAAGAACGTCCTTTGATACTTATTTCCAACGATGACGGCTACCAGGCCAAGGGTATCAACGAACTGATTGATATGCTCCGTCCGTTGGCCGACTTGTTGGTCTGCGCTCCCGACGGCGCCCGCTCGGGTTACTCGTGTGCCTTCTCTGCCGAACAGCCCTTGCGGCTGACGCTGCAGCGCGAGGAGCCGGGACTCGCCGTGTGGTCGTCGAACGGCACACCCGTCGACTGCGTCAAGCTGGCTTTGTCGCAGTTGGCCGACCGCCGGCCCGCGATGGTCGTCGGAGGCATCAACCACGGCGACAACGGCTCCGTCAACAGCCACTACAGCGGCACGATGGGGGTCGTCATGGAGGGCTGCATGAAGTACATACCCTCGGTGGCCTTCTCGCTCTGCGACCACAGAGCCGATGCCGACTTCGAACCCCTGCGCCCCTATGTCGTCAAGTATACCCGCTATGTCCTGGAACACGGTCTGCCCAAAGGTGTGTGCCTGAACATTAACTTCCCGAAACTGACCCCCCTCTTATCCCCCGGGGGGGAAGAAAAGCCTCCCCTCGGGGAGGTTTGGAGGGGGTCGGAATACCGAGGCGTACGCGTCTGCCGCATGGCTCACGGTTCCTGGCTCAACGAGATTACCACCTGCCACCATCCCCGAGGCTACGACTATCATTGGATGGTAGGCCACTACCAGAACGACGAACCCGAGGCCGAGGATACCGACAACTGGGCACTCGCCCACGGCTATGTCGCCATCACCCCCACCACCTTCGACGTCACCGCCTACGAGTGTCTGGGCATGACGTTCGAATAGCTGTTAATCGTGTATTTGTAATATGAAATACTACCTGATAGCTGGCGAGGCCAGTGGCGATCTACACGCTTCGCGACTGATGCGCTCACTGAAAGAGAGGGATGCTGAAGCGGAGTTCCGCTTCTTTGGCGGCGACCTGATGGCCGCCGAGGGCGGCACGCTGGTGAAGCACTACCGCGAACTGGCGTATATGGGCTTTATCCCTGTGCTGTTACACCTGAGAACTATCTTGCGCAACATGAAGATGTGTAAGGCTGACATCAGCCGGTGGCGGCCCGACGTCGTGATACTCGTAGACTATCCCGGCTTTAACCTCAAGATAGCGAAGTACGTGCATGGGTTACGAAGTGCGAGGTGCGAGGTGCGAGGTGCGATATTTCCGAAAGTCTACTACTATATCTCACCGAAGATATGGGCGTGGAAGGAGTACCGCATCAAGGCCATTAAGCGCGATGTTGACGAGTTGTTCTCCATCCTGCCCTTCGAGGTGGAGTTCTTCGAGGGGAAGCACCATTTTCCTATCCACTACGTGGGCAATCCTACGGCGCAGGAGGTGAGGGAGTTTCTTAGAGGAGAGAGGAGAGAGGAGAGAGGAGAGAGAAATGTTATAGCCCTGCTCGCCGGTTCGCGTCAGCAGGAAATTAAGGACAACCTGCCGGCGATGATTGAGGCAACGCGTCACCTGGCCGACTGCTACGACATCGTTCTGGCTGGTGCCCCCTCTATAGAGCGGTCGTATTATGAGCCGTTTTTGGAAGGTTCGCACGTGCGGCTGGTGATGAACGAGACTTACCCGCTTTTGGCAAAGGCCACTGCGGCCCTTGTCACCAGTGGTACGGCGACGCTCGAGACTTGTATGTTCCGTGTGCCTCAGGTCGTCTGCTACTATACGCCACTGAAGCATTTCATCGGTATGATGCGCCGACTGGTGCTGAAGGTGAAGTACGTGTCGCTGGTCAACCTCATTGCCGACCGTGAGGTGGTCACCGAACTGGTGGCCGAGACGTTCAGCGTTGACAACATCCGTCGTGAACTGGAGGCTATCCTGCCTGGCGGCCCCAAACGTCAGCAGATGCTCAGCGACTATGAGGAGGTTCATCGCCGCTTGGGCGATAGCAATGCTCCCGACCTGGCTGCCGAGCTTATGATAAAACTGCTGAAATCGAAAGAATTTTAGAACAGCGTCAGCGTGTAGAGGTAGACGACAGCGGCAGGAACGGCCATCAGCGTCGAGTCGAAACGGTCGAGCATACCGCCGTGGCCGGGCAGGATGTTACCTGAGTCCTTGATGCCGAGAGTGCGCTTGAAAAGCGACTCTATCAGGTCGCCCCACGTGCCGAAAACCACCACGACCAATCCTAAACCAGCCCACTCGTAGGCCGACAGGCCGAGGTCGTTGTAGCCGTAGGTTGTCGTGAGATGCCATATCGCCACAGCCGCCACGATAACTAACAGTCCGCCGCCGATGCTGCCCTCCCACGATTTGCCTGGCGAGATGCGGGGGAAGAGCTTGTGGCGCCCAATGAGCGAGCCGACACAGTAGGCACCGGCATCGTTGATCCACAAGAAGACGAAGATGGCTAACGGGGCTAAGTAGCTGTACTGGATATTATAACCGTTGGAACGGAAGGCCAAGATGTTGAGCAGCGACAGGGGTAGGGCGATGTAGAGCTGCGACAGCATGGTGTAGGCCCAGTTGTTGATAGGGTCCTTGGCCTTCATATAAAGCTCGGCCACCATCAGGTAGACGATGCTCACCAAGTAGGGTATGAAGACGGTTGCCGGTGTCAGCCCGCTGTTATAGCCTGCCATAGCGAGGAACAAGTAGACGCCAGAGATAGTCGAAATAAACCGGTTGACAGAGATGAACGGGCGGTCGTTGACCAGCGTGCAGTACTCCCAGATGGTCATGCCTGTGACGATGCTGAACAGCAGCGTCATAGCCCGCGGATTCAGGAAACTTGTCACGATGGCCGCGACGAAGAAGACGCTGGTAATGGTGCGGACGATGAAGTTTTTCATACCTGTATAGTTGTCTTAGTTGTCCAAGTTGTCGTTTATTCCTTAGGTTCTTCCTTGGCGGCTTCAGCCTCCAGTTGCTTAGCGCGCTCTTCGGCCATACGCTCTGCGTCGGCACGCATCTGAGCCTCAAGCAGTTCTTCGGCGCGGCTGGTCCAGGGACGCTTGCCGAAAATCTTCTCGACATCCTCAGCGAAGATGACCTCGCGCTCGACCAGGATCTGAGCCAACTGGGCGTGCCCCTCCTTATGCTCGGTGAGGATACGCTTGGCGCGGTCATATTGCTCGTTGATCATGCGCAGAACCTCGTCGTCCATGATCTTCGCCGTCGTCTCGGAATAAGGTTTCTGGAACTGGTATTCGGCGTTGTTGTAGTAGCACACGTTAGGCAGCTTTTCCGACATACCCGCGTAGGCAATCATGCCGTAGGCCTGCTTTGTGGTGCGCTCCAGGTCGTTCATGGCTCCCGTGGAGATATGGCCGATAAACAGCTCCTCAGCGGCACGGCCACCTAAGAGCGAACACATCTCGTCGAGCATGGCCTCTTTCGTCTGCAGCACGCGCTCCTCGGGCAGATACCACGCAGCACCGAGAGCCTGACCACGCGGTACGATGCTCACCTTGACCAGCGGGTTGGCAAACTCCGTGAACCATGAGATGGTGGCGTGACCGGCCTCGTGGATGGCGATAGAGCGCTTCTCCGACTCGGTCATCACCTTTGTTTTCTTCTCCAGTCCGCCGATGATGCGGTCTACGGCGTCGAGGAAGTCCTGCTTGCCCACTTTCTCACGGTTGAAGCGGGCGGCAATCAGCGCTGCCTCGTTGCAGACGTTGGCAATGTCGGCACCCGAGAAGCCCGGCGTCTGGCGGGCCAGGAAGTCGATATCCACGTCGTCGGCTAATTTCAGCGGCTTCAGGTGAACGGCAAACACCTCTTTACGCTCGTTCAGGTCGGGCAGGTCGACGTGTATCTGGCGGTCGAAGCGGCCTGCACGCAGCAGGGCCGAGTCGAGCATGTCGGCGCGGTTGGTGGCGGCTAAGGTGATAATACCGCTGTTGGTGCCGAAGCCGTCCATCTCGGTCAGCAAGGCGTTCAGCGTGTTTTCTCTCTCGTCGTTGCCGCCCATAGCGGGATTCTTCGAACGGGCACGGCCCACGGCGTCGATCTCGTCGATGAAGATGATGCAGGGCGCCTTCTGCTTGGCCTGTTCGAACAGGTCACGCACGCGCGATGCGCCTACGCCCACGAACATTTCTACAAAGTCGGAACCCGACATCGAGAAGAACGGTACGCCCGCCTCACCGGCTACGGCCTTGGCCAGCAGCGTCTTACCCGTTCCCGGAGGACCTACGAGCAGTGCGCCCTTGGGAATCTTTCCGCCTAACTCGGTGTATTTCTGCGGGTTCTTCAGGAAGTCGACAATCTCCTGCATCTCCTGCTTGGCACCGGCCTGGCCGGCCACGTCCTTGAAGGTGATGCCCAGTTCGCCGCCTTTCTCATACATCTTGGCCTTCGACTTGCCCACGCTGAACATGCCCATGCCGCCGCCCATGCCGCCGCCCATACGGCGGAAGAAGAGCATCCACAGGCCGAAGATGATGAGCAGTGGCAGCAGGCTGTAGAAGAGGTCGCCCAAAATGCCGCCGCCCTCGCGCTTGTTCTCGTAGGATAGCTTGCCTTTGAACTTGCCATCCTCGCGCATCTTGTCGAGGAACTGTTCCACCTGGTCTACAGAGCCTATCTCTACGTCGACGTATGGCGACGTGCCCGTCTGCTGGTGTCCCTGCTTGAAGATGTCGCGGATATGTTCGGCCTTGACATACATCTTCAGCGTGTTCTGGTTCTTGTTCACCACAATCTTGTCAGCGTAACCACGCTCGACAAATGCCTTGAAGTCGGTGTATGAGGCCTCGGTATGGGCCTGAGATGCACCAATACCGTCGCCAGAACTGGTCATATAGAGCATGGCCAGTGTCAGGATGGCCACGAAGTATATCCAGTTCATGTTAAACTTGGGCATGTTCATCTTCGGACCGCCCGCGTTGTTATTCGGTCTTTGTTTTTCCATCAATTCTCAACTCTCAATTCTCAATTCACAATTATTTTTTTACCACGAATTTCTTGCGTCCCGATGGTAGCAAGCGACCAGAGGTCGAGCGCACGAATTTCACGAATTTGGCTGCGCGTTGTTATTGATTTTTACGAATTTTGCGAATGAAATCGCAGGCGATTTCTTGCCGGCGTAAGCCAATTACTGCGAGCACTCGTGGGTCTTCGACAAATCTCGTGGTCGTTATAAAATGTTTAATGTTTAATTTTTAATATTTAATGTTTAATGTTTAATATTTAATGTTTCATGTTTCATGTTTCATGTTTCAATCAAGGTCTGGTATTCTTGTCAGTTTGGCATCGTCCCAAAGATGTTCTAAGTCGTAATATTCACGCACGTCGGGCAGGAAGATATGTACCAGCACGTCGGTGTAGTCCATAGCCACCCATTGGGCATTCTCCAGACCGACGACGTGTACCGGCTTCTCGCCTAACTCCTTGCGGGCAAACTCGCCTACAGAGTCCGTGATGGCTTCCACCTGACTGGGCGAATTTCCCTGGCAGATGACGAAGTAGTGACAGATGGTACCGTCAATGCCTGACAGGTCAGCCACGACGATGCCTTGACCTTTCTTTTCTTGTATTCCTTTCTTAATACTCTCTAAAAGCTGTTTCGTTTGTTCCATAATGCTTGCAAAGATAGTGCTTTTTATCCGATTCCGACCAATAAAAGCAGAATTTTTGAGTATTTTTAAAAAAATATGCGGAAAAGTTTTGGAGGTTCGGGAAAAAGTAGTACCTTTGCACCCGCAAATCGGAAATTTGCATACCTGATTGGGGTATGGTGTAATGGTAACACTGCAGATTCTGGTCCTGCCTTTCCTGGTTCGAGTCCGGGTACCCCAACAAAGAGAATCCGCTAAGTTGTTGAAAACTTAGCGGATTTTTCTTTTTCATTGTTGGTATAATTCTGACCCTTTATCCCAAATCGGGGGTCAGCGGATTATCCCGGTTGGCAGAGGTCGGCTAATCAAGAATAAATTTGTACCTTTGAGTTGTACGGTTGGGACGACGACCGTTGGTTCGCCCTGAAAGGGCAATCTGCACATAGCCCAGGGCAACGCCCTGGGTTGCAGAATAGCGGACCCATCGCCCTGAAAGGGCAAAAGAATGAGTAGAAGGTGATACCTGAAGTCTAAGGCTTTTGCCCTTTCAGGGCGGTAATCCCCCGTCGTCATACCATACCCAGGGCGTTGCCCTGGGCTAACGGCTCATTGCCCCTTCGGGGCGTTGTCAACCGACCCTACTGTACGTTGTCAACCGACCCTACTGTGCGTTGTCAACCGACCCTACTGTGCGTTGTCAACCGACCCTACTGTGCACTTTTTCTTTATTTCCCCGACTCGTATTTCTCGCGAATTTTCTTGATGCGTAGCAGTAGGTTGCGGTAGTGGGGCGTCTGCTCCTGCTGTTTCAGGTACTGCTCCACGCGGTCGAGATGCTGTTCCAGATAGATGACGGCATCGGAGCGCAGGGCTGCGGGGCTGGATGCGGCTGTCTTCTCCTGCGTGGGATTGAGGCCCATTCCAATGAAGTCGATATAGGCGCGCTGCTGATAACGGCGGAAGTTCTCCTGCTCCTTGTTCGAGCCGTTCAGGGGCTTCCATACCATATTAAACACATCGTCAAGGTATTCCTCGACGGGGTAGGGCTTGGCAGCGTGCAGGGCTTCGTTGTGCAGGTTGAAGAGCATGTTGGCAGACAGCAGCATGGCGAGGATGGTCTGCTGGCGGTCGCGTATCTCATCGGAATAGTCGGTGCCTGTTTTGGCGATGACAGCGTCGGGATAGAGCCACAGGGGCGCTTCCATCACGTTGCGGTCAATCCACTGCAGGGCCTCGCGCTTCAGTTCGCGGGGGATGTAGTCGTTGGCGCGCTGTCCCGGCATCTGGTTGGCGTAACGGCCAGTGAGGTAGCGCTGCACGTGGTTGGCATAGCGCTGATACTGGGAGCACACGGCTTTGTGCATGTCGCGCAGGTCGTCATACTGTTCGTCGGGCTGTGCCGTCCACTGGATGATGTTCTCCATGACGCGCTTCAGGTTCTTGATGCCATATTCGTTGGCACGCATCTGGTTGTCGCCCAGGTCTTCCGTCTGTGAGCGGGGGTCCTGTCCGCGGCCCTCGTCGCCGCTCCACCAAAGTCGGCGGTTCTGGGCCAGCACCTTGGTGACCTCGGCGCGCAGGGCTTTCTTCTCCTTGGCGGGGTCGTTGAACTCCGGACGGTACTGATAGCCCCACTTGATGGCCCAGCAGTCGTAGTCGTTGATGCGGGGGAAGCGTCCCTTCTCGCCGATATTGTCTTCGGGCTGTGCCACGTAGTTGAAGCGGGCATAGTCCATGATACTGGCGGTGTGGCCGTTCTTCTCCACCCACGCCTTGTCGCGCAGCTTTTCTACGGGCGTAGCCTGCGAGGCAATCATGTTATGGCGCAGACCTAAAGAGTGGCCTACCTCGTGGCTGCTGACGAAGCGGATGAGCTGTCCCATCAGCTCGTCGCTGAACTCCATCGTCCTGGCGCGCTTGTCCGTCGGACCGCACTGCACCATATACCATTTCTTCACCAGGTTCATGACGTTGTGATACCAGCAGACGTGCGCCTCGATAATCTCGCCGGAGCGCGGGTCGACGATGCGCGGTCCGTAGGCGTTCTCCGTCTCTGAGGGCAGGTAGCGTATCATGGAGAAGCGGGCGTCGTCGACCGACATAGTGGAGTCGTTTGCGGGCCACTCCTTACCCACGATGGCATTCTTGAAACCGGCAGCCTCGAACGCCTTGTTCCAGTCGTTGATGCCGGCAATGAGATACTTCACCCATTTCTTCGGCGTCGCCGGGTCGATATAATAGACAATCTGCTTCTTCGGCTCTACCAGTTTGCCGGCCTTGTAGGCCTTGGGATCTTTCGGCTCTAAGCGGTAGCGCATGACGATGGCCTCGTGGTTGGTGGTCTGCTGTTGGTCGCTGAACTCGGTAATCTTGTTGTTGAAATAGCCCACGCGGTCGTCGAAATAGCGGGGCTGCATCGGCTCTTCGGGCAGCAGCACGATGCTCGTGTTCAGCGACAGGGTGGCTGCTCCTGTCTTCGACGCCGGGGTCTTGCCGTTTGTCATGGCGTATGTGCGTAGCGTCTGTATCTCCATGTTGATGGGGTAGGTCTTGATGCTGTCAATAAACGTGCGGTCGGCCATCACGCCCCCGATGCCGAGTGTGGTGCGGTCGTTGGCCGAGAAGCTGGTCACCTTGTTGTCGGACATGAGCCACTTGGTGACGTTGATAAGCATCGCTTGGGTGTCAGGGTTGCGGCCGATAATCTCGAACTTATTGACGATGGGGTCGACCGTTGCCTGTTTCAGTGAGATGGCGATGCGGTCGTTCTTGTCGGCATAACTCGACTGTACGTACTCACGGAGGAAGAGCGTCTTGTCGTTATACTGTTCTAAATAGACGGCAGAGCGGTTCACCTCTTCGCCGCCGAACATCTTGAAATCCTGCGGCACACTGGTGAAGCGCGTCACGCAGAGCAGCATGCGGCCCAGCAGGTCGTCGGGCACTTCCAGATACCAGTCGTCCTTGATATGGCGGACGGTAAACAGACCTTCGCGGACGCTGCCGCCCTCCTTCACCACCTTGTGGTAAGGGTCTTTGTGGTCTTCGACGGTGCTGTCGGCGCAACATTCGTGCTTCTTGTCGGTTTTCTTCTGTACTTTTACGGAATCTGTCTTGACATCGATGGTGTCGGCATCCATAGAAAAGGCTGCACTCTGCCCCATGATAAGCAGCAGTGCAGCCAAAGTTAGGGTCTTAGTTGTTGTTTTCATACCTGCAAAGGTACAACAAAAAGACGATATTCCGTCAAGTGACGTGAATAATTATGCTTATTTCACAACTTTTTTGCCGTTGACGACGTAGATGCCCTTCTTCAATTGAACATTGAACATTGACCATTGACCATTGGCAACCTTGCGGCCGCTGAGGTCGTAGACCTCATCATTTTCAATTGTCCATTTTCCATTTTCAATTTCTTTGACGAATGTCGAGAAGAGTCGGGCGGGTGCCGCTCCTCTTGCCTCGATATAGACGCGCATCGGCAGGACGCACGGGCCGGGCCAGTCCGACGCCGTAGCCTGGTTCCACACGTTGTTGGCCTGCATGATATACATCGAGGTGGCTCCCGGCAGGTACTGC
>Ga0310695_10003053_pt1 | contig 33674 bp, 31 predicted proteins | sample RumenRJG_04DNA_FD_203882 | JGI IMG/M metagenome (GOLD analysis project Ga0310695, IMG submission 203882) | Bovine rumen microbial communities from Lethbridge, Alberta, Canada - RJG_04 (v2) (version 2) | ecosystem: Host-associated > Mammals > Digestive system > Stomach > Rumen | place: Canada... | reverse complement strand
CTATATTTTTAACAATTGGGTCATCAGAACTCAACTTATCTCTAGTGGCAAAACTAATCGTTGTTTTATGAGCATTTCTTTTATCTTCCTCAGTTAATCTAATTGCTTCCTCTTTAAAATGAGCAATCGGATCATCATATATTTTTTTAAGTTCAGATAGTCTTCCACATGTCTTGATGGTTCTAGTGGATACTTTTCCATTTTTTCGAAAGGTTTTTTGTATGTACAAAACATTATCATTTCCAGATTTTAAGATGACTAGTTTCATAATTAATAAGTCCTTTGGACTTATTATATCAAACTTTTTCAAACAAATTAACTACTTTTAACTACATCAAATAAAAATCAAATTTGACAATAAAATAAAAAAATGTCCTTAAGGACAAAATTGTATCGTATGATTGTTAATTAATTAGAAAGTGTAAAAGACCCGGGGTTCGAGTCCCCCCGCAGCTACCATAATCGTATACATACTTTGATACAAAGTGAAATATGCGAAAAACCGCAAAAATGCTCTGAAATGGGCATTTTTTCTTATTTATTGCCAAGTTTTTATTAGATTGCTCATTGTAGTGTTGGTGATCTCAAAAATTTCATCAAACGATTTCTTTCCTTTTTTCGTTATAATAAAACATCTATTTATGAAACATTTTTACACTATGCGTATTATAAGTTATGAAATTAATGTATCATAAAATCAGTGGTGCTATAGATAAAAGTAAATTTAGGAGGTTTGTTATGAAAAAACACAAAATTTTAATTGCTTTTACTGCTTTTGCAATGGGGGCCGTTGGACTTGCTGGTTGTGGTCAAGAACCTACTCCAGATCCATGGTATGTAATCTCTGAAAAGGCAATGAATAACTTCTTGAGCAAGATTCAAAATGACGGTTACACAATCGTTGGCGATGAACAAACCACTTCGGTACACGATCAAAACATGATCACTTGGTTCTTTAAAGAAGGATCACAATACACAGATCACGCGGCAGTAACAATTGATGAAGAAACTTATTACGGATTTATTGATTATAAGAAAAATTCGTTTGAACAAGTCGTCTTTATGGACAAAATGCCTGCCACTCAAATTGATGAAAATATGGTGTATTTACCAACTATGTGGTTAGATCAATCTGTGTCTGGTGGAAATATTTGGTCATTATGGCATAACAATGATCAAAGTAATCCGCTTCACTATAACGCTAGTAAGAGTGGTTACTTATATGAGACTATTTGTTATTTCTGTAACTATGATGCGAATACAATTCCATCCCATATGCAAGATGTTTATATGGAATTTGATAAAGAAGATGTCCATGTAGCGACAATCAAATTCAAATATAATCCAGGTGGCACTGCCGAATTAAAAGACGGATTAGTGACCATTACATTTGATGAAGAAGTGAGAACTTCTGATATCGTTAATAACTGGTTAAATGACCCTAACCGTAACTATCCTGAACCAGTAGGAGAATATGGAGCATGGCCAGGACTATTCGATATGCACATCGAAAGTATTTATAGAGAAAATTTAGGCTATAAAGAAGGCAGTGATCCTCTTCCATATGATAATTTCTTCTCATACGCTACAAAGATTGACCAAAATGAAGCTAAATACCATGGCATTATAGAAATCACTGACTATCACGCTGATGAAAGTGATGCTAAACAATATATGACTACTCTCAAGAGTAACGGCTATCAAGCGGAAATCGGTGTTACTGGTATGGTGTTCCGTTCTCCAGTTATTAGAGATAGAGATGGTTATGAGATGTTCTCTGATGTCACTATTACTATCAATGATGGTTTAGTTATTTCCGCTCAAAGATATTACACAAGTACTAGTTATGTAGGAAGAGATGTTATTAATGATTATATTCAAACTGCTTCCACAAAATATATCGCTTTACCAGATTCAGAAAATGTGACAAGTTGGACCGCTGTTGATAATCAATTTGCCGCCTATGAAAGTAGATCCTGTAACTATGATGTTAATTTATATCTCGATGTCTATCTAGAATACAAAGATGCGGATGCCATGACGACATATTTAGATAACTATTTCAAAGCCTATACTGATGCTGGATTTGTGTACGATCAAGCTGATGGAACCTATTCAAAAGCAGATCAATCTTCTAGAACAGTTGTAAAGTTAAGTAATAATGATAGTGGCGTAGCTGATATTCTTTTCTATAACTATAGACGTATTCTTCCAAGTGAAGCGTTCCCAATTCTAGAAGCAGCGGGATATCCAGCAATCTCTGTCGACACCAGTAAGATTGAATCCATATTAGAAAATAATGGTTATGAAAGATTGATCCAAGGTGAAATTTGGACACATTATTACTGGATGACAATTAACTTTGATTCTCACCAAGAGTTATTAGACTTTGTTAATCCGTATAAAGATGCTTTGTTAAAAGCAGGATTTGAGGAAAAACCAGAAGCATATAGAACTTGCCGTTACGTTAACGCTGATGAAAGTGCACGTCTTATCATGGATTATAAAGGCTCAACATCCACACTTAATCTATGGTTTGGAATTAAATAACTTAATATAAAACCATTTTCTATAGGGGCTGTTGAAAAACCTAGAAGGTGAATGACAGCTCCTTTTATTATGCCTGTTTTAACCTTCAAAGTATTGAATTTTTACAACCAACAATGAAACATTGTTGAAAAACCTATTTGTTTTCATATTGTGCTTTATTTATTTTGATTCCTTTTTTGGCAAGTCTCTTTCAACTCGGTTTTTTAAACTCTTCTGATTTAAGATTATCTGGAGCAGTCCAAAACTTGTTGAGTTTGCCTGTTTGATAATATCGAATTAACTTAGCAATGTTTAATCCAAGAGCGGTCAACATGATTTCGGTTGATACTTTTTCGATACCTCTTCTTCTAGTTCTAGTGTACCCATAATTTTGTTTAATAATTCCAAAATCACCTTCCACCTGGATGGAGCGGTTTACTCTTAGTTCAATTCCTTTCGGTGAACATAGATTGTCTTGAGATTGATATTTGTATCTCTCCAACTTTTTAACAACTTCAAATATCTTAAAATCTTCATCCCACCTTTTCATAAAGCGTTTGCAAAATGGCATCCAATTACAGTAATTACATCCTTCGATTTTATAAAAGACCGAGCCTTTCTTTCTATGATGACGATTTTCTATTTCAACTTCTATTCCTATTAAGCCATTTAGACAAACGATTTTGTCATTATTTAATAAACGATAACAATCAGGAGAAGAAGCTGTTTTATTTCCTTCCAAAGATTGATGTTTCACATAATTTCCAATATGATGTTCATCCAAATAGGTGTAATTATCTAAAGACCCATACCCTGCATCAGCGCATACATTTTTAGGAAAGCATTGATATAATCGATAAAATTGTTCATTTATCATTATGAAATCATTGATATCGGTTCTAGACTGAGATACATAATAAGAGAATATAAAACCGCGAATAACTAATTGCTGAACATTATATGCAGCGTGAAATTCATAACTGGTTTTAGAATAATAGTCTTCTTTTAATACCATCGCGGTTGCATCTTTATCAGTTTTATAATATGACTTTCTATTTTCTCCAATCATTTTATACATCTCTTCATATTCGTTTATTTTGATAGCAGCAGCAGTTAAAAATTTTTCTAGATCTTTATATTCTTTTGATGGGAGTTCTTCTCTTTTGTATTTAAGATTTATCAATGCGTTTACTATAGTATCGACAGTGATAAATTCTTCGGCTTTTGGATTTGGTAATAACTTATATTTTTCAATTACCTCATTAATCTTAACTGATAGCTTCCTATGCCTTTTGGTAGGTTTCCAAACAAATTTATATTTGTTTGCATTAGCCTGATATTTAGTTCCATCGATAAAAGCATCGGATTCTGATAAAACTATACCGACTTCATTTGCTAGTTGAATCATTATTAAAGAAAAAATTTCCTCTTCGTTAGGCACGATAACCTTATTGATAAATTTGCATATAGTTGTGAAATCAACTTGAGTGGAATCCATTAAATAGATGTATCTAAGATCGTATTGAAATGCATCTTCTAATTCTCTTAATGTAAATCTATCAAAAGCAAATCCATATAAGATTGCAGCAAACAAACGATGATAATTGCAGTTTGGTCTTCCGCCTAATTCAGTGTCATTCTTAACATACTTTTGAATTAAATTTCCAACACCTGAATTTTCAAGCATTAACAAAAAAAGATTCAATAATTCCTTTTGCTTAATCTTGAGTTCAAAAGGTATAAACAAATAACTCTTTTCAATGGTAAAATAAGGCATACAATACCTCCTTCGAACAGTTGTATTGTAGCAAAAGAGATGATTTCTTGCGATTTTATCTCTTTTTTCATAATAAAAGGAGCTGTCATTCACCTTTTAGGTTTTTCAACAGCCCCTTTTATAATGTGATATGATATAAGCATGAAAACCATTAAACGTTATGAGGTTTTTTGTATAATTCCTGAAGGCTTTTTTACATAGTCTACAGTTTTAAATCAAACTCATTGTTAAGATTATGTAAAAAAGAGCTCAAAACAATTCTCCAATTATAGTGTTTATCACAATTTGGCTATTTTTGTCCTAATAATTGGGGTACGCAAATTTGCCAAAGGGTACGCATTGTATCAAATAAGGTAAACCCTTCCAAATAGAATATCGAAGATGGCAAATGTCATCTTTTTTAAATTATAACACTTGAATAATTGCTCAAGTGTTCAATATAATAATTGTAGGAGGTCAACTATATGGCTACAGATATTGTGCAAAGAGAAATAGAAATTGATGACTATATCGAAGATATGGCAAATTTATTTAAGATATTAGGAGATGTTACTAGAACTAAGATTCTTGCTGTTTTAGAAAAGGGAGAACTTAACGTATCGAACATTTCCATAATGGTTGGTTTAAACATATCTGCAGTTTCTCATCAATTACGTATTTTAAGACAAGCAAAATTGATTAAGCCTAGAAAAGTTGGCAAAGAAGTCATGTATTCATTAGACGATGACCATATTTCTCAAATCTTTTATTGTGCTTTAGCACACGTAAAGGAGTAATTAAGATGAAGAAAACATATAAGATTGAAGTTGATTGCGCTGTATGCGCTGCAAAAATTGAATCAGGAATCTCAAAACTTGAGGGTGTGAATTATGTTTCGATTAATTTTATGACTCAGAAGATGATTATCGATATTAATGATGATGTATATGATGAGGTTTTTACAAAAGCTATTAAACTAGCTACTAAAATTGAACCAGACTTCTCTGTAATAAAATAATATGTCCACTAAACTTAAGAAAAGGTTGGTTAGGATAATTATAAGCCTAGCTCTCTTTATTCCATTATTTATAGTTGATAAAGTCATTCATTTGGATTCTTTCTTTAACTGGGATGGATTAGGATGGATATTACCTTTTTCGTTATATTTAGATATTTATTTAATTATTTCATACGATATCTTGCAAAAGGCTTTTAGGAATATCCGTCATGGTCAAATATTTGACGAGAATTTTCTTATGATTTTTGCAACATTTGGTGCTTTTGCTATAAGAGAATTTCCAGAAGCTGTATCTGTTATGATACTTTATCAACTAGGTGAATTTTTTCAAGATTTGGCAGTTGGAAAGTCTAGAAAAGAAATTGCTTCTTTAATGGATTTAAAAGCCGACGTAGCTCATGTAATTAAAGATGATAATTTATTAGATATTGATCCAGAAGAATTAGAAATTAATACTGTTATTAGAATTTTACCTGGAGAAAAGATTCCTGTTGACGGAATCATATATAAAGGAAACACATATTTAGATAATAAAGCATTAACTGGAGAGAGTGTTCCAGTAGAAGTTTTAGAAGGTTCAAACGTATTAAGTGGATCAATCAATATTAACAACACAATTGATGTAAAAGTCACAAAAAAATATGCAGATTCCACAGTAAATAAGATTTTAGAACTTGTTGAAAACTCCTCAAATGTCAAATCTAAGCAAGAAAAATTTATTACAAAATTTGCTAAATGGTATACTCCAATCGTTGTTATAGGGGCAGTCCTATTAGCTCTAATTGGATCACTTGTAACACATAATGTATATGACTGGATTGCGCGTGCATTGAACTTTTTAGTTGTATCATGTCCATGCGCTATTGTTATATCTGTACCTCTATCTTTCTTTATTTCATTGGGCAGATCTGCTAAGCAAGGAATATTAATAAAAGGCTCAATGTATTTAGAAAATTTTAATAATGCTAAGGCCTTTGTATTTGACAAAACAGGGACTTTGACTAAAGGTAATTTTGTCGTTTCTAAAATTTTGCCTCAAGACAGAGAAAAAGAAATATTAGAAGCTGCAGCCATATGTGAATCACAATCTATTCATCCTATAGCCTCCGCTATCACAAAATACAATGGTATAGATGTTGATTTATCATACACTCTTACTAACGTTCCTGGAAAAGGTGTAATAGCTACAAAAGATCAATCCACTTATCTTTGTGGAAACTCAAAATTGATGGATGATTATAATGTTAAATACACAGAAATAAGTAGTGCTGGAACATTAATTTATGTAGCAAAAAATAGTGAATTTCTCGGTGTTATCGAAATTATTGATGAAATTAAGGAAGAAAGCTATGAGCTTATATCATATTTAAAGAAGAATAATATCAAAACAATAATGTTGACTGGTGATAATTTTAACGTTGCTAAAAATGTCTCATCTAATATTGGTATTGATATGTATAAATATGACTTATTACCTCAAGATAAAGTTTATATGTTGGATATGATTATGAAAGAAAACAAAGGATTGGTTGCTTATGTAGGTGATGGTATTAACGACGCACCTACTTTGGCAAGAAGTGATATTGGTATATCAATGGGTGGCGTAGGAAGTGATGCCGCTATTGAAGCAAGTGATATAGTGTTTATGAACGACAATTTATTAAACATTATAAAAGCTAAAAAAGTCGCTTCTAAGACTTTAAGAATTGTTAAAGAGAATATTGCCTTTGCTTTAGGAGTAAAACTTGCAATATTAATTTTGTCTATTATATTTCCTATTCATATTTGGATTGCAGTCTTTGGAGATGTAGGGGTTGCCTTACTTTGTATCTTGAATGCCTTAAGAAGTGGAAAAATAAAGTAATTTAATGAATTTTAATGATTTATAATGAAAATTGTTGAAGCAAATTATTTTTCCTTTATATAATTAATATGTAGAGAGATTTACATATGTTAAAAGAAGCCAGGTATTCTATTATTTTAGAAACCGTAAACGAAAGATTTTTTGTTTCTTTTCATGATTTGATGAAACTTACAAAAAGTAGTGAGTCCACCATAAGGGCGGATTTAATTGAACTTGCAAATGAAGGAAAACTAATTCGTTTACGTGGAGGAGCTCAAGCAATCGATAAAGACCAAATTTCCTATGAGCTCGCAAATGAAACAAAAATGGAAATTGAAATCGATGCTAAGAAAAGAATTGCTCAACAAGCAGCTCAATTAATTAAAGATCGTTCCACAATTTACATTGATGCTGGAACAACAACCTTACAATTATTTGACTACATTAAAGCGAAAGACATTTCTATAGTTACTAATTCATTGTCTATTGCAAGAAAAGCCAAGATTAAAGGTTATAAAGTGTATGTAATTGGTGGGGATATTAAATTATCCACTGATGCGTTCGTTGGTTCATTAGCCCAAGATATTGTTGCTAGATTTAGCTTCGATATGGGCTTTTTTGGTTGTAATGGAATTGACTTTATTCAAGGTATTACTACTCCAGAAGTGGAAGAAGCAATTATTAAGCAAACCGCGATGAGCAAATGTAAAAAGATATATATTTTAGCGGATCACACCAAGTTTGGCATTAAAACCGCAGTGACTTTCCATCCATTTGTTGGAGAAGAAATAATCACAGATAAAATTTTAAACAATAATTATTTAAATAAAGGAATAATGGAGGTGGATAAATGATTTATACCGTAACCTTTTCTCCTGCAATTGACTATGTAGTTGATCTTAATAGATTCGAACTAGGTGAGATTAACCGCACGGTTAAAGAACAGGCTTTCCCAGGAGGAAAGGGTATTAATGTTAGCATGGTGTTAGCAAATCTAGGTCAAACAAGTGTTGCGACTGGTTTCTTAGGTGGCTTTACTGGTGATTACATTAAAAAGGAATTAGCCTTAAGGCATATATCTTCTGGCTTTATAGAAGTGGATGGACTAACAAGAATCAATGTCAAGATTCGTGCAGATAAAGAAACTGCGATTAATGGTCAAGGTCCACACATTAAAGATGTAGACATTGAAGCTTTAATTAATCAACTTGAGAAATTAACCAAAGATGATTTATTAGTCATCTCCGGAACCGTTCCAAGTTCATTACCAAGTAACATCTACGAAACGATTCTAGAAAGACTCAAAAATACTGGAGTCACTTTAATTGTTGACGCTACAAAAGATATATTACTTAACACATTAAAATATCATCCTCTTCTTGTTAAACCTAACAAAGAAGAATTAGAGGAAATGTTTAATGTTTCTATCAAAAACGATGCAGATTTAATCGAAAACGCTTTAAAACTTGTAGATTTAGGTGCATCGAATGTCATTGTCTCTTTAGGTGGAGATGGTGCATTACTCGTTGGTAAAGAAGTAAAAAGTGAACTTCTTCCTGCCCCAAAAGGAAAGGTAGTTAATACCGTAGGAGCTGGAGATTCTCTTGTTGCTGGATTTATTGATGAATATATTAAGTCACACAATATCGCAAAAGCCTTTAGACAAGGAATTGCGACTGGTAGTGCTTCCGCTTTTAGTGAAACTTTAGCCACTAAAGAAGAAGTAGAAGCTCTATTAGCAAAGATGGATAAATAGTTAATTTGAAAGGAGTATTTAATGAGAATTACTGATTTACTATCCGAGAAGACCATCTCGATAAACGTAAAAGCTGATTCTAAAAGTGATGTCATTAAGCAAGCCGTTCAACTGATGAACGCTAGTGGTGCTATTAAAGATATCGCTGTTTATGAAAAAGGCGTATTTAAAAGAGAAGAAGAATCTACTACAGGTATTGGTGAAGGTATCGCAATTCCTCACTGCAAAAGTGATGTTGTAATTAAACCAGCCTTAGCCGCTATGGTTATTCCAGAAGGTGTTGATTATGAATCTCTTGATGGGGAGAAAGTTCAATTACTTTTCTTAATCGCTGCCCCTAATAGCGAAGATAACGTTCACCTTGATGTCTTAGCTAGATTAAGCGAAATGTTAATGAATGAAGATTTCAAAAACAAATTAGTTGCCGCTAAGAGCAAGAAAGAATTCTTAAAAGTAATTAACGAAGCAGAAGCAGAAAAACTTGAAGAAAAAGAAGAAACTTCTGGTTTCCCTCGCTTATTAGCAGTCACTGCTTGCCCAACTGGTATTGCTCATACTTATATGGCTGCTGAATCTATTGCAAATAAAGCAAAAGAATTAGGTATCTCATGTAAAGTAGAAACTAACGGTTCAGGTGGCGCTAAAAACGTTATTACCGATGAAGAAATTGAACACGCAGAAGGCGTAGTTATTGCTGCAGACGTCAATGTTAACGTTGATCGTTTCGCTGGCAAAAGAGTGGTTCAAGCTAGAGTTGCTAAAGGAATCCATGAACCAGAAAAATTAATTAATGAAGCTCTTGATCCTAACACTCCAGTCTTTAAAGCAGGAGAAAAAAGAGCATCAAGTGGTAAGAGTGACGGAAAAGAAGGTGTCGCTCACAAGATTTATAAACATTTAATGAGTGGTGTTAGCCACATGTTACCATTCGTTATCGGTGGTGGTATCTTAATCGCTATTGCATTCTTAATCGATACTATCGCTGGTAATTCAGGTAGTAGCGCATTTGGTAGTGTTAACCCAGTCGCTGCTTGGTTTAAGACCACTGGTGGATTCGCATTCGACTTCATGATCTGGATCTTAGCTGGATTTATCGGTTCATCAATGGCAGGTCGACCAGGTTTAGCTGTTGGTATGGTCGGCGGATTTATCGCAACACGTTATAACTTCAACATTATGTATTCTATTGCAGGAAGCGATGAAGCTTACGCTAACTTATTAGGTTTACCATTCGATAGTACAGGTGCCTATAAGATTACTTCCGGATTCTTAGGAGGTATAGCAGCAGGCTTTATGGCCGGTGGTATTGTCACCTTACTTGGCAAAATCTTCGGTAGAATTCCAAAGTCTTTAGATTCATTAAAACCAATGTTAATCTATCCAGTCCTTGGTATTGCATTAGAAGCAGTAGCAATGTACTTATTATGTAGCCCATTAATCTACGTTAACATTGGATTCACATGGTTACTCAAAGCATTGCAAACCGCAAACTTAGGAGTCTTACTCTGTTTATTACTCGCAGCAATGATGGCTATCGATATGGGTGGTCCTATCAATAAAGCTGCTTATGTCTTCGGTACTGCAGCATTATTAAATGCTCAAAAAGGTCTTGATCCATATGGCTATGTCATTATGGCCGCTGTTATGGCCGGTGGTATGGTACCTCCACTTGGTATTGCATTAAGCGCTAACTTATTCCCTCAAAAATACACTAAGAAAGAAAGAGGAGACGCGATGGTTAACTACATCATGGGTGCCTCATTTATTACTGAAGGTGCCATTCCTTATGCAGCAAGTGACCCTTGGAGAGTTATCGTAAGCTGTGTCGGTGGTAGTGCTGTTGCTGGCTTATTAACTGCTTTATTCGGATGCGGATTATACGCTCCACATGGTGGTATCTTCGTTTTAGGTACAATTCAACCTGCTTACACTATACCTCTATATTTATTAGCGGTAGTGGTAGGTATGATTGTAACCGCTATACTTTTAGGTATTCTTAAAAGAGATAATCCTAATGCTGAACTTGGTAAATGGAAAGGCATTAGAATCTTTAGAAGAAAGAAATAATAAAGGAGAAAATATAAATGAAAAAATTTGTATATGTAATTAAAGATAAAGAAGGCATTCACGCTCGTCCTGCTGGAGTAGTTGTTGCAGAAGCTAAAAAATATGCTTCTACAGTTTCAATTACAAATAAAGGTAAAACTGCAGACTTAAAGAGAATCTTTGGAGTCATGGGACTATGCGTTAAATGCGGTGAAGAAGTGGAAATTAAAGTTGAAGGAGCAGATGAAGTAGCTGCTGCTGAAGCTTTAGAAAAAGTATTTAAGGAAAATCTATAAAGATGAAAACATATCAAGGTAGTCGTGTATTTGAAGGATATGCTTTAGGTAAACTCGCTGTTTACTCTCAAATCAAAGTTACTAAGACTCAAGGTTTAGGAGTAGAAGTAGAATTTGCTAGATTTGTTAAAGCTAGAGAAGAAACTGTTAAAGCGCTTAATACTTCATACATGGAAGCATTAGCAAAACTTGGTGAAAAAGAAGCAATGCTCTTTGAAACCCATAAACTAATGGCTGAAGATCTTGATTTTGAAGATGCAGTAAGAGCAGAACTTGAAAATAATGTCTCTTGCGAATACGCTGTTCAAATTGCCGGTAATCAATTAGCCGCAATGTTTGAGACTATGAATGATGCCTACATGAAAGAAAGAGCAAATGATGTTAGAGAAGTTGCTTCTCGCATCATCGCGGTTCTTGAAAGCAAAGACCAAGGTTTCTCTTTAAGAGAACCTAGCATCATCATCTGCGATGACTTACCATCAAGCGAATTAATGAAGATTGATCGTAAGCTTATCTTAGGTATTGTTTTTGTTAAAGGTGGCACTAACTCACACGTATCTATTCTTACAAGAATGCTTGAAATTCCTTCTATCTGTGGAATTGAAGGTCTTGAAGTAGATAAATCTTTAGAAGGAGAATACGCTATTTTAGCGGCTTCTAAAAATGAGTTATTAATAGGTCCTGAAAGTCACGTCGTTACTGACTACGCAAAACTTAAAAAAGAATATGAAGAAAATAAACAAAAACTTCAAGCTTTTAAAGGTAAGCCAACAATATCGCTAGATGGTAAAAAAACCAAGATTTACTCGAATATTGCATCAAGTTATGAGGTTGAAAATGCTTTACGTAACGATAGTGAAGGTATTGGATTATTCCGTAGCGAATTCATCTATTTAGATGCTTCTAGATATCCAACTGAAGATGAGCAATTTGAACACTATAAACGTGTTGTAGAAGCTATGGCTCCTAAACAAGTTATCATCCGTACATTAGATATCGGAGCGGATAAAAAGATTGACTATTTCAATCTACCGGATGAAGATAACCCTGCTTTAGGTTTCCGTAGTATTCGTATCTGTAAAGCACGCCCTCAAATCTTCTTAACTCAACTTCAAGCTTTATATCGCGCTAGCTATTGTGGAAATTTAGCTATCATGGTTCCTATGATTATTTCTTTAAGTGAAGTTAACTTCATTAAGGAAATGGCAGAACAAGCTAGAAATAACCTAAAAGCTAGAAATATTCCTTATAAAGAAGATGTCAAGATTGGCATTATGGTGGAAACTCCTAGTGCCGCTATATTAAGTGATTTATTTGCTAAAGAAGTCGACTTCTTCTCAATAGGTACTAATGACTTAACTCAATATACTTTAGCGTTAGATAGAGTTAATCCTAATTTAAAAGAACAATTTAATCCACGTCATAAATCTGTGACTAGATTAATTAAGTTAATTGCGGAGAATGCTCATAAAGAAGGTATTCCAGTCGGTATATGTGGTGAACTTGCTAGAGATGAAATTCTCCTCCCATTCTTTATGAAGATAGGAATTGATGAATTAAGTGTCTCCCCAGCTTATACCTTAGCCTTAAGAGAAAGAATATCGAAGATTGATACTTCAAAAGTAGATTTATCAGAATTCATCTAACATAAAACTTATAAGAACACCTTGCAACTATTCCGTAAGGTGTTTTTTTCATATTTTTGTTTATTTTATAAATAACTTGGTATATTATTTTCTAGCACCTTAAGCGTATTGGACCAGTAGCGCAAAGGAAGAGCTCTCCGCTCATAACGGAATGGTTGCAGTGTCGGGATCTGCCTGGTCCACCAGTTCAATTGGAGAATTACCCAAGTGGTTGAAGGGGCCGGTCTTGAAAACCGGAAGGGGGTGCATAGCCCCGCTAGGGTTCGAATCCCTAATTCTCCGCCAAGTAAAATAATACACGTTCTAAGAACGTGTTTTTTGTTGTTTTGCTTGATATAAGGATGATATAAGTATCGAAACAATTATAATTATTGCTCCTACAAGTAAATTGAAATTGAATTTCTCTTGTCCTAAGCATAGTGCTATGGAAGTAGCAATAACCGCACTCATTGGATTCATAACAGCGATAGTGGTCGCTGATACATTTCTTACGGCATAGGCTCTAACAATCCAACAAATAGCAGTGCAGAATAGTGCCAAGAATAAAACTATAAATACGTTATCTACTCTCCAACTGAATAGTAGTGGTCTTTCAAAGGCAAATGCATATATAAAGCTAACTATTGCTAATATTCCCATTTGAATAGCGACATAGATAAAAGGATTTTTATTTTTAGCAAATACTTGAGTGAAAGCAATATTAACCCCAAATAACGCTCCTCCAATTATTGAGAATATATCTCCTAGACTTGGGGGTTTTAATAAAGAAGAAAAATTCCATCCATCTCCACATAAAATAAAAGCGCCTACTAAACATAAAATTGATGCCACAATCGTAGCTAAAGATGGTCTCTCTTTTATCATTATTAATAAAGTGAGTGGTGTAGCAATAACTGAAAAAGATTCTAGAAATGTACTTTTACTTGCTGAAGTCTCATTTAAACCAATGAATTGGAATAAGTAAGCAGAAGCTAAAATGATACCTGCAGGAATACATATCCAATATGATTTATTTAGTACTTTAAATTGTTTTGTTATAAGGATAAATACCACCATAGCTATAGCGGCGATCAACCCTCTAACCGCTACTAGAAGAGCGGGAGAATAAAAAGAATTATTAAATAGATATTTTCCAATAACTGGAACAATACCCCAAAGGATAACTATGATTACTAATAAGATAAAAGATATTACTTTCTTTTTATTCATAGAATATAGTTTATTATTTCTATAATTTATATCAACGAAAAATCTTCTTTTATATAGGACATGTATCGATTATTTTATTTTAATATGGATAAAAAAGAGTAAAATGCAATAATAGATAATACTTATAATTGAATATAAAAGAGCAACATTATCAGAAGAAGAAATTTCTCAATTAATCCAACTATCTATTGATTGGGAAAAAGAAGAAGTCACTGGTGGACTTAGAAGTAACACTAAAGATGATCTGCATTTACCTATGTACCTAGCTTTAAACAATAACAAGATAGTAGGCTATATTTTTGGTCACTTCTATAATAGAGAAACTAAATTATGGGATATAGAAATAGGAACTAAATGTTTTGATGTTGATGAACTTTATGTAGCTCCTAATTATCGTAGTCAAGGAATCGGTAAAAAGTTATTTAGCTTACTAGAAGAAGAAGTGAAAAAAGAGACGCAATATATGACTTTAGGAACTTCAACCTATGACTATAGAAGAATATTCAAATTCTATATTAGAGAAGTAGGAATGTCATTCCACTCAGCATTATTTTTGAAAAAGATTTAAAAACGATACGTTACTTTTTATATATTTATCATTTATACTAAAAGTAACATGAAAAACGACGAGTATAATTCTGGTCAACCTAGTAGTGGCAAAACTACTACCTCTAACTATGAATTTGGTAATACTCAAAAAACTGAATATTCTTTTTTCACTGGCAATAAAATTGATATTAAAGACGAAATTAATGATAACCATGTATCTAATAATATCAATAATCCTAACGCTGAAGAAGAAAGTGCTAAATATAATAAGACTCAAGCTTCAAAAAAAACAACTACTAAGAAGACTACTTCTATTTCAACTACTACTAAAGGAGGTTCTAACGCTTTAGCTATTTTAACTGGTGGCGTTGTTGTTTCAGTTGCTACCGTTATTACAGTCGCAGTAGTTACAGGAAAAGTTAATTATCCAAAATTTGAAGCTGGCATACACGAAATATCTTATTCTTTTGATTTAAACGAAACTAATGATTCCTACTATTACATTTTTGCTCAAAACTTGGATATTGAATATTACTATCAATATTATCTTGAACCTGGCCATAATGAAGGAGTCTTTGAAGAGTTAGAACCTGATACTGAATACGATATTAGTGTATTAGGTATTACTCGCTCTATAGAACAGGCTGAACTTGACGTTGCACCTGTAGAGAGACTTATTTTCTCAACTACGGTAAGAACTTTACCTGATGAACATCCTGCTCGTTACTCATTTAATAATTTTGAGATTAATCCTGAAGTGAATTTTGATGATGGTATTGTTTACATGCAAATGGACTATGATGATCCAAATGATTTGATTAAAGAAATCAATTTATATCTAGAAGACACTACTTCTGGATCCTCGGTTAATATTCCTTTGGATAAAACTCTAGACCAAATATCCTTCAATTTATATGAACGTTTAGTTGATTTTAGCTTTGAAAATCCATTCATCTACTCATTATCTTACATGGTAGGTGATGAGTCTTTCGATTTCATTGAATCAGAAGCTATTGAATTCGTTAATACGTCCACCAGAGAATCTTATATCAATGGAATTATTGGTGATAACGCTGTTGATTATGGTACAGGTGAATTCATATTCATGCTTGATTGCTATAATGCTCATGATGGAACCATTAAAGATATTTATTTAAATGTTGAAATTTATAGTGAAACAGGTGAACCAACATATGGTAAGTATGTTATTGGAGAATTTGTGGATTCTCAATACACGTACTCGATAAATTTATATAGAGATAACGTTGATGAAGAGCATGAAAGAAATGTTATTGATGCTAGTGTTTTAGAGAGCCAGTCTAAGACTATACTAACACTCACATATTTACAAAATGGAGAAGAGCAATCAATTGCTGATGAAGTAATATTATCAGATACTCGCTACAGTGGTTTGACAGCATTTAATTTAGATCCTTCAATTGTTAGTGATGAAGAAGTAGAGTACTATGTACCTCTTTCATTTGAGTTCTTGGATGAGAAATCTAAATATATGACTGATGATTTCATCATTTCTTTTGATGTTAATGATGGCAACATAGACGAACCTGTAAGTGATGGTGTGCCTTGCTCCTTTTTATATATTCCTGAAGGCTATCAATTTGTTGATATAACCCCTGTTATGACTAACTTAAGTATTAATGTTAGCGGCGAAGGAAGTAGCGAAGATGGTAGACCTCTTCAAGAAGGTGATGAACTTAAATACACAGTATACGTTAAAACTAGAGAAGAAGAATACGAAGCCATTTATACAAGTGTTACTGAAATTGCTTATAACTCTTATGACCGAATTTATGGTGGGTATGTATTAGATAACACTATTGTGGATGGATGTATGATGCTCAATTTAGTTGCGGCTAATTACAATTCCACATATTCAGAATTCTATATTGAAGGAATCTTAAATGAAGATGAATCTGTAAGATTCTACATAAACTTCGATTATTTCTTATCTAATGAAGCTCAAAGTATAAGTATTACTGGAGACAGAGCATATAAAGAAATTGAAGATAATACTGATCCAGAGAATCCAATCAAAGGAACTGAATATACATCTGATGAATGGTCAGTATTTGCAGAAAATTATTTCAATGAAGGACATAAGTTTACTCTTAATTTAGTGGGTACAGATAGAGGACATACCACTATTGATAGAGGACTTATTTCAACTAACTTTGTTATTGATTTTACACTTTAAAATAAATGTTTTTTAGGAGGTTTATTTATGGAAAAAAGTGAAAAGAAAAGCCTAAAAATTTGGTGGATCATCTATGGAGTATTATTCGTAGGGACAGTATTAGCATTTGTCTTTATGAATAAAATCTGGGGACCTAATTCAGTCTTTGAGGTAATTGTTAGTGAAAATCCATTTGTCCAATATCTCTATCATGACTTTATTAGGAACGTAATTAGAACCATCCAAATCATCGTCATTGCAATTGCTGTATGGATGTTCTTCGCATTACTTGCAAAGATTACATTTCATAACAAAAAAGCAATTACAGTTAGCAAATTATTACTTAACTTAGTTAAATGGGTAATAGGAATTGCTTCGTTATTCTTTATTCTTGCTGCCTGGGGCGCTGATACAACACTTATGTTAGCCTCCGCTGGAGTCGTAACTCTTATCATAGGCCTTGGTTCACAACAATTAGTTGCAGATATCCTTGCTGGTATCTTTATTGTTTTTGAAGGTGACTTCCAAGTTGGTGATATTGTTATCATTGATGGTTGGAGAGGTGAAGTTCAATCAATAGGAATTAGAACAACACGTTTAGTTGACGCTGGTGGTAATATCAAAATCGTTACAAATAACGACATTAAATCTATTATCAACCAAACTAAAGAACTCTCAGTTGCTAAATGTTATGTTTCAGTTAGCTATAACGATAGAATCGAATATATCGAAAAAGTTATCAAAGATAACATTGATTCTTTAAAAGATAAAATTGATGGTGTTGTTGAAGGACCTTTCTATAAAGGTGTTTCTGAATTAGCCGCTAGTAGTGTTGATCTTCTTTTCGTTGCTAAATGTAAAGAGAGTGATATTTATCAAGTTCAAAGAGATATGAATAGAGAAATCAAAATTCTCTTTGATGACAACAATATTAATATTCCATTCCCACAACTTACTCTTTCATATGAAAATAAGGGTGAAGCTGTTGAAACTGTATCTAAGAAAGTTAAAGCAGAAGCTGAAACATTTAATGATGAACAAAGAGAACTTTCTAAAGATATAGAAATCAAAAAATAATTCTCTAATAAAAATTGTAATATAGGCATGTACATGAATTTGTATATGCCTTTTAATTTATATTTATAAAAAGGTATAATGTACACATGAATCTAAAGTTGATTGAAGCATCAAATGAATATAAGGATGGAATCATCCAAATGTTAGATGAATGGAAAAAACTTTAATGATACCCATGACACTAATAAGTCACCTAGAGCGATATTTAAGGACTATAGTGATTTTGATCAATATATTCATAAATTAAATGTAGATTCAAAAACAGCTACCGAAACTTTTGTACCTTCATCTACATACTTTGTTCTAGATGAAGATAGACATGTGTTTGTTGGAGCAATAAGTATAAGGCATTATCTAAATGAAGCTCTACGAAATGGGGGAGGCCATATTGGAGATGGGGTTAGACCTAGTGAAAGAAGAAAAGGATATGGAACCGACATTGTTAGACTTGGTGTTCTTAAGGCTCGTGAGTTAGGAATAAAAGATATAATGATAAGTGCCAATACAAATAACATAGGTTCAAAGAAAACTATTATTAAAAATGGTGGAATCTATGAAAAGACAGTTTTAGAAGATGGAGAACCTTTAGAAATTTATTGGATAAGAGAATAGTTATGAAATATAAAAATGCACTTGAAGCTATTGGTAATACACCATTAGTAGAATTATCAAATTTAAAGAAAAAACTTGAGTTTTGCGGCAATATTTACGCAAAAGTCGAATATTTTAATCCAGGAGGAAGCATTAAAGATCGTGCTGCTTTAAGCATGATTAATGATGCCGAAGAAAAAGGTTTGCTTAAAAAAGGGTCAGTAATTATTGAACCAACAAGCGGTAATACAGGAATAGGAATTGCTTTAATTTCTTCCTTAAGAGGATATAAAACAATTCTTGTTATGCCAGAGAGTATGTCTATAGAACGAAGAAAGCTTTTAAAGATGTATGGAGCCGAAATTGTTCTTACTCCAGCCTCTTTAGGAATGAAGGGATCTATAGAAAAAGCTGAAGAACTTAATAGAATTACTCCTAATTCGATAATTCTAAAACAATTTGATAATGACAGTAATTCTAAGGCTCATTATTTAACTACTGGTCCAGAAATATATAAAGATCTTGAAGGCAAGGTTGATTATTTTGTCGCTGGTATTGGAACAGGCGGAACAATCACAGGAACTGGAAGGTTCTTGAAAGAAAAAAATAACCAAATTAAGGTTATAGGAGTTGAGCCTTCTAGCTCACCATATTTAACGCAAAATAAAGCTGGTTCTCATAAAATACAAGGGATTGGGGCCGGTTTTAAGCCAAATATCTTAGATTTATCTATATGTGACGAGATAATTCCTGTTGATAATGAAGATGCTTATAAATTTGCGAAAATGGTTTGTAAGGAAGAAGGGCTTTTAGTTGGTATTTCTTCTGGAGCCGCTCTTAAAGCTGCAATAGATATAGCTTTAATGAATGAAAATAACGATAAAAACATTGTTGTCATATTCCCTGACAGCGGAGATCGTTATATGTCTACAGAATTATTTGAAGATTAATCGTTTGTGAATAAGATGCTTCCAATTCTAATGTGAGTAGCACCACACTCAATTGCTTGTTTATAATCATTAGACATTCCCATGCTCAAATATGGGAATTTTTTATTAAATTTGATTTCGAGTTTATCTCTCAATATTTTTAACTTGTTGAACTCTTCTCTATGGTCATTGCCTTCTTTATAGGCCATCATCATGAATCCTACGATTTCTATATTCTTATATTTGAGTACCTCATTTAAAAAATCTTCAGTTTTGTCAACAGGCACACCGTTTTTATTCTCTTCTAAATTTATTGATACTTCTATGAATGTATTTAAAGGTTTAGTTCTATATTTATCTATTATTTTCGCTAACTCTAAAGAATCTAGAGAATGCAAGTAATCTATTTTGTTAATTACGTCCTTGGCTTTATTTCTTTGTAGATGACCGATAAAGTGCCATGTTATATTTTCAAGATCATTTAGTTCTTCATATTTTTTTAAAAATTTGTCAGTACGATTTTCGCCAAAATTAGTTATCCCGTTTTGGTATAGAATTCTCATTTGATCAGAATTTACGTATTTAGTGGCTGCAACCACTGTTAAATTGGGATTAATAGTGGAGATAAACTGTGTAATATCGTCTCTTACTTTCATATTTCTTTTATATTAGCAAAGAAACAAAGTAATTAAAGTATAATATAAATAGTAGGTTAATTTCATATGTTACATTTTGCCTGTGTAGTATCAAATATAAAATAATCTTGGATTAAATACCAAAGCCATTATTCTTTTGATATAATCAATTAGAGGTTTTATCAAATGAAAAAAATATTAGTTATTCTTTCCTTAATAGTTTTAAGTTCTTGTGCAATGGGTGGAGGCTCTGGACTTCCTAGTGAGCAGTCTTTAGACCCTAGTGTTGCTCCAAGCGTTGCTCCTTCTGTAGCTCCAAGTGTCGCACCTTCAGTTGAGCCTAGTGTAGAATCAAGTTTCGAACCTAGTGTTTCTCCTTCCGTGGCTCCAAGCATCGCACCTTCAGTTGAGCCTAGTGTAGTACCAAGCGTGACACCTTCTATGACTCCTAGTGTTACTCCTTCAGTAGCACCAAGTGAAGGAACATCCGTGATTGATATTTCAGTAGATCCTTATGGTGGAGGCGATGATACAAACCTTTCCATTCAAGATAGTCCAATTCTTCACTGTTGGGATTGGAGTGTTTCGATGGTATCAAACAAATTAGAAGAAATAAGTAATGCAGGCTATAAAGCTGTGCAATTATCTCCTTTGCACCCATCTAAATCCACTGGAGCAAGTGACTGTTGGTGGAACCTATATCAACCTTTAGGTTATAAAGTAGCCACAAATAACGAAAATCCATTAGGAAATAAAACTTCTTTAACTGCTCTTTGTAAGAAAGCAGATGAATATGGAATTAAAGTAGTAATGGATGTTGTTACTAATCACTTAGCTGGCGATAATGACCATACTTTAGACTCACGTGTAAGAAATTTTGAACGTAATATTTACGATAACCAACTTTACCACAAGAATGGCCAAGTACAAGATTGGGGTAATAGAGAACAAGTTGTAACTAGAGCTATTGGTGGCTATGTTGATGTTTTAACATCACATACTACAGTTCAAGCAAGTATTATTAGAATGTTAAAAGAATATATCGATTGTGGTGTTAAAGGATTTAGATTTGATGCTGCTAAACATATTGAAGTTCCTGAAGATAATGCAAGCTATAGAAGTAACTATTGGCCAAATGTTATTAACGCTATTAATAGTTATGGATTAGAAAAATATAATGAAAAACCATACGTGTATGGAGAAATTCTCGATGGCACAGCTGGAGTCGGCTGGGATGCATATACCGACCGTATGTCTGTTACTGATAATAGACAAGGTGAAGCTATAAGAAATGCTGTTAAGAATCGTGATGGTGGTGGAGCTGCTAACGGAAACTACAATACTGGTAAGGCTAATAAAACAGTTTTATGGGCAGAGTCTCATGACACATTTGAAAATTCAAATCAACAAACTACAAACATGAATACTGATGTACTTAATTTAACTTACGCAATTCAAATTTCAAGAAAAGATGCTACTGCATTATATTTCGCTAGACCTGCAGAAAATTATCCAGTAGATAGAGCCCCTCAAGTTATTAGTGGACCTAAGAGTGACTTCAAATCTAACTTAATTTCAGGTGCTAATAAATTCCATAATCAAATGTTAGGCAATAATGAATATTTATCTAGCTATTCTTCTGTTGCAATTAATGAAAGAGTTGGTAATGAAACTCAAGGTGCTTTAATTGCAGATACTGCATTTAATTCAAGTGTAACAGTTAACTTACCTCACTTACCTGATGGCACATATAAAGATTTAATCTCAAACAAGACATATCAAGTAACTAATCATAAGTCTACAGTTTCTTTAACTAAAGGCGGATGTGCCCTTGTTAAAGGTGAAAAGCACGCATCTAAAGGACCAAAGATTGAAATTAGTAGTGATGTTACTACATTCCAAAATGAAGCAAATGTTAGTATTTCTTTAAGTGATGCAGATGTTGCTTACTACCAAATTAATGGTGGTTCAAAAGTATTAATACAAAATGGAAACACTACATTTAAAGTTGGCGAAGGACTTGAAGATGGCGATGTTGTAATTGAAGTTAAAGCCCAAAATAGTGAAGGTACCACAGGAAAGACATTAACACTAAATAAGTTCACTCCTATTGAGGCAGATGTCGTTTTATATAATGTCCCAACTGATGTTACTTTATTCGCATGGATTTGGTTACCAGGAATGAATGGTAAATGGGTTGAATTAAATCGACAAGGTAACATTTATTTTCTAGATATTGAAGGTAAGGAAACACAAATATTATTCGCTACTTTCCCTATTGGAACTAAATTAAGTGATGCTTCTTGGGATAATATGATCAAGCAAACTAAAGATATGAAGATTAAAGATTCCCCATTCACTTTTGAGGAACTTCCATTCAAAAACTAATAAAATTACTTTAGTAAATATTTATTAAAAGTTATAATTAATTCAATATTTAGCCAAGGAGGATAATATGGCAAGTGTAATTATTTATTTCTCACACCGTGGAGAAAATATCGTTAACGGTCATCCTTTATTCTTAAGTAAAGGTAATACCCAAGTCTTAGCAGAAAAGATTCATAAACTTACAGGTGCTGTTCTTTATGAAATTAAAGAAAAAGAACCTTATAGTGAAGTCTATGAATATGTTAATGAAAGAGCTAGAAAAGAATATGAAACTAACGCTCTTCCAGAAATTGCTGGTATTATACCAAGCTTAGGCAATTTTGACACTATTTATTTAGGATTTCCTATTTGGTATAGAACCTATCCTCGTATCATCAACACATTCATTCAAAAAGCTGAAATCAAAGGTAAGATTATTAAACCATTCTGCACTAATGATGAAGGAAGCTTTGGTACCGCTGAACTAGAATTAGCAAGTTATTTAAAAGGCGCTAATACTGTAAAAGCTGGTTTATCCGTTAACGGATATAAATTAGATGAATGTGATGCTGCTTTAGAAAAGTGGCTTAGTAAATAAGGAGAAGATAAAGAATGAAATTTTATCGTTGCCCTCACTGCGGAAATATCGTAGTCAAAATCAAAGATAGTGGAGTTCCACTAGTGTGTTGTGGTCAAAAAATGGAAGAATTGGTTCCTAACACAGGCGAAGGAGCAGGTGAAAAACACCTCCCAGTTATTACAAGAAATGGTAATGAAGTTACTGTTCAAGTTGGTAGTGTCATCCACCCAATGTTAGAAAATCACTACATTGAATGGATTATGCTTCAAACCAAAGAAGGCAATCAAAGAAAATGCTTAAAGCCTGGTGACGAACCAATTGCTAAATTCTATGTCAGCGACACTGATGAAGTTGAATGCGCATTAGAATACTGCAATTTACATGGTCTATATAAAGCCTAAGCATAAAAAATGAAAATAAAATAACTCGTTATTTGCGAGTTATTTTTTTATGCGTATAATGAAGGCATAGGCGTATATGCTAGAAGAAATTTTATTTAGATAAATTATAGAGAATAGGTGGTGATATTATGCCAGTATGTAAACATTGCGGCAGTCGTATAACACGTTTTGATAAAGATATTTGCCCAGTTTGTGGAGAAAAAGCTCCTTTAGAAGGAGTTAGTAGTGAAACTGTTGAAATAACAAGTAACTTTAACTTGAATGAAGAAGAATTTAAAACATTTAGACCTTGCACTAGATTTAAAGTTTTCTTACTTTTCGTTTTACTAGGTTGGACCGGCGTTCCAATTTTCTATATGAGATATAAATTACAAGCAGTTTTATGGCTATTAATAAATCTTGTTTTAATTGGAGGAGTAGGAGCTGTATTAGCTTTCTTATCTCCATTAGGAATTTTATGGGGATTTTTAAGCACCGCTATTGCGGCATATTTTATAAATATTTGTGTTGGAATATTTAGTTATTTGAAACGTAACTTAAAAGATAATCGTGGAGAATTTTTAAGATAATGCAACGCTATTTTGCACTTAACGTAAATAGTAATCAGATCTTTCTTGAAGAAGGAGATGTTTTTCATGTTACTAAAGTAATGAGAGGCAAAATAGGAGATAACATAATTGCGCTTTTTGAAAAGAAAGCATATAAGGGTGAGATTGTTTCTTTGTCACCCTTATTAATAAGAAATATTGGAGAATTACAGGAAAAAAGCAAAGAATTAGAAGTCGAAACTACTTTATTTTTTGCATTGGCAAAGGGAGATAAAATAGACTTTGTTATTCAAAAAGCCACTGAGCTAGGAGTTAGTAAAATCATCTTAATAAAAACTGAACACTGCATTGTTAAAATGGATAACGAGGACTTAAAGAAGAAAATTAGTAATCGATATTTTAAGATTGCTAAAGAAGCTAGCGAACAATCTGAAAGATATATTATTCCTGAAATTTTAGGGGTTTACGATATAGACAAAATTCCTACTTCACTTTTAGCAGAAGTAAATTTATTAGCCTACGAAAAAGAAAATTACAAACCAATAGATTTTGATTTTATTAAAGGAAAGAAGAGCGTTTCTATCTTAATAGGTCCTGAAGGAGGGCTTACCACTAAAGAGGTAGATCAATTAATAAAATCAGGATTTAAACTTGTTTCACTAGGAAAAAGAATCCTTAGAACTGAAACAGCCGCTATTACGGGTTTATCCATGATAAATATGGTGATTGAACATGAGAACACTTTATAAGACATTAGAAAATTATCAAAAAACACGTGCTGGATTTGATAGAAGTGAAGAATTCGAATTCTTTAACGCTAATCGAGATATTATTTCTAAGCTTCCTCGTTTTTCATTTTTAGACGATGTTGGTCATGATGAATTTAACATTATGAGAGCGAATATTTTGATTCACTCTTATTTAAACAAGAAAGCTATTGAAGAAGAGATGGACACCCTTGATCAAAAACTTAAAAAAGGTGAGAACTTTGATCATATTAAAATTGTTCAAAATCTTAAAGAAGCAATGGTGGACCGTCCTTACTATAAAGAAAAACAAGACAAAATCTATATTGCTTTCTTCTCCCGTACGTTAAACGCTATTTATAATTATGAACCTGAGAAACTCTTAAATAATCCATATACAGTTTTAAAAGACAAATTCCAAGATTCTATTATTGACCCATTTGATACTTATGGAAGTGAATTATTTAATTCTACTTTTACACGATTAATTAAAGTAAAAGAATCAAATAATGTCACTGCTTATTTCCATTATGATACATACACTATTTATTTTATAAATAACCAAGGTAGACTAGATAATAAATTTATTCTTTTTGATAGATACTTAAAACATCCTAGTTATTCCCATATGATGGATAGAATTATCCCTGTCATTGATGCGTATTTTGCTTTTGACAGGAATGGCACAATTAACGCATTACATGACCAAGGATTTATCTCTTCTAAACTCATGTACATGATTCATAAAAGGAATAAAGATAAATGACTTTCTTAACATTTGCTTTAGGCTGTAAGGTTAATAGTTACGAATGTGAAGCTATCTCCTCTAAACTCTTAGAAGAAGGTTTTACTATAGACGAAATTAATCCAGATATAGTTATTATCAATACTTGTAGTGTTACCCATGTAGCGGACCAAAAAAGCAGACAACACATAAGAAAATTTAGAAAAAATTATCCTTCCGCTATTTTGGTAGTTATGGGGTGTTACGCTCAAGGTAATAGTGAATTCATCGCTAAAGAAACAGGTGCCGATATTGTTTTAGGCACTTCAAAAAGAAGTGAAATCATTGACAAAATTAAAGAATTTATTAGCAATAAAGAACAAATAGTGGATATCACTAAAAACACTAGATGTTATGAATATGAAGATTTAGGAATTGTTAATTATTCAGAAAATATTAGAGCGTACTTAAAGATACAAGATGGATGTGATTCTTTCTGTAGTTATTGCATCGTTCCTTATAGAAGAGGTAGATCAAGAAGTAGAGACTTCGATTCCATAATAAAAGAAGCGGAAACTTTAGTAGAAAAAGGATATAAAGAAATCGTATTAACTGGTATTCATATTGGTAAATACGGAAAAGATATAGGAGCTTCTTTCTCCTCTTTAGTGGAAGCTTTACTTAATATTAAGGATTTATATAGATTACGTATCTCTTCTTTAGAAGAAAGTGAGATAGATGATAAGCTCATTTCTTTAATAGCCACTAATAATAAATTAGCAAAACACTTACACATTCCTTTACAAAGTGGATGTGATAAAGTCCTTAAAAGAATGTGTAGACCTTACACTAAAGAAGAATATCTAACTAAACTAAAGTATATTAAGTCATTACTCCCAGATATTTGTTTTACTACTGATTTAATCGTAGGTTTCCCTGGAGAAACAGAAGAAGACTTCTTAGAAACATATAATTTTATTAAAGAGGTAGGATTTAATGAAATTCATGTCTTCCCTTATTCTCCTAGAAGTGGAACTCCCGCTGCGACATTCAAAGACCAAGTAGATCCAAGAATTAAAAACGAAAGAGTTAAGAGGATATTAGATTTATCTAATGAACAATGGAAATCCTACTCCAATAGTCAACTTGGAAAAGAAGTAGAGGTAATCATAGAAAAATATGATGAAAAGACATCTAGTTATGTTGGTCATACCTCTAATTATTTAGAGATGTCTTTTAAAGATGAACATCAAGTAGGAGACATTGTTAAAACAAAATTTAGTATATAATTGAATTTTATTTCGATATTATCGGTATAATTTTCATTTCTTTAGAAGATGTCTAAAAATAATTGACTTTATTATTCTTTTATTAATATAATTATTGAGCATTTAGGAGGAATATTTATGGCAGTCCCACAAAGAAGAATATCAAAAACTCGTAAAAGATTAAGAAGAACACATTTCAAACTTCAAGTTGAAGGCTTAGTTACTTGCCCAAACTGTGGCGCAATGATTAAAGCTCACCATGTCTGTCCAAAATGTGGTTTCTATGCTGGTAAAAAAGTCTTAGACAACGGTAAAGTTTCTAAAGAAGAAAAAGCTCCAGCAAAACCTGCAAAGGCAAAAAAGAGTGCTAAATAAGAAAGGTCTTTAGACCTTTTCTTTTTACGTTTATGGAATATAGTAAATACATTGACCATACATTATTAAGAAGTGACGCTACTATAGACGATATTTTCCTATTATGTGAAGAAGCTAAAAAGTATCATTTTGCTTCTGTATGTGTAAATCCTTGCTTTGTACCATTTGCTAAATCTTATTTAGAAAATAGTGATGTCAAAGTCTGTACAGTAGTGGGTTTCCCTTTAGGCGCAACTTTTACAAGAACTAAAGTTGATGAAGCGATGTACGCTATTAAAGAAGGAGCAGACGAAATTGATATGGTTATCAATATTGGAATGCTTAAAGCTCATCAATACGATTATGTTCAAGAGGAAATAGCGATATTAAGAGAAGTTACTCTAGGTTATACATTAAAAGTTATTATTGAAACCTGCTTATTAACTAAAGAAGAAATAGTTAAAGTAAGCGAAATAATTAGAGATAGACACGCTGATTTTGTTAAGACTTCTACTGGCTTTTCTAAAGGTGGAGCCACAGTTGAAGACATTAAGTTAATTAAATCAGTTGTGGGTGACTCTTGTTTAATCAAAGCAAGCGGAGGAATTCGCACAGCTATAGATATGAAGAATATGATTGAAGCAGGAGCTAGCCGTATCGGCACTAGTTCAAGTTTACAAATCCTCAATTTTGTATCATAATATCTTTAGAGGATAAAATATGAATACAATGCTTATAGTTGGTTTGTTGTTTTCTATGACATCAAACAATGTTTCAACAACTTTTAATAATCGCTTTCTTAATTCAAATAATTTTAAATCGGTTTATAGTTATTATTTTGAGAATAACATTTTTAATAACATCGATAATTTTTCATCGCTTAAAATTGGTGTTTTCAATGAGAATAATAATGATAGATATTATGAATCTATTATTGCTTGCTCATTTCCTTTTGTTGACCAAAATATAATAAATACTGCTAGTTTGACATTAACAAAGTATAGTGGGTATGCCCAATCAATTTTGGTTGATTATTGTTTTGATTATGTTAGAGATACAGATCCTTCAAATTATACTTGGACATATTACGGCGCATTATCTTTACAAGGTAATAACTACACTATGTCTGCTAAAAATGCTATGTTGGCAGCTTTGAATAATAATGAGAATTTTGTTTATTTTAGATTATATTTTTCTGGTTCAGTTAATCTTGGGGCTGAGTCTGTCTATGTTTCTAATGACCCTAAATTTACTTATAAATTGGACTTATTGCCAACTAGTACAGGATATGGTGCAGCTTCAACTTATGTAATGATTCCGTGGTTGAATTATACGACTAGTATGGATCATTTATTAGCTAACTGCTATGGTTATGCAATTGATGGACATGGTGTTTCAAATTGTTCAGAGTTATTTAATGGCAATAGTGTTGACGTTACTGATGTCGCTGGTGCAATAAATAATATTATTAATACATCAAAAAATGTATTTAATGTCAATGTTAGACAGATTGATTCCTACACATCACCTATTTTTGCTTTTGAGAGGAGAATAGCGTTCCAATATAATGAAACGAATAATCAATATCCAATAGGCACTTATCACTTTATAAGACAAACAGATAATGGTTATTGGGCTAGTACTTGCGGTTATCATGATGATAATAGTAAGCTTCATCAATATATAAACCCTGAAAGTTTTGATTGGGGATCAGAATGGAATAAAGCTAATATGTATAATAGTGATATATATTATTTTGCTGTAACGACATTAGGAGGTTGGAATACATATGTCAATTATTAAGAAGAGTTCTTTGTGTTTATGTTTCATACTTTTATCATCATGCGGAGGTAATTCATCATCCTCTTCTCCTAGTTTGGATCCTTCTATTGAACCTAGTGTTGCTCCATCAGTAGAGCCTAGTGAAGAACCAAGTGTTGAACCTAGTGAAGAACCTTCAAGTGAAATTGTTCCTCAAGATATTGTGTTTAATATTTATGCAAATGAATCTACCGTTGAATATAAATTGCTTAAGAATGTTATTGATAGATTGAACATTAATCAAAGTGTCTATAATTATGCTATACACATAAATACCGATTTTTCTGATCCTGAAGATATAGTGATAGGATGGACTAGAAATTATGCGCATAAACATGATTTAGATGATTCTTTAATTCCTTATGTAGAAGAAAAGGTAGGAGAAAATATAGCTTCTTTATTTATCGAAGATGGCAAACTCATTGGTGTTCCTTTTAGTGTTACCGCACAAAGTCTAGTGATTAATAAAGATATTTATCCTGATCATGAAACATACAATGGCTTTAAAGATGCGGTCTTAGAAAATAATACTTATATTTATTTTTCATATGATGACATAACTGGATATTTATTATCTGAAGATATGTTTGGCGATGAACTTTTATATATCGAAGATGGTTTATATAAAAGCGTTTTAGCAGATGCTAGTAAAGAAGATTATTTAGATAGTATTAATTCATATTATTTAACGACTATTAATGATTACGCTAGATCTTATAAGGATATGTATACTGGCGCTAAAAAGGAAGATGTTTTTATATCTCGTTCCGATGACAGGGATATTTTAGCCAACCGTTATCATGGTGATTTTGAAAATTTTGTAGTGGCTAATATTCCTAATCTAAGGATAAATGATGAGATTATTAGATCGCGTACCCCTTCTTTTGTTAATTATTTTACTGTTTCAGAAACAAGTGAAATTGAGATGGAAGCTTTAATTCCTTTATTTAAAGAAGTTTTATCTTTAGATACACAGTCCTATTTAGCTTCATTAACTCAAAGTGGATATTTACCTCTATATAACGAGTGTTATCATCAAGAAACTACTTCTTACACGATAAAAGATATTGATTTTAGTTTTGATGATTATCGTTTATATTCTTATCCTTATCAAAAGGATTTAGAAGTTCAATTTGTTCACGCTATCGCGGCTATGTTAACTTCTCCTAAAAGCGAAACATCTTATCATGAATATGTTTCTAGTTGTTTAGATTTCATGAATAACAATCCTGGAGAATACGCTAATTTACCTTATTACCATTAATAAATGTTATAGATTAAAATAACTATTGCTATCTTATTATAAATATAAGTATAATTTATAACGTTGCAAGGGAGGTGAATCTATGCCAAAGATCGTTGTTAAAGAGAATGAATCACTTGATGAAGCATTACGTCGTTTCAAAAGACAAGTAAATAAGGCCGGCACCATCCAAGAGTGCAAGAAGAGAGAATTTTTCCTCAAAACTGGCTTAAAACGTAAAGCTAAGAGTGAAAATGCTCGTAGAAAAAATAGAAAATAAGAGGTATGAAAACCTCTTTTTATTTAAAATATAAATAATATGGATAAAAACGTATATATCATTAATAAAGAAATAACTTCAGTAGAAGTGGATTTTAATTTAGATACAAAATTATCTAATATCTTTTTATTCTTCCAAGAAGTTAGCTCTATTCAATCTGAAGTATTTCATATCGGTAAAGCAGATACTTTAGATAAAGACTTACACTGGGTGATTACTCGTTTTAATGTAGAGATCTCTCGTTTACCTAAATATGGGGAACATATCAAAGTTGTTACTTACCCTGGTACAAGTAATGTTTTATTCTTTAATCGTCACTTTAGAATATTAGATGAAAAAGATAATGTTTTAGTTAAAGCTTGTTCCGTTTGGTGCGTTATTGAAGATAAGACTCATATGGTTAAAAAAGATCCTTTTAATGGACTAGTATTACCAGTATCTAAAATGGAAGACGAATTACCTCTTCCAGGAAAAGTTGAATATAAAGAAGGTAAATTAATTTATAAGAAAACTATTAGATATAGTGATATCGATCTAAATAGTCACTTAAATAACACCCGTTATATTGAATTGATCCAAGATGCCTTTGATTTAGACTTTTATAAGACCCACAAGTTAACGAACTTAACCATCAACTATTTAGCGGAACTAAAGCTAGGTGATGAAGTATCTATTTATCTAGAAGGAGATAACAAAGTAACTGTTAGAGGCTCTAAAGATAATAAAGACCATTTCCTCTGCTGTTTAGAGTTTATTAATAAATAAAAAAAGATAAATTATTTCGCCTCTTGCTCTTGACAAAGTGTATTTACTCCTTTATAGTTATCTAGACATCGCGGAGTAGAGCAGTGGTAGCTTGCCAGGCCCATAACCTGGAGGTCGGTGTGTTCAAATCCACCCTCCGCAACCAAACGATATGAACAGACTTGATACTTGTTATCAGGTCTTTTTTCTTACATTTTTACCTTTTTTAATGTTTTTCGATGGTTTTCAAAGCTAGTGGTGGATTAGCAGAAACCATAGAATATGTATCAAAACCCTCAATTGCTACACCCTTGATGCAAATTTATAGATTGTTGACAGGACTTGAACTACCTATGATGCACGCTAATTGATACAAAATTTCGCTTGATTGCGTTCAAGATATTTTGGGAGGCAATAGGCATGCTTGCTTATGATTGCAGCTTAGTTTTCCTTTGTTGCGAACATTATAAGTTTGGCCCAAAAACGGCTAAGCTTTTTGATGTCCTCTTTTACTTTTTTCTTGTCCCTGTTGTTTTTTAGCTGCTTAGCGTAATAAAGGCACGAACCATATAATCCTTCAAAGAAGAATATCGATAAATAATCACTAGGAACATCATAACCAACAGATTTAATCGTCTCAGTTATATATTTACTATAGTTATTAGATAAAGCGTTTTTGAATATTTCCATTGGAAAAGTATCACCTTCATGGATGAGGTTTTGGATTTGCTTATAATGTTTTGCTACCCAATCATAGGTAACCAATATTGATTGATATTCGATTTCTTCCTGATCGGTTTCTTTTCTTAAGATTTTTCTGTATGCTTCGTTATATTCTTCGTTGATTAAATTAATTGAAGCTAGAGCTAGCAAATTATCTTTATCTTTATAATAATGATAGAAGGTCATCTTTGTCTTATTAGCTAAAGAACATATCTCGTTAACTGTAATATCATGATAGTTCTTTTTCGATAATAGTTTGAATAATGATTTCTCAAATTCTTTTTTAGTTTTATCTGGACTTCTCATATTTATAGATTACGTTTATTTTTACTCATTATACATCAATAACTTTACTTTGAATATTCGAAAGTATAGTTAAGGCTTGTTTTGCTTGTAAATAGAAAGTAAATATATTATTTCTTTTATGTAGTTATTTACATAAGTAAAGAAAGGAAATTTGTAAATGAAAAAGAAATTAGTCTTAATGACGTCTGCTCTTATGACTATCGGTCTTTTAGCGGGATGTGGAAATCAACATACCCATAACTGGGGCGAAGTGGTTTATGAATGGTCCACTGACCATACAAGCTGTACCGCTACCAGAGTCTGCAAAGATGATGAAAGCCATAAAGAAACAGAAACAAAAAATTCCGTTTACACTGTCACTAAAGAAGCTAAATGTGAAGAAGATGGAAATGGTAGATATACCGTTAAATTTGATAACGAAGGTTTAGGCGTTGCCCATTTTGATATCACATTGGAAGCTATCGGCCACGAATGGGGTACTCCAACTTATACCTGGAGCGATGATTATTCTTCATGTACTGCAACTAGAGTGTGTAAAAACGATTCAAATCACATCGAAAGTGAAACAGCTGATTCTGCTTATACAGAGATTATACCTGCGACATGTGATACAGATGGTAGTGCAGTTTATGATGCTGCTTTTGAAAACGAAGCTTTTGAAGTTCAAACTCATGAAATTACTTTACCTGCAACAGGACATAACTGGGGAGAACCAACATATACTTGGTCTGATGATAATTCAACATGTACTGCAACTAGAGTGTGTAAAAACGATTCAAATCACATCGAAAGTGAAACAGCTGATTCTGCTTATACAGAGATTATACCTGCGACATGTGATACAGATGGTAGTGCAGTTTATGATGCTGCTTTTGAAAACGAAGCTTTTGAAGTTCAAACTCATGAAATTACTTTACCTGCAACTGGACATAGCTGGGGAACACCAACTTATACTTGGTCTGAAGACAATAAGACCTGCACCGCTAAAAGAGTGTGTGCACATGACGCCACTCATGTCGATACAGAAACTGTCAATTCTACCTATGTAGTGGTTGAAGAAGCAAAATGTGAAGAAGATGGAACTGGTAGATATACCGCCGATTTCACTAAAGAAGCATTCGCTGATCAAACCAAGGACATCACTTTAGAAGCCGTTGGCCATAATTTAACCGCTCATGATGCTCATGCCGAAACATGTAAAAAAACAGGCAATAGTGCTTATTGGAGCTGCGAAAGATGCGGCAAATTCTATTCTGATGCTGAAGGGAAAAACGAAATTAAAAACGATAGTTGGATCATTCCAGCTCACGCTCATGATTTAATTCATAACAGTGCAAAGGCCGCAACTTGTTATGTACCTGGCAACATTGAATATTGGGTATGCAAAGAATGCTTCCAATATTTCTCAGATGAAGCTTGCGAACATCCTATTGATCAAAAAGACGTTCGCACTCCAGCTCACCACACTTTAACTCATCACGAAGCAAAAAACGCA
>Ga0310695_10003052_pt1 | contig 33675 bp, 36 predicted proteins | sample RumenRJG_04DNA_FD_203882 | JGI IMG/M metagenome (GOLD analysis project Ga0310695, IMG submission 203882) | Bovine rumen microbial communities from Lethbridge, Alberta, Canada - RJG_04 (v2) (version 2) | ecosystem: Host-associated > Mammals > Digestive system > Stomach > Rumen | place: Canada... | reverse complement strand
CATCAATGCCCTCAATAGCTGAAATGTGATTAATGATGGTTTGCAACTCTCCGAATGAATGAACACCAAAGGAGATGGTACAGTTCACAATACAATCAACCGTCTTCGTTGTCAGTGCGTCGATAGATAGGCGCAACTCATTAGTAATGCAGTTAGTCATGTCGCTCAGCAGATGGAATCGGTCAACTGCCACTATCTGTATGCTGACAGGATAGAGCACCTTCTCATCCTCCAGGAAGTCCACCGAGACAATAGAATCGCCCTGCTGAGAGGCAATCTCTATGGCCGAAGGACAGCTACGCTTGTGAATCGTTACACTGCCGTCAGATTCCTTGAAACCGATAACCTCTTCTCCTGGGATGGGATTGCAATACGGGCAGCGACGAAAAGCAGGCTTCTCCAGCTTGGCAAAGTAGCTCTTCAAGAAGCGCTTGGCCTTGTAAGTAACAACAACGTCATTCCACTCGATGAGAGGTACAACATTTTGCTTAGTGAAGATTTCCACCACGTCACCCCGATGCAACACGGTCTTGATGGAAGTAAGCTGGCCATTGACACGCGCATAATGGGCATGTTCTCCGATATGACTGTGGATCTCAAAAGCGAAGTCGAGTGCCGTGGCTTTCTTCGGAAGATTGATGGCCTGCCCCTTGGGAGTGAAGACCATGATATCATCATTATAGAACGAAGTGACTACATTCTGAATGAAACCACCTTCCTTCTGGTGGAACTCCATATCCTTCAGGACATTGCGGAAGCGATCTACCCATCTGCGAATATTGCTTTCCTCGCGCTCAGCAACGATTCCTATGGTATTATGGCGCACCATGCGCTCGGTAGCGATGTGTACCTCCTCCCAACAGCCATAGTGGGACAGCAACTGTACATGGAAACTCTGGTAGCCGTTCTCCTTGGGCGAATCGATATAGTTCAATATTCCACAAGGCTTCTCCCGGAATACTGAAGTCAGACGCGAGTACACCTTCAGAACCATGTCCTTCTCATTCGAGACATCATCACAAGGGAACACAATTTCCACGAAATGACGGTCAGGCAGGTGGTTGAAGTCCATCCCCGTTCTGCGCATCTTGCGCCATAGGCTATAAGGCGCACGATATTCTGCCGTCACATTGGCCTGAATGCCGCTCTGCTCCAATATCTCATCGATCTTCGAGATGAAAGCGGACAAGCGGCCCTCCCGCTGCTCTTTGTCTCGCTGGATTCTTGCCTCCAGTTCTCCAAACTCATGAGGACAGCGATAGCGAAGGCTTAGGTTCTCCAACTCTACCTTAATATTATATAGGCCTAGACGATTAGCCAATGGTGCATAGAAGTAGTCTGTCTCACCTGCAATCTTCATCTGCTTGTCTGGACGCATACTACTCAGTGTACGCATATTGTGCAGACGGTCTGCCAACTTTACCAACAGCGCACGGATGTCATAATGGATGGAGTCCAGCATTTGCTTGTAGTTGTCCATCTGCTTCGACATCTCGTAATGCTCCTTTTCCTGCTTGGTCACGACGCGAACCAGGAAAGCGACATCATCGCCAAAACGCTGCTGAATATCGTCAATCGTATAGTCAGTATCTTCCACTACATCGTGGAGGAAAGCTGCAATAACAGGGTTAGCACCCAGCATTAGCTCCTCAGCCACAATATTTGCAACAGCGATGGGGTGGAAAATATAGGGCTCGCCAGACTTGCGCTTCTGGTCGGCATGGGCAATCTTGGCCAGTTCAAAGGCTGCGCGAATACGCTCTACATCTTCTAGAGATACTCGTTTCTCCATCACGGAGAAAACTCTTTCAGCCTTCTCTTGAATCATCATGTCGTAGTTCTGCATCATAATCGTAACATCTTTAATCGTTCTACATCCAATTATCTATCTCTCTTTATGGCATAGAGAGTTAATTATGACCAAAGCTATCATTTGGCCATAACATTTTTTAAGGAGAAAGCGAAATAAACCTAAAACCACTTCATCTTCCAGCCTTTCCTATTAAGAAAGGCTTTGCATTGAGGACAAAAGGACGGAGTTTTAGAAAACTTGTTCTCGTGTTCAGCATCAACCATAAAGCAGTGTTCATCCTTACAATGGTTTAACCCGAAAGAATGACCAAGTTCATGCATCATCAGCTTAACAAGATGCTCATCACTATGTTTTTTCCTTGATGGGAGGGTTGATGAAATGACAGCAACGTGGCCACCAACAGAACCGATGCCAAAGATTCCGAAAGTTGACGATTTCTCATTCGGCTCATAGATGACCTCATTGGTTAACCCCAAAACGACCGATTCCCGTTTGTATTGACTGAGATCTTTGAGCAATCCTCTTCCACTATAACGGTCACGAGGTGCATAGTAATACTTCTCAGGCAACTTGATAGGATTATCTGACAACTCCACGGAAGGATAAACTCTTTGCAGTTCTTGCTTAAGAAATATTGCTTTTGAAACAGAGAAGTCGTTATAACGATAAATCTGGATTGACATCAACTGTTCTTTCTTTTCTTTTGTGACTTGCTCAGTACGGCTATCCACCTTATGTCCATCCCCACAAGATAGAGCAAACAAGCTCATGCATATAATCAGGAAATACGCAATTTTATCCATAATAATACAGATTATTGTAGTTGAACTCCGTCAAAGGCGAATGTACGTCATCCAATTCCAACATCTTTGCAGGAACATCATGCAATCCATACGTCTCGATGCAGAACTTAAGCCGGTCTACAAACTTTTCCATTTCTGTATCAATCTCTTCCTTTGTCGCTGAAATATTGTTTTCCTCCGCTTCATGAAGTTCAGAGATAATCATACCAGAAAACAATCCATGCAATCCATACTGCCTTGCAAATACGTTAGCATAACACCAAATACCAATACAGGACTTCCCCCGAAGGAACTGAACATGGTCAGAATCGACAAGGAGACGTCGATATTGTCTTTTCTTGTCTGGAATAGAAAAGAGGCCAAACTGATTACCATGCCCCAACATCATAACATTATCCGCATCTTTAATTGCCTTGATAACTGTAGTATTTGAACTATGTTCATCAAGACGCACGTAAAAGTCCTCCCGCGACTCATAGAGCCTTGAGAGAACTCTTGTTGTTGGGTCATTTGCGTGAATAACTAGCATTTTCAGTTCCTATTTGTGATACTTTGTTACCTCACCAAGACACAAGTCATCTGCCATGTGCAAAATAACATCAAGTAGTTCCACATCATCTTTGTAGAACTGAGGAATGGCATCATACCCAATGGCAGCACCAAGGATATTACCCGTAACTGCACCGGTGCTATCGCTATCTCCACCGTGATTCACCGATGCAATCATTGCTTCTTCGAAGTTGTCGAGATATTTCAAAGCACAATATAAGCCAATGGCCAAAGCTTCTTCTCCAACCCAGCCTTCACCTAGACGTTTGATGTTCTCCAAGTCAGAATCTTCATTTGAGGATAGAAAGATAGCTCTTTCTGCAAGTTCCGCCATCCGTTCCACATCGTTATAATGGCCACCATACAACTCTCTCATTGCTTCCACACCTTCTGTGATGTAATCCTTCATAGAACTACGGGTAGGATTCTCGTCCTGTGCAAGACGATAGATAACATGGACCATCAGGGCTGCAGAGATAAAACCCAATGGATGCTGATGGGTGATTTCAGCTGCATCACCAGCCAATCGGTCTGCATCCATGATACTCATCCGGTTGTTGCAGACAGCATAGAGGGCTATTGGGGCCACACGCATCACACCGCCACAACCTTTACTGTTATTGATGGGGTCAAGTCCTCGTCTTATGTCTTGCAACGCAGAGATACATGTTGTTCCTGGTGCCCTACGCTGATTAAGTTCTGGTAAATCACGAATCCAACACTCAGCCATTCCCTTTCTGTTACCACTTTGTGTTTCAAGCCACTCCAAATAGGCACGGCAGATAGCATATTTAGGTTCAACTCCCAACTTGGGAGCATTTAGTAGGCCATTGGCTGTGAAGAGTGTCATCTGCGTATCATCTGAGACAGCAGCTTTACTATTTTGTTCACCTTTAGTATCAAGTCGGGTGATACCGCGTTCACCATATCGCGATTGGATTCCCTTGTATGAATAGATAAATTCCACGGGATAACCTAATGCGTCACCAATGGCACCGCCTACCAGTGAGCCTCTTATTCTATCTTTCAAATAATTACCCATATCGCCTTTAAATTATTACTTGTTTTCAAAATCACCACACCATAATCGTGTTCTATTCCCTTCTGCATCTTCTCTGTAAATATCTATCCAAAAGTCGCCATTAAAATCTGTCGCAAGAACATATGCATTCGCAGGAGACATCTGATGTCCCTTATTTACATAAATAAACTTGGGTTCCGCACCTATTATCGGCTCATATACTGCTTCTATGTTATAATCATCAATCGCATAAATGTCTACAAGTTCTAAACCCACTCCAAAGTTCTTTGCTGCATTTTTGACTTTATCATTAAATGCATACGATATCGAAGCATCAGTCTTTACGACCAACTTGCATCTATCCAACAGACATCTTGTGATGGAAACGAACACTCCGTCTGCTCCATCTTGATTTCCCCATCCAATGAACTTTGCCTTACCCTTCAACTTCTTCTGTTCCATCTTCTTCAAAGACTATCTTTATGCTTCCCAAGTGCTTGTCGCGCTTATCGTAGTTGTCACGTAATTCGGTGAGTATCTGACAGAATTCACGCTCTGTCAGTATGGTCTTATAAGGGTTCTGTTCCCCACGACTATGATAGAGTGTCATACCCCTTGTTGACATCAGTGCTGTTCGGAAACGTTCATTTTGCTGAAACATTGACAGATAGGCAGCACTTACAAGGTTGTAGAAATCCTGTGACTGACGGTCTATCGGATTTCCCTTCCACCATAGTATTTGGTCCGTCTGCCAGCCTATAGAAGTCATCTTCTTGGCATTCTTACCCTTCATGGAACATATCTGACGTTGCTTGTCCTTATCTTTTTGTTTGAGAGATTGCAGGAATCCTTCCATGCTGCCACATATCATTCCGTCAAAACGGAAACCATTGCTGCACAGATTCGATAAAACACCTGCAGGATATTCACTCTTCGACCATATATCTATGGCCTTACCCCGCCAAACAAACCACTTTATGAACAATCTTCTAAACATAACTAAATGAAACGTCTTTATTGTTATTGAGTGATAAAATCTATTATATCTATCAAAACAATAAAAACTTTATCTTGTCCCATATCGAAACTGATGTAGTTCTTCCGAAAAACCGATCAGCTTCCCATTTCCTGCGAAGTGCTAAACCTCTTAGTTTTCGTCCTCCGCAATAGGTCCATTTCATGAACTCCCCACGTATCTCATTTTCTGCTCTTCCTTCATAGATGTATTTCAGCAGAGTTGAAGACCGTAGGTTTTCTATACCGCAATTATATGCGAAATCAGTGAGCGCATCAAAACGGAACTGGCTGTCTCTACAAACATCCAAACTGTTGACATAATGCTCAAAAAACTGCAAATCATCGCGTAACAACTTTTCTGCATCTTTTCGAGTAACCACATCACCTTCCTTTACCTGTGCCGTATGCCCATATCCTATGGTCCAAACGCCCTTGGCATCTTGATAAGCCTTACTTCTAAAGCCCTCAAATCGCCTAATGCTATTAAGTAACACATTGCTGACTCTCATTCTTAGTCTATTTCTTCTACCAATTAACTGTCTTACACTTCCTATGATAAATGAATTCACCAGATGAATCAACCAATACCACTCTCCCTCTATCAATGTTTACATATTGGAAGCCAGGAAATTCATTAAGGTTAAAATTGTAGGAGCATAGTGGCGAATAGTAATAGATCCATCTTGTAGATCCATCATCATATCGAACAAGTGTTTCGCAGTCATCCATGATGATGTCATTCACATCATATTGAGCCCTGATTTTTTCCAGAATCCACTTGCCTTTGTCCAGCATTCTCCATCTACCAATAACCATCCATCGTTTTGAATAGCAACTGTAAAGTCACAGGTTCCAACAGAAAGTCTTGGCACATATATCTTTTTTATATCTCGCCATAAGCGTATTGGTTCACAAGCCTTTTCTTTCCCACAACATAGGATTGTATCGTTCCTTGTTAATCCGACAACATGGTTTTGTCCAACCTCAATTTGTCGTATATCACTCCAATTACATATATTGTCTGCCATAGCTCTGACATCGTCGTTTGCATCTTCAGCAAAATCAACCTTGACATCGCCCGCATCATTCCACGCGGCAACAATCCCATTGCAGCCACTGCATATACCACTTGCATTGAATCCTTCAAACAACAGTTTCTTATTGTTAGGGCCGAAGGTCTGAAAAACTTGACCATTTTCCAAAAGAAGCGTAAATCCCCACTTATGACCAGTCACAGATACTATATTTTCGGGGAACTCTATTCCCCACTCAAAATCATTTGAATACAGTTTGTTTTGAGCCGCAATAGCGTAAGTCTCGTCATTAAATGCAATTTGATGATGCCCTTGGTAATCACAGTTCAATATGCTACCTTTTGACTCTTTGGGAATCTCATGTTTTACTTTATACTTCTCTTTCTTCTTCAATTCTATTACGAATTTCGTCTTTTCTTCATCTTTCAAGGACTCCATCTTTTCTATATCTTCTGGGAAAAACTCTAAACTTACCGTGTGGAAAACCATTCCAGACATTTCGCTATCGTAACATAGTTTTTTATTTATCCAATAGACAAACTGCTCAGGTAACAAAATGTTGCTAATTTCTATTGCTGAAGAGAAGAGTGGAGCAATATCTTCATCTTTAAATCCTGCGATACCACATCCGATTCGTGTTACGTAGAACAACAAATCTGGTCTAGACTGGGCAAACTGTGTGAAGTCATCCACATATGGTTTTATAGTTTCTACATCACCTTGCATGGTTGGTATCGCATAGCTTTGTCCTTGCATACCGACCCCTTGCCCCCATACAGCGCCAAAACGTTTGTAGGCGAGATGTGCAGCTCCTCCTCCATGCTGACCAGCAAGGTTGCTACCGAAAACAAAGATCTCATTGTTTTTTAGTTCAGAAATCTTTTCTGGGGTAAAATCTCTTTTATACATTATCACTTGATTTTTATAACATATAACTTTTTCTATAATTTATTTGGAACATTATCCTAATGTCTATTTCTTTTCTTGCGCCAATTGCCCTAACAATTGTGGCACATCGTCAACAGGGGCAAACGGCCTTATGACTTCCAAGTCTTCGTTCATTACACAATACACCGTCACTTCGTCATTATCCTCCATGCCAAAGCCGTCCTCGTCAGCAAAATAGCGACCATCTGGATAAAGCATCCAACTGAGAGCTATCAATCCGTTCTTACAATTTGTCCAACGGTTAATACCAGCATAATCTATATCACGCGTATGGGCATTGTGGCTATTCTCAAGTTTATCTATTGCCTCAAAGTCAATTTCCTTATCCGAGAACCCAACCAATTTCCCCCGTTCTACAATTTTCCTAACCTTGCCTGTCGTCTGGTTAACCAAATACTCGCCATATTCATTATCACTGACATGGAGCAAGTTCTCACCCCATGAATAACAACTGCATCCTTCAATCTCAGGAATGCCATAAATATAGGACTTGTCATCATTTTCTTCAATTCGAATCATAATCTTCTCTTCTTGGCTTGTGTCAAATGGTGGCAATACTGGTTCTGCTTCATCATATCCAAATTCGTACAAATTCTTGCGGAACAACTTGGGTCCGTAAGCTGGTGCCTCTTCCGTGATACCAAACTCAACAATCTCTCCTGGGGCAACAGTACGCGACTGCGTTTCAATAACCTTCGCTTTCCAATGCCAGTAATGGGAATCACTTCCCTGAACAATAAGTTCAGGGTCTGTTATAAGTTCAATCAATGTAGCTTCGTGATACCGACACTCATAGATTCTATCACCTTTCTTTAACTTACACTTCTCCATAATCTCTACTTCTTTGATAATTCATTGATAATCTCTTTCCTTTTTCTAAATACTGCTATTGGCATTGGCTCTTTACCATTCTGTGCTGTCCAGTATTTGTAGAGGGCATTTAATATACGCATTATCTTCCCTGTGTCATGTCCGTCTGCTTTTCGGTAGCCTCTAATCTCTGGTGGAGCTATTCCCCTGTCCGCAGCATAGAACACCCAATACGTGCAGAGCGCAATATCCGTACGATGCAGCCCCATTGCACAGGCTATATAGAAATCACCTTGGTCTATCTTTTTACAAAACTCAGGGAATAATTCCACCATCTTGGCTATTGTCTCTTGGTCGTTGTCTATTGGGTAATGGAAATAATCTACTCCATATTGTCGGCACAGTTCAGGGTATCTGTCCGCTGAATAATCCTTCCGCAAATCTATCACCTGTTTGAGTCCTGCCGCAACGACTGTCTTCCACGCATATGCCTGCTTGTGAGAAGATATAGTACGTCCTCTCACGCCACCATAAACAGGTGCGATGTCTGGAATGTTCGTCTGTATCATTCTTTTTATATCAAGCATCTTACCAGTTTTTCTTATGCTTCTTCTTTCGTGAATATATCTTATCCGACTTGTGAATTCTATTATGGGAATGGAAGCCAGGGCCAAGCAACTCCATTTCTGCTTCGCGTCCACCACGCCTCATTGCCTTAATAGCATCGAGATTCGTCGGTTGCAATATCTTCCTTGTCAACTTTTTCATCTCAAAGATCTATTCTTTTATGATACATAGAGAGTATCAAATAACACATCTTTCGTCTAATTATCACATATAATCTATAGTTTTCTTGCAGCATGTCCCATGATAGAACACGTCCAGCACCTGTTCAAAGATGTCATCTGGAGATACAGCATCAAACAAGGTCATGCATGAACGTACCTTCATAGCATCCAAGTCACCGAAAATGTCAACTATGGCTATTTCCTGATGGGCAAGAAGGCCCTTTGTCACCTCACGCAGTCTATTTCCTAATACGGGGTGATTCAGATACGCTTCTGCCTCGTCATATCCACTTATGCCATAATACTTGGCATTCCAGCTATGTCCCAAAATAGAAAGCTGAGGGAATATGAACCATATCCAGTGTGAACACTTAAAACCGTCCTTAATCTCCTGTAGAGCCTGTTCATAGTACAACTTCTGAACTTCAACAAACCGTTCTAGGTTAAAATTGTTATCCGTAGTTATTACGTCAACAAACTCCTTTGGCAAAATGACATTCACTACATCAATGGCATTTTGGAACAGCGGAGCAATCTCTGCAACCTTGAAGCCAGCTATACCACAGCCAATCTGCGTAACATAAAACTTCAAGTCCGGACGTGATTGAGCAAATGCAATGAACTCATCCGCGTATGGTTTGATGGTTTCCACACCACCTTGCATGGTTGGAATAGCATAGCTTTGTCCTTGCAAGCCAACACCTTGTCCCCATACCGCACCGAAACTATTATATGCCAATCGTGCAGCGCCGCCACCATGTGCTCCTGCAAGATTACTGCCAAACACGAATATCTCATTCGGTTTCAGCTCCGTTATTCTTTCGGGTGTATATTCTCTGTTATACATAGTCCTATTTATCTAAAAACTCGCCCCATTGCGGGGAACGGGGCGAGCCTCCGTTACTTAATCTTGTTCTTCATTCACATCTATCTCCACAATGGAGTCATATGAGTTGGTGGCCTTCAGGTTAATGACAGGACGGATGAAATACTCAACCTCCACCGTATCTTCTATCAGACGAAGTATCTCTTTCGGATCCTTGTAGGCCATCGGGCTTTCGTCAATGGTACCAGTTCCAACTGAAGTAGAAAAAATACCCTTCATCGACTCACGATATTCATCGAGGTCAATCAATTCCTTGGCATCAGAACGTGAAAGCAATCTACCAGCACCATGAGGGGCTGAACAGTTCCAATCTTCATTACCCTTGCCACGGGCGATAATCAGACCGTCACGCATATTGAACGGTATCACCAGCTTCTTCCCTGCCGGAGCGGCAACAGCACCCTTGCGCATCATCTTCATCGAGAAGTCAATGTAGTTGTGGGTGGTGTAAATCTGCTCAACGACATTGGCCTTTTTACCGCTACCCTCGCAGATAGATTCCAGCACCAATTGGTCTATGACCAGATGGTTATACTCTGCGTATGCCTGAGCCACCACCATATCTGTGATATAACCCTTCATGGCTTCACCAACCAGGTATCCATTGGTCACCCCATCCTGTTTCACCGCCTCGTTCTTCCAGTACTTCCATACCTTCTGACCGAGGTTACGACTTCCACAGTGAACGGTAAAAGCATAATTTCCTTCTGGAGTTACACCTACTTCAATAAAGTGGTTCCCACCTCCTACGGTACCGATGCTGTGATAGAACATGTGTTCCGTCTGCTCAATACGCTTCATAAAGGCTGTGATACCTTTCTCCGAAACATCCATCATGCTTACCATTTCCGGCCACAGCTGCCGGGCTTGCTGAAGTCTTGTCTGCAGATGCTTGTAAAGCTCTGTATGTGGATAGACAGACTTCTGGTGAATCGTCATACCAAACTTCACCTTTTCACGGATCAACCGCTCAATGGCAGAATAGTCCTCAGCATGGATAGGCAGGTCTGTGATGGCCGTCGATACAGAGCAACCAATGTCACCACCTACATGATCGGGATTCACATGGTCTGTAAACGGTACCGTGAAACCTATCACGATGTCCTTACCCTCATGAACATCAGGCATAATTCTGATTTTGGCACCCTCAAACATCGGGCTATCCATAAACTGGTACACCAACGAAAGTGCACCGGGTTCTATATTGTCGGTAAATATCTTGCAGTCCTTGCAATACTTTCCTTTTAATTCTAACATTGTCGTATTCATTTTCGGCTCCATTAATAGAGCCATGTTATCAACTTTGGTTCTTATCTCTACGCCAATGAATTTTAATACGACCTTAGTCCTCTATGATATGAGGTACAGATTGGCAATGTCGTTTGATTTCTTACTTATTACATTTTCTTAGTGAGCTTCAACTCGTTATTACTTTCGGGCATCTTTACTCAGTTCTGCTTTTATAGTAGAGTTGACACCCGACAAACTCACTACTTAGCAACTTGTGCTAACTGTATTAAGCACGACAATCTTGCAAATATTCATTTCTGTTCGTTTACATATCTGTTGTTATTGAGTGTCAATACTCATTATTTCTATCATCGTTCTAATCAAAATCAAATCTGTCATCATCATCTGGGTCGCAATCTTCGGCATCATGCAGCAAATCTTCGAAAGCTTTCAAACACTTATTGACAATCTCATCACTATCTATGATGTCAACAACCATTTCTACAGGTTCATACATAATCGGTCTCTCCATTTCCACACCCTTTGATGGAGAACAGACTACACAGCACACCATCATTTTCTTCATCTGCTCTTCTTTAAGTGCAGGATTGCATTTGAAAGCGAAGATGAACTGTTCGTCATCTTTTTCGAAAAGTTCAGAAACGTAATGATGCTCTATACTCCATGTTTCCTTTGGAAACTCTGGGATTTTCACCTTGGCACTTTTCACTAGTTTTAGTATGCACTCCCTAATCTGTGCTATAGTCAATAATACTACTGCCATACTTATTACCTTTCGTCCTTATTCTTTATAATATCCCTAACTTCCATCAATGCGAATCCGAGAAGATTAGTTCCAGGCCATTTCTTTGGGTTGATGGCATCAGGCGATTCCTCATCAAGACCAATACCCCAAACAGCATCTTTTGGACTTGCTTCAACCAGTATCTTATCCCCTGTAGAAATAAGAAAATCACGTAACTTCAAATTCTGAGAGAACTTTGCCACGTTACCTTTGACCACAACATCGAAGCAACAGGATTTCCATACTACATCATCGTACCCTTGCACCCGACGACCAAGCTTCTTTTGTTCCATAGGGTCGTAAGCCTGCATAATCTTTTGCAGAGCATCTTCATCATGAAAGAGTCGGGCTTTCTCTGCCATCATGAACTGCTCTGCGCAGTTGTAATAATTATCATCAACCAGAAAACTACATGGGAACCACTGGCTCAGACAAGCTTTCATCTGCTTCTCTGCCCGTGCGACATGTCCCCAAAAGAACACAAAATCCTCTCTTTGTAGGACTTTTCCGCATCCGATAATTGAATCTACATTATATTTCATACAAATCTATTCCTGCAATTCCTTTTCAACCACCATTCAATAGCCAATCCTCTTCTGGGGCTTCCAATGCCATCTTCTCTGCTAATATTCGCCCCGCAGCCGTTGCCATCTTTTCGGGATTCGGAGTTATTCCAACCCGTCCCAAGTCAAGTCTGTCTGCATCGAAGCATGCATTGACTGTTGCATTTTCTGTTCTATACCTTATTGTATGCAATCTACATGCTTCTTTTAGCTGCTCTATTTCCTGGTCATTCAAAAAGCCCAGCATCGAAGAACGTATTTCATCAACGAGCAATGCGGCTCTGGGACCGTGCTGCCAGTCATCACTCTCGTTAATCCTTTCTATATCATGGATATAGGCAAACGCTTTCACAACAAGTTCATCGACATCACTTGTCAAAAGAGCATCCGCATTTTGGGCGACTCTATCCCAATGGGAAACCCCATGAATGGAATAATCTCCCAGTTTGGAATGCTTAATAGCATATTCCCTTAACCTCTCAATATGAATATCCTTGCTTGCCATATTGCCGTTCTTTGATGCAAATTTAGTGAAAATTATCGATAGTTGGACTTTTCAGATCAATGTATTAACTACATTTAAGCCACAGAACAAGGTCTGTGGCTAATTCAACAACACAAATGCTGTTATTTCATTCCTCCACCAGATCCATCATCCAGCGATACATCGACAAAAACATCAGTCCTGTCCCAATACTCATATCCCGCATTCTCAACACATGTTCACGATGCATATCATTAGGCAAGTCCATATTCCCCTTATTGATGATTGCTATACAGCATTCAGGTGGAGTCAATCCTAACAATGCTGCTGACGGATTACTTTTGGGGGCCATCCCAACAACAACGAACATGTCTGCCTGTTTGGCGATTTGTGCAGCATCCTCACGATTTATGTCATTAGCATTCAAATGAACAACATTTCTGCAACCTGCCTGTTCTGGGAAGGTCTCATCACTCTGAGTGATGATTGATACATCAGCACTTTTTCTGAAACTTACAATTCTCCTATAGAGGTGCAGACTCTCAGAGGCACTATCCCCAATTCTCTCCCCGGTCAAAAAAACTACACTCTTTGCCATACTATTCCTCGATGAGTTCATACGCAGTATATTCAGGAAACCACCTATCAAGAATGGCATCCACCTTTGCCTCCATTTCTGGCGTGATGTTCTTGCAAACCTTGTTGTACGTGACTGAAAGTGAAGCGATTTCGTCCAGCCAGCCCACAAACGGTAACCTCTTGGCATCCAAGATGTCAATGGGCAGTACCAGATACGATAAGGTTGATATGATCAGCATCTTGTCAGCTTTCGACGTTTCTTTGGATTTGAGAACAAACCAGAGAATCAATACGGGACGTGTACTTACTCGCCCTGCCTTTCTTGCGAAGTTACTGATTCTGTCCCAAAGGACATCGTAATTGATAATACTTGTTCTGCTCATAATCGTTCTTATATTAAGTTCTTTGATGGTATAGAGAGCAACTTTTCTTATTTCCTATCATTGTTCTTCTCAAAAATGTGTCCGTCTTCGACATCGTAGTACACGCTGTCCCTGGTTTCTGTCAAGCACAAAGCAAATGGGCTATAAAAGCCATCTGGCAATATAATATTGAACTTGCAAGGTACTGTGGTACGATAGCGGTCACGGATGCCCATTCTCATCTTATGTTTACCATTCACATTCTCCACTCTCCTGATATACATATATCCCCTCTGCATTCCTATACTCACATAATTCATAGAGCGAGCACCTTCCATGCTCTGATATATATTGTAACCTATGGACAACCCTGGCAAGATAACAGCTATCACAACTAGAGCGAATATAGATGCTGCCACTTTCTTTGTCTTATACAACATCCATACGCATACTGCCAATATAATAGCGGCACTGGCAATCAAATATTCCACACGTTCATTGTCAACTTTATATTGCGCTTTGTCAAAAACATATAGCCCGACTCCCAGCAACACATACTCCAGCCAATGAACCTTCCTTCCTACATACTTGTTCAACAAGTAATAGGCAACCATAGGTAATACCATTAGCGCATAGAACGACAACATTTCATCCATAGTATAGCCAATCAATAGTGCTATGATGGCCACTACACACATATTGACCAACAGTTTGCCGGCCTTATCCTTGAAAATTGCCAGACCAGCAAAATGATACCATTTGTATTGGTTGTTTACCGTTCTCAGACTAATCGCTAATACAGCATAAACCGCTATTGGCATCAGCCATGCCCAATAGATGATACATCTCACTATAAAATCTACACTCGGATACCTCATGGAGATGAATCTTTCATTAGCCAAAGGCTGAGTATTCAAAACAATACTAGGGTATTCTGACATCCTAAATATGGTGTTTTGAAAATCGCCAGACAGCACCACATCGCCAAACAGAACTGTGAATATAACTATCGGAATGATACTCATTCTCTCTCTGCGATATAACAAGAATGTAATATTAAACCGCAATAGCAATGCTACATCCAGTGCCAAGAATCCCCCTTCAGTCTCATAAGCCATGGTGTGGTTTATACACACCATCATCAATGCCAGTACCAACAAGTCCAGCACATAAAATCCTTTTCGTAATGTTTCCATCATCATTCGTCTTTATCTGATTTGTTATTATTCTCGTTCTGTTTCTTAGGCATAGAGATACCTATAAACTGGTTGTTCGCCTCTGCGACACCTACAACACCAATAGTCTCAGGCTCCTCCCACGAGAAGTATGTGAAGTACTCACCTTCAAACTCCCTGCGATAGGCATACCAGAGATATGAGTACTCTATCCGCGTCACGTTCTCATGCTTGATGAAATCATAGATGCCACACTTCCCGTCTTTATACACTACACCATAATGATCTGTAATGTCACGAGCCATCAGACTGTCACACTCTTCCAATGGTATCTGTGGAATAGGAGGATTAGCACTGTCAACCGTATTAGTACTAATCGTGTCGTTCACATGTGTAGAATCTGCATAGTAGATGAAACCAGTCTCTACATCAATAGAATCTACCGCTTCCATTACTTGCGCTGATACCGTTAATGGAATCAGCATACATAATAATAAATGTCTCATACCTATATTAACATATTTACAACATAGAGAGACTTAGAAGAATTATCTTCTAACAAAAATCCCATATCTTTTTATAGATATGGAATTCCTGTGAAATTAGAAGCGAATAATCAGGTTCTTATTTCAACACATGCCCAGTTTGATCAAAATAGACTACCTTACCATTCTTAACGCCTTTTATTCTTCTATTATCAAGTAAATTCATTGTATCGTATTCTGCAGCTACAGAATAAGTGTTATTAATAAACATACTGTATTCCCAAAAGAACAAGCCAAATTTACCCTCACGTTTCACAATAGCCGCAAAAGACTTTTCTTTTTTATAAAGAAATGTTATTTCTTCATATTCTGCCTGAAGGGCAATACTATCAGTGTCTCCCCAAAAACCGCTATGGTGGTATAAGACACCATACTTACCAACTCCTTCTATAACATTTACAAGCAAATGAAATTGTTCTTTACGGCCACCATCTCCTTTTCGGTTAAAATCCTGAACATAATCAAATTTACCACTAAGATTGCTTATTGAACAACTTATAGTAGTGGTTGGAACAAGATTTAGTTCCGGATGTTTATCTGGAAAAGGTTTATAGTCTATCTCTTCTATTCCGTCCATAATTAGTGCTATTAATTAAGAGGTGTGACCGTTATAAATTCATATAGAAGTCACACCTCATAACAATTATTTCATAAAACTATCTATTACAGGCTTTGCCTTTTCAGGCTCTTTAATAAGCCAATCCATGTCAAGTAATGCCGCTAAATAATGCATTTCTCTTTGCTGCATCATATTCAGCAAGCTATATCCTTGAACTGTGAAATCCTCTTTGACAGAGGCATCTTGTAACCATTTTTCGAACAAAGGCAACAATTCTTCCGAAATGTTTTGGCACTCGTTTGCAAGAAGAACGGCTCTTTTCTGGGTATATCCTTCACGTTCTGTAAGGACTTTAGTTACGTTGTTCTTATCCATAATATTCAAGCAATTAATTTGTTACGGTATTCTGACATAGCATCTGCTGCAAAAACTCTCGCATCAATCTCTACTGGTTGATAGTAGTATAATCGCGCTCCAAGATGAGCAAGGCCTTCATTTGTATAATTAAAGCCTAACACATGAAAATAAATTGGATCACCACTGGCATAACCTAATTCTTCAAAGTTCTCTCTCCAAGAACCAACTTCTGCTCCAGATTCATGAACCTGACGCACTTCAACATTGTAGTGCTGATACATATGTCGGCCTTCATGAATAAGAGTTTCCAGCACACCTTGTAAAACCTCAGGAGATTCATCTGACCTTAAAAGACGATCCTCGTTGAGAGCGACCCCCCCATCAAGCTGATAACCGTTAAGATCAGGATCCATTTTCTCTGCACGGATCTCTGCTGCAGGACGATGCTCTATGGCGGCAATCTTATTTTCAAGAACATTCAAAACTTCTACTTTACCTTTTATGGAAAGCTTTGTCCAATTTTCATAGCGAAGTTCGTCCATCTCACACATTGCGGCAGCAATCTGTTCCTTCTGCATCTTATCAGAAGGTGCTTCAAGGTACTGCGGTTCTAACAATTGTCTGAACTCTTTCCACACATCACTTTCCTCGCCAAAAAAACTCATATTAACCTTCGTAGGCAAGTTAGGCTTTAGAGATTTTACTTTCTTATCGACAGCTTCTACCAACTCTTGAACATTTGCCTTCTTTAGATCTTCAATAGTCTGAACTCCTTCGCTTGGCAAAACATCCTCCAAGAGGTTTGCTTGATACTCATCGAATGAGTAGTCTTCATTGCCGAAAGACTCCTCTAAGGGTTTCCCAAGTTCCCCTATTCCGCTTGTTGTTTCATAAATACTATTCATAACCACTTATCTTAATGTTGATATATATCTTAATAATCCCATAGCCATCGGCATCCAATGTTCTTTTTTACTCCAATACCTACCTACTTCGGTATTGTGGCAGAACTTTTTGACAGCATCATAAATCCTGTTCAACCGACTTTCCTCATCCAGCTCCTGCCAGTCTGGACTCTCCTGCAAGTCGCTGATATAGTCCTTCTGGTTCTCGTCGAACTTACTGAGAATTTCTTCATCGCTCACCTCTTTGTTTTCAAGTCGAGTGCAGAAATCTTCCATTGATTCGAACTGACTCATCCCCAGACCGCTTAGTCCTTCAGTATTAAAACTATACATATCCATAACTCAATTAGGTTTGGTTTTGTTTATCTTACACCAATAAATGTTCTCTGTACTATTATCAGAGTCATTTCTTATGCAAATTCCAGCAACGACAGCCTCCCCAATTCCTAATTTAGGTATTATTTTTTGCTGTTCCTCGCTTATACCCATCGATTTTGACACAAGTTCAATATCATCGTAAGAGATTAGTCTGTGAATAATTTTCAGATTTGTATTCTTCACTGCATCAGGAATCAAGCGACCTGGAACCTGATCTACTATCATCATACCTTCTCCGTATGCGCGAATCTCTGACAAGAGATTACTAAATAGCTGTCCGCACTTGAACTGGGGAGAGTCCGGATTAGGATTATTCATCATTACCCTATGCGCCTCCTCAACAACTGTAAGGTGTTCCAGCTTATTCTTATTAAAATTGAAATCCTTACGTTCAGACGTAGCAATCCGATACTCGTAGAGATATAGAAGTAGGATTCCCATAACAAACGCTCTGTCGTTATCGTCTGCCACTCCCGACAAGTTTATCACGACCTTTCGATTGAAGAAATCATCCCATGTTGGTCTGCGAATTCCCTCCACAATCTCAGTCTTACTTAGTTTTTTATATCCTCCAAGAACTTCATTGTTAAGCAATTCTCGTTTCCAGCCCGAAAGCAAGTTACTCAAGCGGAGATTGATAGCAGCATATATATTCGCGGTTACTCGTGGTTCATATCCCAAAGAAGATATTACACTTCGTATTCGACAAGCTAACAGTCCTAAGGTCGGAAAATACTCTGGTATTTTATCGTCTTTCTTCCTCTTGAGCCATTTCTCTCCATTAGTATATACATCCCTCAAAAGTGATTCCATCACCGTAGGCAATATGTCTTCCATAGGAAAAGCTAATGCAAAAATGGATTTAATACGATCCAAATGTGATACCACATCAGGGATTTTCCCATCAAGAGAAACAGGTTCAAATGGGTTCAATTTCAACACATCGCTCAGAGTGTACTCCACGCTGTTTCCGTCTTTGTCTGCATGCCAATAACAACTTTTACCAGGCATATAGATAATTATAGGCTTTTCGCTCAGGCGCATTCCATTTTGCTGGTCGGCATTCAACTTTATATTATAATTAATTGCCCAATCAACATATTCGGTCTTTGCAGGTTCAATAACCATAAAATTGCAACCTATGTTAGACACTTCCCCCAAAATGCCCAATACCGTATTGGTCTTACCACTTCCATTTGCTCCACAGACTAATGTATGCCTTGCAAGGCTATCCATAGAAGTAGGGAGTAGTAATTCTGTTTCCCCCCCGTGATAGACAAGTTTTCCAAGGCTTATAGGATTTTTGACAGTTTCTAAATCTGGGACGTCAAGCCGGAATTCTGGGGCTTTGTCCAAAACACTGACACCTGGGACGGAATGTAGAGGAAAGTTAATGAAAGAGGTGAGTTCATCTGTTGTCACCAAGGTTGTCAGGCATGAATTACGGCATCCCAAAGGGTGCTTGAACTCATTATGGTCTGAATCACTTTTTTTCTCAATGTATAACTCAGGTGGGGTTGTAAATGGTATAACTTTTTTCTTATTGCCATTAGTAGAATACTTCGAAATGTCATGTATACGTATCGGTTCTATTCGTGAAGCTTCCCCACTAAGAATACTCTTAAGTTGAATATGAGACGTAACATTTTCACTATCCGTGAACAAATAACAACCAACTTGCCACATTCCGCGTGCTTTGCCTTCTTGAATCCTGTTAAGATATATTTTCAATTGTTCGGCAATAGCAGACATGTGCCCATTGACAAGAGTTCCACCTAAAGTAGTTGTATAGGAACTGGTGATGCCATGTGTCTCGGCAGTAGATGTGTTTTTTTGATTGGAATTGGATGTAGATTTAGACTTTTGCGGAATAAAGCTACTAAGTATTCCTGCACCTGCAAGTCCAGCGCCACCAAGAAGTTGTGCAGCAACAGCTTCGCTACCAACAAGTGCTGTTACCGCAGAACCTGCACCTGCAGCCATAGCTGCCAATGGGGGAAATGCGATTACAGCGCCTGCAGCAACGCCAACGCCTAACAAGCCCAACAAGGCCGATTTCATATCTCGTTGAGATGTGCCTTCTGTCTCTGTATGACCTATTGTCTCAGAAACTGTTTTAGTTATACTATCAGAATACCCTTTTTGCAATGAGTGGGAAACTGTAAAGCTTTTAAACGATTCAGCCTGACCACTAATTTCTTCACACTGATAAATCATTGAATTAATCTCTATCTCTTCAATAGGCTCAGCAACAACTAAATATGCGATGTCACCTTCTGGTTTACAGCCTCCCAAAAGATATTCTAATGTAGATGGATATTTCGTCTTGTCCAAATCCATAGATGGAATTCCAGTGAAAGCGTATGCCTTGTTATACACATTTTCAGTAAAAGAAATTATTTCTCCATCCTGACTCTCTAAAACGTGTGTTTTTATCCCAGGCCAGCTAATATTAATAAATGAATTCACTTCATGAATGGCATTTAACGCATCATCAACATTGTGGTCAGACTTATATGCTATTCCGATGTATATATTAAATTTCCTATTCTTACCTGTAATAAGAAACAAAAGCTTTGATTTCGGTATTGAACATGAACGCAAAATATTCTTCAGGGCAGAGAAACAAGCATCCAAATTGTCGGTTTCTGGTTTCCCGACAAGATCAATCTTTAGCCAATAAATATCATCTAAGCTGTTCTTTCCATCAATCCTTTTATAAAGACCGAACATAGAATTTTTATCATGGAAGTCTGAAAGGAAGCGCCGTTCCATGCAATATCCGGTACTTAATGCCATAGCAGTTGCTGTAGCCATTTTGGTTACTTCATCCACCTTTTCTCTGAACTGAGCATTCAGTTCCTTTGCCTGTTGCTGGTCCTTATCAGGAACCATAAGATCTTGACCGTTCATAATTATACCTTTAACTTATAAGGTTCTTGTTCACATATTTTTTTAATCTCTTCATATTTTTTATTCACACTTTCTTTGCATGATTTACTTATAGCATTGATATTGAAATCAGGTCTGATCTCATCACAAAAACTTTTTAGAACCTCTTTTATAACAGGCGACAAACTTTTACGGGTAGCATTTAGTAAAATACTGGAATCTGCATTGCGATTTAGGTTGAATGTTCTAGCTGTTTGTGTCGACGTACTATCCATCTTGGAGCATATATTTTCTATCAGTTTTATGAGTAGAGCTTCCTTTTGATCCTCACTGAACTCAATCTTAATGTTGTAGAATTTGGGTAGATCTGGGTTAATGCGTCCATCATAATCATCAAAATATATACTTAAATATTTCTTAAACAATGAGCCTACCTGAAGATTTATCTTCTTGGTCAGTTCATCAATCATAAGGTTATCAATTTTGTTTCGATTTTCCTCATCATTTAATTCAATGTCATCATACAATTTTCTTAAAAGAGCATGGATAGATCTTTGGCCAGGTTCAAACATGTCCTTAGCTAATTTTATATTTTTCCACAATAAATTGTTCGGATCTTCTTGCAATATCTTATCATAAATATCTTCAAGTAAAGCATTCAGATTGTTATTTTCCTCTGATTTAATAGGTGAATCTACCTTTTTCCATTCATTTACGATAGAGCAGAAATATGAATAATAAACTTCAGAGGTAACAGAATAAGTAAGACTTTTAAGCTCATTATTTAGCCATTTCTCATTGCGCCATGTGGCAGTTAACCTGTCATCAATAGCCTTGCGAATAGGTTCAGACAAAGTTCGATAAGTCCCGTATTTGGCTATTCCTCTTGATATAGAGTATGAAGGCTCGTCATCTATGTGTAAGGTGTCTTTTTTACCATTATTTATCTCTTCTGAAGAATACTTATGTACATTGAATACATCTTCAGTTAGTTCTTTGACAAATTGCATTTTAGAAGCACCACCTGTCAAAATGACATGGTTAATACTTCCAACACCGTCAATTTTTATAAAATCAAGAAATGCAGATTTCACATCTTCTATATAACCACTAAGAATCTTTTTCATTTTTTCCCAATCGCATCCTCCTCCATAATCAAACCCAAAAGCATCTGCTGCCGTGAATATGACTCCTGTATCTTTACCAGGTATTACTAGATTCTTAAGAAGAGTGTCTTCGAATGTTGCATCTTCATTATCAGCTAAATCCGTAAAGAACTGTTCTTTCATGTTTCGAGTTGCAAATACAAGAAGAGTCTTTGCAAGAAGTTCGTCACCATTAAGAGCTTCTTTCAATTTTTCAAAAGCATTTTTTGCTGTTGGTTCATTATCACACAAATAATCAAAAATGATTTCTTCAACTTTATGCGCACCTTTCTGGCAACCATGATTAACAGTTTTTTCTCCGCCGAAATACGTAAAGTCGATGGTACTAGATCCAAAATCTATTACCAAAACACCAGGAAGTTCCTTATCATTTATTGTATTTCCGATGATTGTATCACGGAAAGCCATATATGCAGCCCTTGATTCCTGAACCACTTCTTCACAATGCACGCCCCTTTCATGGAGGAACTTGATATATTCATCAATCTGATCCTTATCCCATTCTGACGGGCATGCTACATAAAGCCGGTAATTACACGGATTCTCATGAATTATAGTGTTACTCTCTATGATACTTTTGAAAACACTCTCAATGAACAATCCGAAAGATAGTTTGTTCTCAGGTTTTATAGCTTCCAGATTGTTACTTCCATTATCCTTACCTTTACCACTAACAAGAGGAGCCTTGAAATACGCAGCCATCTTGGCATATTGATTATTCTCATAGTCGAGATTTGAGATACACTGTTTTAACTTCTGGATATTTGGACCTATCTCCCATCTCCCCTTTTTCCAATCATATGCCATTACTGATTTTATAGTTTTGGCATCCCCTTTAATTTTCAGATCTTTTAATGTGTAAAAAGATTTGTAGAGCAAATTTCTTATTGTAGTGACATTCCATTCACCGCCTGCATCTGAACTTACATCTTCCTGATTGTCACCCCCTTCTAAAGAAGAATGTTGCAAGGCCGCAAGTGGTGGATTTTGAACAACAGCAACCATTGACATTCCTATTGCTGTTATCTTCTCTGCTAATGAAATAGGTTCGGTATCTGGATTAGAATAATCTTCCTTCTCAAACGATGCCATTTTGTCATATAACTCATTTGCTATTTCCAATACGGCTGCGGATGTCTCGCCATGACCGTAATCAATTCCTATAATGTACATAATATTGACCTCCTAACTGTGTTTAAACAAATTACCTTTTGCAATTATCTTTTCACCATCTTTACTGATGATTGCAGGACAAGTCATAAGATAATCCTTACAATTATCATCTTCAGTTATATTGAAAAACCGATCATTGGTTCCATCGAATTCAACAATCTCCATACCCTGCCCTCGTAAGGCTGCTTTGGTATCTTTCCTTATTGCAGAAGCTATTATTTCATCATTTAGATCATATGCATGCATCAACATGCGTTGATATGAACTTGCAAGTCTATATAATCTGGATATCGGAACAGTATCACTGTCTGATGGAGGTAGAGAAACGTCTTTGTTTGTTCTTATCTTCTTTAGTTCTTCCTCCAACGACTTAATTAGTTCATCTCTTGATTTAAAATCACTATCTATGCTCTCAGCAATCTGAAATAGACTTGAAAGAGGCTCGTCTACAATATCAGAAGCAAATCTATAGACCTTCTTACGAGGTGCTATTTTAAGAATTCTCAATAGGAAAAAAGCTTGGGGGTCAGGGACAAGATCTGTCACGATTCCTAAATTAAGCACGTTTACCCCTTTCATTAGTTTCACGGCAGAACCTGACAGCTTTAAAGATAATTCACTCCATAGTCTGGAAAGCTCTGTTTTCAATTCATCCAATGAATCAAACGTCTTTTCAGACAGAGGTTTTAAGGAGTCCTCAACATTTTTTATAATAACGGAATTGTTCATATTGAATAATTTAAAGTATAATATTTACCTGACGCATAAATAGGTTTCTTGTTCTTATCATAGGAAAAATGAGTGACATCATTGTGCCTAATCTCGGTACATCCCATGGCATAATACTCTTCAAGCAGTATAGACTCAAACTTTCCAGGTATATTCTCTAGGCTCAGCACATATGGTCCAAAACCCAGCCTGTTTGGCAACGCCCTAAGAAAATGACCGTCAATCTCAGTAACATATATACATTCCTGAGGTTTGAGATGTGCAACAGCCGTACCTCCGATGAATACAGTCACTGTCCTGTCGTTTTCATCTTCAACTTCAACCTTGTGAAGCCTTTCTTTCTTTCCCGTTGAATCAACATACTGGGGTATATCGTTTTCTGTTAATGCTGTCCCTGGCAGGTTTAGCTGGTCTTCTCCGGAAACGACGATGATATCTGTAGAAAAGTCAAGCATTCCAATCGCCTTATTATAATCTTTTTCAGTTATATTACAATCGGCAAAGAGAGTAAGAGCCTTAAGTCCGTTCTTTCTAATGTGGTCTGTTGACGTCCCTTCCTGTTCAGCTTTTATCCAAACTGCAATCTCATTGAATCTACTTATATCAGCATCGCTTATGTAGAAAACACTGTCGGGTCCCATATCTCTTACAAAACTCATTCTGGAGTTCCAAAAAGAAGGAAAATTGAAATGACGCCTAAAATCTGTCAGCGTCAATATGATAGTACCATTGTATTTCATGACAGCAGCCCTTTCTTTTCTAAAATTGGAAGATAGTGATTAATAGCACCGACTAAAGTATGGAAGAGGATCTTATCATATTTTGCATCCACACCCTCAACATTTCCATTCTCGTCCATATTGGTAGGAGTATAGAGTAGTTCTATCTCGTCAAAATCAGAGAAGTTCAATATAAATGATTCCGATGCTGGTTCAAACTGATTCTGGAATAAGTCCAGGAAGCTCTTCGCAAGACTTGGGAGGTTTGTTTCCCCATAAGGTTTGAATTCACTCAATATTCCCTGTGTCTTATTCTTGAATAATTCAAAATCATATACGTTGTCTACTTCCCTCTTATTGATGCCTTGTTTACAGCGGAACTTCGCCTCCTTGATGATTGAGGAGATATCGGCACCTGTAAGAAGCTTGTTTGAAGGCTTTCTTCCGCTAAACCACAGCATTTTCCCGTCTTTCCCCTTTTTAAGAATACATTCTTGGGGGCGTTCTGAGCATTTGGCATTAAGAATTTCTACCCATGTGTCGGAACATTCCAGTCTCTCATCAAAAAGGCGTTGTGGCATTTCCTTCCTTTTTTTCTTGTCATAAAAGCGAAGTTCTGCATCGTATTGCCTGTTCTGGCAATAAATAATGCCAGAGAAGATCTTAGCACATTCTTGCGCCATGGGCATAAAGGTAAAAAACTTTTTTTCAAATCTCTCTGAACGAAATAATTCAGGCGGTAGATGTGAGATGTCATTGGATGTAGCAAACACAAAGCATGCTGAACTCTTCTCCTGCATCCAAGTAAGAAAAGTGCCGAACATACGTTGCCCTACGCCACTATCTCCATTGCCATTACCAGAAGAACCAGACATGGCTTTCTCTATCTCATCAATCCAAAGAACGCATGGCGCCATATTTTCAGCTGTCCTTAGTGCATTTTCAAGGTTGTGTTCGGATTCTCCGACAACACCTCCTCTTAGCATTCCCATGTTCAGTGATATTAAAGGCATATTGTTGAGGATACGCGCTGCAGTCTTTGCCATTAACGACTTGCCTGATCCAGGAATACCTGTAATCAGTATTCCTTTAGGGATGTCTACATGTTGTTTGACAGCTCTCTCCGGGTCTTTAAATAAAACAGCATGCTCATTCAGCCATTTAGTCACATTATCTAAACCTATAGCGTCAGGCCCATTTGTGTTTTCCCATTTTAATCCCAAACAATTATTCAACAGTTCTTTTTTTGCATTTTGGATAGCAGACATCACCTCTGATTCTATTACGCCATCAAAGTCAATTAGTTGGCACTTTATCATCTGACCCATCAATTGCCGGATTTTCAGTGCGCTCATACCTCTGAAACTGACTTTCATTTGCGTAAGAAGATTCTCTTTACCCATGATTATCTGAGCATCTATTCCCATCTCTTTCATAGAAGAAATCATGATATTTTCTATTTCTTCATCAGAAAGCGGTTCAAGATAAACGGTTTTAGTATAAGGAGATATCTGACTTGGAACGGAAATATAAGTGGGACTTACTACTATACATAGAGACTTGCTTGTCAGACTTGTCTTTTCATTCTCTATATAATTCTTGTTATTCTTAATTCCTAAATATTGACGAACAAATTTGGTTAGAGAGGAAGTCACAGAAGCATCCCATTCTTGGCCGTCCCTCATATAAATGATGTACAGCATGGGATAATGATCTATGTTACTTGCCTCAAAAGACTGGACTACCTGGTAGTTATCAACGATAAGTTTACCATTCTCTTCGAAAGTCTCAGAATCCAGTTCTGTTATTTCATTGTCTTTGATACGCAAGCGGGGTATTATACTATTAGCACTCTCTTTGGAGAAAAGCATTTCCTGTATCACCTCCATATGCTGTGTGGGAATATACACAATAGGCGTATTCGACAGCACAGCCAGCTTAACTTGCTCTGTCAATTTTCCTATCTGGGTTTGTTCGTATCTCATATTATCCTCCAATTAGAATGCTATATCAGACTTGTCTCCTTCTACCATCTTTTGATCTTCTGACGCTGCTTGGGTGAAAAGGCTATGACGCAGCCTTTCCGTCGCCATGTATTGCATGGCAGCTACCGGCTCTCTTCTTATCCAGTCCAGCATGAGAATGGCCCTGATAGGCTTCATTCCTTCTACATCCGTCAGTTCCCGGAAAGACACGCCTTCATAAGACACATTGGGGGTTACTGACGACAACACGTCATAAACGGCTTCCTTCAGCTCTGAAGGCAGTATTCTGATGCGCTGAATATTCCGATACGCCTCAGATGCTTTCAAGCCTTCGGTATGGGTCAGATATCTGAATAAGCTAATATATTTTATAACTTTCATAAATCAATTACTTTGGGTATATAATTCACGCACATAATTCTCAAATCCAAAGGCATCCCGTTCTAATGCCTGTTTTCTATAGGCTTCATCGCTCTCGTCAGGACGGATATAGACGACAAGATTGTATTTCCAAGCGTAAAGGATTTCCTCAGAGTACCCGTATTCTCTCTCCTGTTCTATTGCAACATATTGACGTACATGCTTCAACTCATGGAATATCGTATATATCTGTTCTTCGACCAATTCAACGTGGTCATCCTCGAGATATGCTCCGTTTAAACATAGCAGATTTTCTTTACGATTGTAAAAGCCACAGCCATAGGCATAGAATTCTTCTACTGTCGTGGGATATAAAATCTCAAAATTGACGGAATCCACTTCGAAAATCTTTTCTGCCTCCTCTATAATCTGGCACATCAGATCTTTTCGTTCATCTATAGATAACTCCTGTAATTTTGACTCGATACCATCTGGGAATCGTTCTCTTAGGTACGAAACAACCCGAAGGGCCAGCTCCTTGTCTGGCTCTTCGGGTTCATACTGTATCTCACTTCCTGTCAAGCGACCTATATACCCTTTTTTCTCCTTGGCAATTTCACGACGTGTTTGCCATTCCTTGATTCTACATGAAATCTCATTTACAAGGTCTGAAAAAGCATTCTTGACAGTTTCTACTATTCTTTGAATGAAATTCATATCATCAGCTTTGAGGTACGACAACTACCTGCGGATTACTTTCTGTCTGGACTTCGACCGTTTTCTCTTCCGTCTTTGTCTTGAACCAATCAGAAATTTCCGAAGCCCTCTCTTTGACAAATGGCCATGCGGTCTCCTGCCAGTAGCGAATCACTTGGTCAAACGCGCTTCCGCCCCACTCTATAATGGACAATACAGTTTCTGCTGTAAGTTCAGCCAGTTCAAAAGCAAGGCACATGGAGACTGCACCAGATATAACCATTGCCAGAATTGAGCCACCCAGGAAATTGGTCATTGCGGCAAAGGACAGCAACGTAATTACAACAGCTGCGGAGGTGAAGAGAAATGCAAGAGTACACCACAAAGCCACTCCTCCGATAAACTTCAGAATTTCCAGAGCCCGATCCCACGAAATCCGTCCGAGCCTGAAGTCTTCCATAACCCGAGCCTGTTCTACGCCGGCTGCAGCGCCTACGGCAATTGCTTCCGGAGCAATCTCCTGACCTGCCAAAGAAGCAATCAGCCCCTTCTGATAGGCAATATAAGTCATCATCGCATTGGCGAGCTTCATGCGGAAATCCTCTTCGCTGCCGCTAAGACACTCTTCCAGGGACGATCCCTCTTGTATCTTCTCAAACAAAGATGCCATCATTTCTGTTGTTGTCAGACAGAATGTATTATCTTTCAAAGCATTGGCAATCTTCTCAATGACACCATCCAGCATTTCCTCTGTAACCTCACCAGACACAGCATATCTGCCTTTGACAGTCTGGAAGTTCTCTATCTGTGAGGCTTTCTCCTCATCAAAGTTCTGAACGTCAAGCACGGTGAGCGTGGAGAGGAAATTGATATAGATTTCATACTTCTGCTCATTCGAGAGGTCTTGTCCTAATTCCTGAAGTTTCTCCACGTAGTTAACGCCGTTATTCTTCAGAGCTTCAGTCAGTTCCTCATGGAATGTCCTTACGCCTTTCGTAAGGGCCTCCAAGATCTTTTCGGCATCTTCTTTGGCTGTTCCAGGCCTCTGTGCCAGATAAAAAGCAACCAAGTTCTCATTCAGAGTTAAATCCTTGTTCTCTGCATTGTTAAATTCTGCGGAAAGTTCCTGAATCTTCAGTACCTCATCCTTTGTAAAATCGATGTTCATAATAATACTGCTTTTTGTCGTTAAACTTGTTGTCTTTGTCTCTTCTGAGTCATAAAAATCCTGATTTCTAACAACATTTTCAGAATTATTTTCAATAGACGAATCATTTTCTTCCGTTCCTAATATAGAATTAGCTTCATCCTGGCGATTTTCGTAATCTAAAACAGAAGCTTCAATAGCTGCAGAAAACTCTCCGTCAGCAATCAGTTGCTGTTCTACATCCTCCATTTGTTTGTGAGTAAGATCATTACCTACAAACTTGCTGAATATCAAATCATCTATTTTCATCTTACTTGTGATTTAGTTTTTCTTCATTATACTTTTCCAATAAATATTCCAGAGCGCGTCCTTTCATCAGTGAGATGGCATCTTGCTTCTGCTTAGTAGTCCAAGCTTTCTTTACTTCTTCACTGGTCATGTCATCTTTGGGCTTAGGGTGAATATACTCTTCCAGTAACGGATAAGCATCAAGCCCATGCATCTTGTCGATGACAAGATACTGCAAGGCCTTCTGGTCTCTTTCTTTCAACTTCTTAAATGCTCTTTTCATACGGATATGAGTTATGTTGTCGCCATCCTCTTCCGGCTGGTCACACTTCAAGAGAGACTCATAATCCCGATAATCGAGCAATTCTTCCTCAGAATTGGCCTTCATTTTTTCATTTTTTGCAATTTTGGAAAAATGACGGTGTGAAATCCTGGAGGAATAACTAATGAGGTTGCAATCCCTGGCATCGTAAAGATCTATCTTATGCCAGCCAGGCTTTTGGGTGTCTTCATTATACGGATGCGAAATGAAAACATAGTATTCAGACAAGGTGTCTCTTCCCAACATCTTATTAAGACTGTCTACGATTCCCTTGCTCATCGTGCCAAGAAAATAGTCAACCACCGCTTGATAGTTCTCAACAATGCGCCTTGCCACTTCAAGGTTAGCAATGTAATCCGGGTCATTTGAAAGCATCTTTTTCAGTTCTTTCCATGACATTTTGCTTAAATCAGATATATATTCTTCCATACGGGTCTTTGTTATTGCATTACAACTATAGATTCATATTATATTGAAATTTGGATGTAAAGTTACAAAAATCAATCAATATTATAAGGAATTATTAGGAATAATTCACAATTTGAGGACATTTTTCTTTATTATAATATCAAAATGGCACAGAAAAACAATGTTGTGCAATCACCTCGTGATTTGCATAAACATAATAATGGTTATGCGGTTAGCACAAACTATCAACCTATTTCATTAATTTATCCTATTCTTTTTTGATATACTACTCAATAAAAACCAAGATCCCTGTATAATTGTCTTTCGAGTATTTCTCGCAAAGGAATTGTACAACATCGGCCACATCCTCTGGGGACTTGTCATCCATCAGCCTTTCCTTAAGAATAGTGGGATCGCAATATGAACTTACACCATCAGTACAGAGGAAGATTCGATCTCCCTGCTGCAATTCAAAATGATGTATTTCAACATCAGCTTTATCTCTCTGATACGAGAAAAAACTGCGGTCTATAAAGTTCCCCCATACACTATGATTCACATGGCCTAGGGTCTGATAAACCACACCAGCATCTGGACGGAGGTAATAGCAACGACTATCGCCACAATGAGCAATTGTGAGCTTATTGCCAACAATAGCGGCAAGCACCATTGTTGTTCCCATCTCCACATGGTTAAGAACATCTGCTTTTGCATCCAAAGCATCAGAAGCCTTTTGGAAAGCCTCTTTCAATACTGTCTCGAAATTAGAGCCTGTAGATGCAGACTCCCAATACTCACAAATTGTTGTACATACGACTTGGCTTGCCACCTCGCCCATAGCATGACCACCCATGCCATCGCATACGACAAAGAGATATTGATCTTTGCCAGGGTTAGCTACAACCTCACAATAGTCCTCATTATCTCTTCGGGTACCACATTCTGAGAACGACGTATATCTAATCTGTCCCATAATCTTTTTCGTAAAACTTTGGTGCAAATATACCACTTTTTTCGGCATTAAGCACCATATTCACCCTCAAAAGTCCACTCGCTCACGTTAGGAGCCACATTTTCCATGAAATATTGGCTAAACAAGAAGATCGCAGTGTCCAAATCACATGCCTGACTATAAACACGATTTTTGCCAGATGACTGCAAAATACTAATCTCGAAATGAAGATTATCCTCGCTGATTTTCGAAGCCTGCATGAAATTACAGTCCCCTATTGGTTCTGGTGGTGTGAGGATAACAAACTCACTTGAATCATTCATCACGTTTTTTACTGCCGTTGTAATGTCGTTGACACATGCTATCTGCTTGACTATATCGCCTTCATTCAATATCCATTCCATATTCTTCATTTTATGTTGTACCAAAATCCTTTAACGGCATAGAGACTGAAAATAGTCCAATTCTATCAAAAAGGTAATACATCCTCTTCAATATCTCTGATGTCTTTATATTCCGGGACTGATACTTGGTAGTGATTGTGGGGTGGCTGTTCCCACTGCATTCTTGACCATTCCAGATTCTGCTCCATAGTCTGCCGCATCTGCTCTACAGTTGGGTCAGATGACAACTTATACCTCTCGTCCAGCGCTTGAAAGGCATAGAGATTGGCTATCTCAGCCCGTCGGCGGTCGTACTCGTAGTCGTGGAAGAAATCGTTCCTATCGATGGACTTGAACTCAAGACTATCGTTGATTGCATCTTCAACCAGTTCGTTCCACTGCTCAAACTGTTGCACAATATTGTCCTTCTCCAGTTTCAGCAGATAGTAGATGGCGAGATTGACCTCACGATAGTTGGCTGGGGTAATCACCTTGTCGTAACGACCTTCGCCTACACGTTCGAGTCGTGGCATGAAAGTGTCGGCGAAACAACAGTCGTGGATGATGCTGAACAAGGTGTCGCGGGCTTCAATGTCAGATATATTGCGGCCTGTATGCCACAATACAGATAGATAGTCCCTGTCCGACAATTTGGTGCGGTCTATGACATAGTCCTTGTCCTTGGCCAGACGCAGGCAGATGAAGTAGTAGTCGCGTTCATCTGTAAACTCACCGATATGCTCCTTGATGTATTCCAGTGGGAAGTATCGGATAATAGACCACGAACACTTATACTCATGGTAAGTTTCCCAAAGTTCTCTGACCTTCGGCTGAAACGAGTCATCCCAATTGTCAAGCATCTTAGAGTACGCCCATTCACGGTCAGAGATACCTGAATCCATGAATGCAAACAGAATTTTCTTCTGATCTTTCCAGTCGAGGTGGTCAAAACGCCACTTGATTTCCTCCCTTGATACAGACACCTTTCCGCTCTTTTTGTCCTCGTAGTTCCTGATCAGAGTCACGATGGGAGTGTTTCTTTTACGTTTCTGATATCTCATACTCTATCGGTAATATCTATCTGAAGATAGGGAGTACAATATATTACTATTTCTATCAATAAACTCACTTTTCCTTAACCTTTCATACGCCATCAATGTCACTTATAGAGCAAAGAACCACTAATGATGATTCTTTTATGCAAATTTATACTTTTGTCCTGCTTGATGTCATCCATCAATGCTTGGTCGTATTACTATTAAACATCTGGCTATCTTCAAAAACTACGGATGAAACTATACTATATATATAAATAAGGTGTCTTGTTTTGATGTTCAAAACTCAACCATCATAGTGATATTACGATCTAACGTCTATTTCACTTGCCAATTGAGTTCGAGAGCTGTTTTTAAACGTTAAATACGTTAAATCTTCATGCTTTGGGGATGTCCAAGAATCTCCAATCTCACTTTTCTACCGTTTAACACGTAATTCGTTGATTATTAGTAATCTATAGATTCTCGTATTGTAAAGACTTGGTTTATATCACCTTACCTCTCAATCTGAATTGCATCGATTTAGAAGCTTTTGACGGTTGTTACAATATAACTGATATTTATTGTAAAGCAAAAAATATTATGCTCCTAGGTGCCGATGACATTCCTTTTTTTCCTAGTCGAGATGCCACTCTGCACGTTCCTTCTGGATCTCTTGAACATTATAAAAACAATGTCCTTTGGGGAGGTTTCAAATCTTATTTAGAATTAAGTGACAATGACCTGTATGCTTCTGAAAAATGTTCAAAACCATCAATTAGTATCGTAGATGGGAAATTCATCTTTAATTGTGAAACGAGTGGTGTTAGATATAAATGGAGAATCGCAACGCCTTCTGGTAATAATGGATCATACAGCATCGTCCCATCTTCTATCACTCTTTATGTTTATGCTACTAAGTCAGGGTATCTACCCTCTGATGTTGCTACATACGAGTTCTCTGGATTAGCAGGTGATGTTAACAATGACGGCGAAGTGAATGTCGCTGACCATGTTAAGCTATCGGACATCATTATGGATCAGAAATAGGCAAGTGCTTTTCGACAAAGAGAAGTCTTTCATATAGGGTAGTTCGATAATCGGCTACCCTTTTTTATGTTGGATTCATAGTAATCAGGATCCTCTTTTGGATAGTGGACATTTCCTGTTAAAAATCCATTTTATATGCCATTTCCGAAAAATGTAACCAACTTTTTAGTATCTTTATTAAAGGAGATTTTTTGTAATTCACGGTTACACTTGTTTTTAGAAGAGTACATTTTTTTCAGATCAACTATATAAAAGAGTGAAAAATGTCTACCACCAAAATAATGACAAAAGAGGGTTCTCTGGTTGTTATTTTAATGTTTCAGTTTTTTTAACTTGGAAGTGATCTGAGTTGATAATATATTAGTACCAGTTGCAGCGATAAAGTAAGGCAGCATCTTTTGGGGTGTTGCTTTACTTTAATTTAGGTGTAGAACATTTTTTTCAAAGCTATACTATAAAAGAAAGAAAAATATTCTGTCCTCTGAAAAATGGTTGAGTTCGCTGTTTTCAGGTGCTACGGGAGACTATTAGTTTGAGGGACTTGATTTTTCAAAGTCAATACAGGTTGATTGCTGCATTTATATAGTACAATCAAGAGAAATGCTATTGAAGACAACGCATAGGGGCGCAAAGGTGCCAGACCCCTTTGCGCCCATAAAAGAAAAAAGTTTTTTGGGAAAAAAGTGATTCCACAAGGCTTGCAGACAATCAATTCATCCATTAAGACAATTTGCAGGCATGTTAACATTTAACAATTTAA
>Ga0310695_10003051_pt1 | contig 33686 bp, 31 predicted proteins | sample RumenRJG_04DNA_FD_203882 | JGI IMG/M metagenome (GOLD analysis project Ga0310695, IMG submission 203882) | Bovine rumen microbial communities from Lethbridge, Alberta, Canada - RJG_04 (v2) (version 2) | ecosystem: Host-associated > Mammals > Digestive system > Stomach > Rumen | place: Canada... | reverse complement strand
CAGAACGTCGTGAGACAGTTCGGTCTCTATCTATCGTGGGCGCAGGAGTCTTGAGCGGTTCTGCCACTAGTACGAGAGGACCGTGGTGGACAGGCCTCCGGTTTGCCGGTTGTCCCGCCAGGGGCACTGCCGGGTATCCGCGCCTGGACTGGATAAGCGCTGAAAGCATCTAAGTGCGAAGCCTTCCGCGAGATGAGGACTCCCTGAGGGTCGTCAAAGACGATGACGTTGATAGGGCGCAGGTGTAAAGACGGCGACGTCAAAGCCGAGCGCTACTAATTGCCCGAGGCTTCGAGTGCTGCAGCCGTTCTTTCGGCTGTTGTCGGTTCTGGTCTTGAAATAGAGTCAGCATGTCCCCCATACTGGGTGGTTATTGCGGCGGGGTCCCACCTCTTCCCATTCCGAACAGAGCAGTTAAGCCCGCCATCGCCGATGGTACTGCAATGCAATGCGGGAGAGTAGGTAGCCGCCTTTTTTTGATGAGCGTCCTCCGTTTCGGTCAGCCGATTCGGAGGACGCTTTTTTTGTGTTGTGTCAGAAGTATTGTTTACTTACGTCAAAATTATTGTTTACTTACGTCAAAACTATTGTTTACTTACGTCAGAAATATTGTTTACTTACGTCAGAAAATGTCTTATCTGAGGTTTTGATGATCACTGCATGGGGAAGAGGCCGTACAGTTCGGAGTCAATAGTGTCTGTGATGCGTCGAAAGTCCTGCGGATTGCTCTCGAACTTCGTTGTGTCGCCGTCGACGATGATGAGGTTGCCTTTGTAGGTGCTAATCCACTCCTCGTAACGTTTGTTTAGGCCTGTGAGGTAATCAATACGGATGGATTTCTCGTATTCACGCCCGCGTTTCTGAATCTGCGCCACCAGATTGGGTATGGTGGAGCGAATGTAAATCATGAGATCGGGCAACTTGACAAGCGACATCATCAGGTCGAAGAGGTCGGAGTAGTTGTCGAAGTCGCGTTTGCTCATCATCCCCTGGTCGTAGAGGTTGGGGGCGAAGATTCGTGCGTCTTCAAAGATGGTGCGGTCCTGTATGATGGTGTCACTCGACTTTGATATTTCCACTACTTCTTTGAATCGTTTGTTGAGAAAATAGATTTGCAGATTGAATGACCAGCGTGCCATATCTTCGTAGAAATCTGCTAGGTATGGATTATTGTCAACCGGCTCGAATCTTGGAGTCCAGCCGTATCTCTTGGCAAGCATACGAGTGAGTGTTGTCTTGCCACTTCCGATGTTTCCTGCGATTGCGATATGCATATTATGTAAATTTTTACAATTATCGTTTTTTGTTTTTCGCTATGAGATAGCGACTTACACAACATTTCTGTTGCTTTTGTTTAAGGAGGGAAAAGTCCGAAGAGTGTGGCATCGATGCGGTCGATTATACCTGCGAGGTCGTGCTTATTGTGGAGGAAGTCGAGGTCGTCGACATCGATAGTCAGTGTTTTGCCTGGATATTTGTTGTTGATGAAATCTTCGTAGCGGTCGTTCAGACCCTTGAGGTATTCAAGTTGGATTGTCTGTTCGTATTCACGTCCGCGTTTCTGGATGTTGGCCACGAGGTGTGGTACAGAAGCCCGGAGATAAATCATGAGTTCGGGCAACTTGGCAACACCAATCATCTGTTCGAAGAGTTCCATGTAAGTCTGGTAGTCGCGGTCGTCGAGGTTGCCCATATCCTTGTTGTTGGCTGTAAACACATAAACTCCCTCGAAGATGGATCGGTCCTGAATGATGGTATTCTCTGACTTCGCTATTTCCAGCAGGTCGCGGAAGCGGTGTTTAAGGTAGTACACCTCAAGGTTGAACGACCACCGGCGGATATCCTTATAATAGTCCTCAAGGTAGGGGTTGAACTTCACGTCCTCGAAGCGTGGCGTCCATCCGTAGTGTTTGGCCAAGAGTGTGGTGAGCGTCGTCTTTCCGCTTCCGATATTTCCTGCTATAGCTATATACACGTTGTTACAGGTTAGTTGTTATTTGTATCTTTTTTGCAAAGTTACGAAGAATAATCGGAAGTGACGAATATTTTTAAAAGATTAACGCATGAGGTGTAATAGTTAAAGACTATGGAATTGTTGTTTTCATGTGGTCTGTATGGCTTAAAAAAAATTAATTGCTGCTTGAAAGATTGGATGTTGAAGCCGTTTTTATCAATTATTTTTTATTTTTGTACGCAGTATGAGTAACAAATCCAAAATTTATCAATTATGAAAAAGATTCTCATTCTATTCGTATTCGCGTTGGCACTGCCGTCGGCGATGAATGCGCAGAGCGAAAGTCAGCGCTTGGTGGTGTGGCAAAAGTCGGGCGAGAAAGTATACTTCGACCTCAACGAGGAGCCGGAGACCACCTTCGAGGGCGGCAAGCTGGTCATCACGACAAGCAAGACGACGGCCTACTATCAGCTGGAGAACGTGCTGCGCTATACGTTTGAGGGACAATTGGGTCCGACGACGATTGCGAAAGTGCGCCCAGGTGAAATCAAGTTCAGCCAGGGCGAGGACATGATGAAGTTTGAGGGACTGGCCGAAGGCACACGCCTCGAGCTCTACTCCGTGGACGGAAAGCTGCTTGGCGTGCAGCAGGCACGCGCTGGCGAGCCCTCCATCGTATCACTGAAGGACATGCCGTTGGGCACGTATATCGTAAAGGCAGGTGAAGCAACTTATAAATTCCAGAAGCGATGAAAATGAATCATTTCTTAAGATTATCGAGGAGCGGGGAGCGAGGAGTGAGGAGCGAGATTGCCTTCAAGCTGCTGATGTTGGTTTTGCTCACTGTTCCAGCATCGATGCTCAACGAGGTGCAGGCGCAGACGGAGCCAGAGGCCTTCTTCATCTACCGCAACGACGGCGACTTCGACGGCTTCTTCTACGACCAAGTACTTCGCATGAACTTCTCGAAGATCGGCGTCGACTCTGTGGAGTACGACTATTACGTGGTGCAGGAAATAGAGACCCCCGACAGCATCTACCGCATCCCCTTGGTGGCCATCGACTCCATCGGCTTCCAGCAGCCTGAAATCCGCTTCAATCCGAAGCTGAAGAATATGGACGAACTGGGCATTACGCCCTACGTGACGCAGACAAGCGACTACTACGGCTACCAGCGTCTGGGGCTTTCCAAGTCCATCCCCTCACATCTCCTCCCTCAAATCGGCGACGTGCTGGCAGGAGCCAATCCTGACGTGTTTGGCGTGGGCGGATGGGTAGGCAGGATAACAGGCGAGTCGTCGCCGGCTCCCTACAATGGCGAGGACGACCAGAGCTATTACTATACTGTAGCGTATGTTGACGACCTTGCCGATGTGTTTGAACAATACATCACCGTGGAGGATGTAGGATACGACGAGCAAGGCAACCTGCGCCGCCGCATAGCAGGATGCGATGCCAACGGAATGCCACGCAAGGCAGCGTCTGGTGGTGGAAGCATCAATCTTGTAGACATCTCTGGTACCATTACACGCTCGTGGAATCCGAACGACCACTTAAGCATTGACCTCTCAGCTGAGTTGGGACTCAAAGTAGGCCTGCATGTAGCCTATAACATCAGTTGGCGGCGCGTCTTCGTGAAACTCTCGCGCGACTTCTCCCTTGCCGCAAAACCATCCATCGGCATTGCAGCCTCTTATCAATTCGAATATCAAATAGGCGACCTCGCACCCTACCTCAAGGCCATACCCTTTCCCGCCTCGTTCCCCGTCTTGCAGACTGCACCTCTGCCCGAATGGTTCTTCCGTGGCGATGGTGGCATAGAGGCGCGCCTGAATTTCCCCGAGATGAATTTCGGACTGGGTGAGTCCATCATCGTGGACACCGACCTTCCCTATTTCCCCTTGCGTTACGACTTCTACAAGGTAGAAGACAATAAAAAGGTAGAAGAAGAGTTGTTTGAAAACACGGGGAATGTAGAGATCAAACTAAGAGGTTTCTTACAGACAGGACTGAAATTCAGTGCCAACGTGTCCACTGCCTACTGGATGCATAAGATACTATCCGCCAGCATGGAACTTGACCTCTATTGTGGTCCGAGAGTCGATGGTAGTATCGGAATAAAGTTTGATGGTATCAACGAAGACGAACGACCGACGCTCTACAATGGTCAGCTGACAATCTCAAAATGCTCTGTCGACTTCGAGGCGAAAGCCAGCGCAGCGTTGATGTGGAAGGATCCGGAAGAAAAGACTTTCTTCTCCACACATTGGCCCTTCGGAAACGATACGCTATACGTCATTCCGCATATCAAGGAATGGAATGTCATTTATACAGAGGAAGAGGGGATCAAGGCTTCTGTCACACCAGCCGACAAGACATTCATTCCCATGACCTTGGGCTTAGGGTTGTATAACCCTGAAACTATAGTTTATACCGACGATGGATCTGTACAGTGGCAAAAGCCATACGATGTACAGATGACGCCAGGATCCTATTTCTTAGGAGCCGGCCCCGACGAGATAACAGCCACGTTTCCTACAGAGGGGCTGCGCACAGGCACCTTTTCTGTCATATTAGTTGCCAACTTCTTTGGAGCCCTTTTCCCAACTGTTTATGATTATCAGATACACCGTTATCATAAATTTGAAGCCGTAACGAAGCGAATATCTGCTAGTGCGGGCCCACATACCATCAGATACAAGTATAGTGGAGAGTATATTCGTTATGATGGGCAAGTTTACGAACCTGAAGGCGAATACGACAAGAATAGTTGGTATTATCAGGAACGAGAAGGAACAATTTCCTTTACTTGTGATGCCAACACGGATCCTTTTGAAACAACACGATACTTCAGTATTCGAACCGACGATGGACAATACATCTCGGTGGAATTGATACAAGATGCTGGCTCATAGGACAATTAGACCTTAGATTGCCAATGAACGAAGTATCGCACTTAAACTACGATTACATTCGTCGATAAAATCGTGATTCGGGCCTGATGAATTCTTGAAAACAGATATTCTGGGGAGCTATTCAGTGACTACTATATGGTAATCGTTGAATAGTTCCCCTTCTGCATCAAACTGAGGAATAATAAAGAATTGGAATTGGTTATTATCTGTTTTACGCTGTCAACGATAGTTTCCAACTTATTCTAATATCATCTCTGAGGTTGTCTAAGATCATTTCTGAGACTGTAAGAGATTATCTCTGAGGTTGTCTCAGACCATCTGAGACGACATCAGAAATTATCTGTATGGTAGACAAAGACCATCATTGATTTTGTCGTTTCTGACGGTATGACAGCAAGTATTGCATTGCATTTGGAGTTTCCATTCTTCATGGCAGTTTCCGCTATGGAGTGGAGCTATCTCCTGAACTACGACAACGAGATTAAGTTCTTGGAAGATGCTTCAGCTATAATCACTCCAACAAGACGCCCCATAACATCAGATCGGAACTATCGGTAGATGATATCTTACCGAGACTACACTCACTCAGCGATGATGGTCTTTTATGACTGTTTGTTTTAAAATAAAATTTTCAACAAGAAAAGCTAATTTTTTGTATAAGATGATGATAATTGGATATTAATTTGTACATTTGCAGCCGATTTTCGTTGTAGGTAGTGATACTGATTATCGACATAGGCAATACGTATGTGAAAATGGTGCGGCATGATGGTGGCATCATTGAGGAACGTCGTGTGGCTTTGTCCGAGCAGGACGAGATTCTGGAGTATTGCCGCGATGCTTCTTTCAGCGGAGGCATCTACAGCAGTGTGGTAGACATTCCCCAGCATCTGGAGGAAGAGTTTTCCCGTTTGCCGTACCCCATGCATAGGTATCAGAGTGGCTTAACCCCTGTTCCGATAGCCAGCCGCTATCAGACACCCCGCACATTGGGTGCCGACAGGATGGCTGCCGCCGTTGGGGCATGGTCACGATGGCCAGGGCGAAACGTGCTAATTATTGACATCGGCACATGCGCGACGTTCGACTTCCTCAGCGAGGATGGCGAATATCTTGGCGGCAACATCTCCCCGGGACCGCTCATGCGGCTGAAAGCCCTGCACCAGTTCACAGGCAAACTCCCCTTGGTGGATGCCTTGGGCGAGATGCCGGAATTTGGCAACACCACCGAAACGGCCATCCGCTGTGGGGTGATGAATGGTCTGCGGCATGAAATCGAGGGCTATGTGGAGCGCTATCGGAAGATGTACCCTCGTCTTGTGGTGTGCTTCACGGGGGGCGTACACTTAGATTTGGCTTTGGCCGATGATGTAGAAGTGGTGACCGATCCCTATCTCGTGCCCGAGGGGCTGTACTGCATCCTGCACTACAATGAGCAACAACTTGATTCACAAACCAATTAACAATTGTGAGAGTTTGAACGAATATTGACAAAATGAAATACAGAAAGACTATCTGCAGCCTTTTCTTGGCTGCCTTCGCAACGGGCGTCTTTGCCCAGAGTGGCACCAACTCGCCTTATTCGCAATATGGTTTTGGCGTGTTGAACGACCATGCCACAGGTTTCAACAAAGGAATGGACGGCTTAGGACAAGCCATTCGCCAGGGAAATCAAGTCGTTCCACAGAACCCGGCATCGTTTTCGGCTGTCGACTCGCTCTCGCTCATCTTCGATGTGGGCATGTCGGGTCAAATCACGAACTTCAGTGAGAACGGTGTGAAGAAGAATGCGAAGAATGCCAATTTCGAATATGCGGTGGGTGCCTTCCGTGCATTCCGCCACTTCGGTGTGAGTTTCGGCATACTTCCTTTCAGCAACGTGGGCTATAAATATTCAAGCACCGGTGCGCTGAATCAGGAGCGCGACGTGAACTATGTCAATACCTATAGCGGTTCGGGCGGTCTGCGTCAGGTTTATCTTGGTGCAGGTTGGGAGCCTTTCCGCAATCTTTCTGTAGGTGCCAGCTTATCCTATCTGTGGGGTGAGGTGAACCGTGTCGTGGCCAACAACTATTCCAATGGAAGTGGAGCGTCCTTGTCGACCATCAATACGCTGACGAAGACCTATAATGCAGATGTTAGCAACTATAAACTCGACTTCGGTATGCAGTACACCCTGCCCTTAAACAAGACGGACAAGGTGGTGGTAGGAGCAACGTTTAGCCCTAAGCACAACTTGAGTGCGACACCGGAATGCATTGTGCTTTCGACAAATACGTCGACGGGCGTCAGCAACTCTTCCACCTATCCCGTGGAGGATGGACTGGAACTTCCCAATATGTTTGGGGCCGGCGTAACGTGGTATCACAGCAATCAGATCCTGTTAGGAGCTGACTTTACTTTGCAGCAGTGGGGCAAGACATCCTTCCCTGTCTACCAGGTGATTAATGATGTGCCTTCGTATGTGTTGGACAAGAACTATTTCAAAGACCGCCAACGCGTGACAGTCGGCGGTGAGTATTGTCGCAATCCATTTTCGCGCCATTTCATGAGCCGCATACGTTATCGTCTTGGTGCCTCCTACACTACACCTTATTATAATATAAACAACCACGAGGGGCCGAAAGAGCTGTCGGTTAGCGCAGGTTTCGGCATTCCCATCATCAACACGCTCAACAACCGTTCGGTGCTGAATGTTTCTGGTCAGTGGGTGCATTTGTCTGGCGACGGATTGATTACCGAGAACACGTTCCGTCTGAATATCGGCATCACGTTCAACGAACGTTGGTTCATGAAGTGGAAAGTGGAGTAGGGCGAAGGTGAAGAGTAACAGTAAATCAGCTTGAAATTATGTGCAGCCTCCGCATACTTCCCATTTTCACTGGCGGCTTGTTGCTGTCGGCCATGCTTTCCACCACTTCTTGCAACGATGTGGTGGAGCACACAGCACCGGCAGTCAACCCGAAGGACTCGTCGTCGCTGATGGTGTCGTATGGTGTAAACACCCTGATTTCCGACTCTGGCGTGATGCGCTATCGCATTGTGAGCGAGGTGTGGGAGGTGAATCAGGTGCGCAATCCCTCGCGATGGATCTTTGAGAAAGGAATCTTCTTGGAGCAATTCGACGAGAAATTCCACATCGAAGCGTATATCCAAAGCGATACGGCCTACTATTACGATCAACAGAAACTATGGGAACTGCGTGGCAGGGTGCGTGTGCGCACCAAGGATGGCCTACGTTTCTCGAGCGAAGAACTGTTCTGGGATCAGTTGCGCCATGAGTTCTATAGCAACCGTTTTTCACATGTCATCACCCCCGAGCGCGAGATGCAAGGCTCGTATTTCCGTAGCGATGAACGTATGACTCGCTATATGGTGAGCAATAGTAAAGGTTCGTTCGTGCGTGGCAAGGACGGTATGGGTACCAACGAGGGCGACACCATTCTGTCGGCTCCTGACAGCGTGAAGTCCATGAAGCGCCATCCAAACACGCCGAAGGCCAAGTCGCAATAGTTTCCGAATAATCCACAGAATCCCAATGAATACCACCATAGAATATTCCAACACCCCAATACCCTCAGCCCATGAATGAAATAGACCTACCGCTGATAGTCGGCATTCTTGTCTCACTGGCCCTGTCGGCTTTCTTTTCTGGCATGGAAATCGCCTTTGTCAGCAGCAACCGCCTTCAGGCTGAGGTTGACAAGGAGAAAATGGGCATCAGCCGTCTGCCACTGAAGGTGTTCTACGACCATCCGAATAACTTTGTCAGTACGATGCTCGTAGGCAATAATATCGTGCTGGTGGTCTACGGTATCTTGATTGCAACCCTCTTCGACAACACCCTCTTCAAAGGCTATAGTGCTTCATTCACTGTTCCTGCAGATACCATTCTGAGTACCTTCATCGTGCTCATCACGGGCGAGTTCCTGCCGAAGACCTTTTTCAAGAGCAATCCTAACAAGTGGCTCCGTGTGTTTTCGTTTCCCGCATTCTTTTTCTATGTAATACTCTGGCCCATCTCGCGCTTTTCCACATTTCTCTCGCGCCTTTTCCTGCGGATGACTGGTGTGAAAGTGGAACACGAGAAGCAAGACGGGTATTTCTCGAAAGTTGATCTCGATTATTTTGTCCAGAAAAGCATTGACCGTGTGAAGGACGAGGAAAAGATTGAGGATGAAGTGAAGATATTCCAGAATGCATTGGAGTTCGCCGATACGAAAGTACGCGACTGTATGGTGCCCCGAACGGAGATTTGTGCTGTGGCCGACGATTGCAGCGACCAGGAATTGATGAGCGCCTTCGTAGACAACGGTCGCTCCAAAATCATAGTATATCACGAGGATATCGACCATATTATCGGCTACATACACTCTTCAGAGATGTTCCGCACTTCTGAGCATTGGCGCAAGAACATCCGTACGATGCCTTTTGTGCCAGAAACCATGACAGCCCGCAAACTGATGCAGATGCTCCTGCAACAGAAGAAGTCGCTGGCTGTGGTCATCGACGAGTTTGGCGGAACCAGCGGTATCGTTACGCTCGAGGATATTGTGGAGGAGATTTTCGGCGACATCGAGGACGAACACGACAACCAGCATTATACGGCGAAGCAAACAGCCGACAACGAATATGTGCTTTCTGCCCGTCTCGAGATAGATAAAGTGAACGACCTCTTTGGCCTCGACCTGCCTGAAAGCGAGGAGTACATGACCGTTGGCGGACTCATTTTGCATGAGTTCCAGAGTTTCCCGAAACTCAACGAAGTAGTCAAGATTGGGCGCTTTGAATTCAAGATAATCAAGAACACAATGACCAAAATCGAGCTTGTGAAGCTGAAAGTTGAAGAATAATTCACTTTTTTTGCCAAAACTTGCCGTTAATTGCATTCTTTTTTGTAATTTTGCACCCGTTTTCAGAAATACTGAGATAAAAGACAGACAAAGCCAAGAAAAACTTGAGCAAACGTCTACTCATACGACAACAACAATAAGAAACAATAAATTAAAAAACAATGGCAGCAATTGGAAAAATTAGAAGTTGGGGACCGGCTCTGATTACAGTAATCGGTCTTGCCCTTTTTGCATTCATTGCCGAAGAGTTGTTCCGCTCATGCGATTCGCTGAAGAATCAGGAGCGTCAGCGCGTAGGTGAAGTATTAGGTAAGAAAATCGATGTGCAGGAGTTCCAGAAACTCGTCGATGAGTACACCGATGTTCTTAAGATGACTCAAGGCCGTGAGAACCTCACGGATGCCGAGCTCAATCAGGTGAAGGATATGGTGTGGAACCAGTATGTCCAGAACGCCATCATTGAAAAAGAAGCTAAGGCTCTCGGTCTTACCGTGACCGACGAGGAGATGCAGGCTATGTTCCAGCAGGGAACGAATCCCGCCCTGCAGCAGACTCCTTTCGTCAACCAGCAGACTGGTCGTTTCGATGTGAACCAGCTCAAGCAGTTCCTGGCACAGTACAACAACGCCAAGAAGCAGAATCCGCAGATGGCTGAGCAGTACCGTTCGCTCTACAACTATTGGACCTTCCTCGAGAAGAACATCCGTCAGCAGCTCCTCGCTCAGAAATATCAGGCTCTGCTCGGTGGCTGTATGCTCTCGAACCCCATCTCTGCCCGCATGGCTTTCGATGGTGAGAACCAGGAGAGCGACATTATGCTGGCCGCCTTCCCTTACAGCGAGATTAACGACAATAAGGTTCAGGTGACCGACGATGAGATCAAGGCCAAGTACGAGGAACTGAAGCCGCGCTTCAAGCAGACCGACGAGACACGCGACATCAAGTATGTCGACTTTGCTGTTACTGCTTCTCCTGCCGACCGTAACGCTCTCAACAAGACCGTTGCCGCTTATCGCGAAGAATTGGCCAATGCCGCCGATCCTGCCGAAGTGATTCGCAAGAGTGCATCGCAGGTTTCTTATCTCGGTATTCCGCAGACTAAGACTGCTTTCCCACTCGACATTGCCAACCGTCTTGACAGCATCGCTGTGGGCACCACAACAGCCGTTATTGAGAACAAGCAGGACAACACCCTTAACATCATCAAGCTTATTGCCAAGCAGCAGTTGCCCGACAGCATTGAGTTCCGTGCCATCCAGGTGATCGATGCCGATGCTTCGAAGGTGAAGACCAAGGCCGACAGCATCTATAATGCACTGCAGGGTGGTGCCGATTTCGAGACTATCGCCAAGAAATATGGTCAGACCGGCGAGAAGACTTGGCTCACCAGTCCTCAGTATCAAACCAGCAACTCTATGGACAAGGACAGCCGCACCTATCTCAATACGCTCAATACAGCAGCGCTGAACAGTGTGGTTAATCTGCCCATGACCAATGGACACATCATTCTGCAGGTGACTGATCGTCGCTCGATGGTCGACAAGTACACAGTTGCCGTCATCAAGAAGTCTATCGACTTCACCAAGGACACCTATTCAGCTGCTTATAACAAGTTCTCACAGTTTGTCAGCGAGAATCAGACTCTCGAGGCTATCGAGAAGAACGCAGCCAAGTACGGCTATCAGGTGAGCGAGCGTCCACACATGCGCAACTCAGAGCACTATGTGGCTGGCATTCACAGCACACGTGAAGCCCTGAAGTGGATATTCGATGCCAAACCCGGTGAAGTGTCCCCGCTCTATGAGTGTGGCGACAACGACCACCTCTTGGTAGTAGCCCTGACGGGTGTAAACAAGAAGGGTTATCTTCCTATCGACAACAAGGAACTGAAAGACTATCTGAAGAGTGAAGTGATGAAGGATAAGAAGGCTGCCCAGATTTTGGAGAAGGTGAAGAGCGTGAAGACTCTTGCCGACGCAAAAGCACAAGGTGCCAAGGTCGACACCGTGAAGCAGGTGACCTTCAATGCTCCCGTCTTCGTGAAAGTGACGGGTGCCAGCGAACCCGCCCTGAGTGGTGCTGTGGCTGCTACACAGAAGGGTAAGTTCTGCGCTACCCCCATCAAGGGTAATGCTGGTGTTTACTTCTTCCAGGTAGAAGAAAAGAAGACCCTCGACAACAAGTTCGATGCAAAAGCTGCCGAAGAGCGCCAGAAGCAGCGCGCCATGCAGAGTGCTGGCAACTTCATGCAGGAACTCTATCAGAACGCAGAGGTGAAGGACAATCGCTACCTCTTCTTCTAATGAGTATCATTCAAAAATAGATAGAAACATCAGCCTCCTTTCTCTTAAATGAGATGGGGGGCTGATTGATAATTGTAAATTGAAAAACCTATGACAACAACAGATTTGATCATTATTGGTGCCGGTCCGGGCGGATATCGCTCTGCAGAGCACGCAGCACAGCATGGACTGACGGTGACGGTGTTTGAAGACAAGTATGCAGGAGGCACGTGCCTGAACTGCGGGTGCATACCCACGAAGGCATTCTGCCGCAACGCTGAGATCATCGACAACCTCCGCGAAGGCGAAGAGTATGGATTGGAAAACTTGGCCTACAATGTAGACTTCCTGAAGATTGCTGAGCGCAAGCAGCGTGTGGTGGAGGCTTTGAGAAACGGTGTGGAAACGCTCATGAAAATGCCTGGAATCACATATATTCAGGGGCATGCTGAGTTCAAAGACGCAAAGACTATAATGTGCAACGGCGAGGAGTATACCGCCAAGAACATCATCATCGCCACGGGTTCCAGTGCAAAGCTCATTCCCATTCCCGGCATCGACCAGGAGAATGTGGTGACCAGCACAGAGCTGCTCGATGTGAAGCAGGTGCCAGAGCGTTTGTGTATCGTGGGTGCCGGCGTCATTGGCATGGAGTTCGCCTCCGCATTCAGCAGTTTTGGCAGCCAGGTGACGGTGGTGGAGTTTCTGAAGGAATGTCTGCCCACGCTCGACAGCGACATCGCCAAGCGTCTGCGCCAGCAGATTTCCAAGCGCGGTGTGGAGTTCTTCATGCAGGCAGGCGTGAAAGCCATCAACGGGAATACCGTGACTTTCGAGCGCAAAGGTAAGGAGCAGACAGTTGAAGCCGACCTCATCCTCATTGCTACGGGTCGTCAGCCCAATGTCGACGGTCTGGGACTGGAGCAGGCAGGCATAGAGTACTCGAAGCGTACGGGCATTGCCACCGACGAAAACTACCAGACAAACCAGCCTGGAATCTATGCCATCGGCGATGTCAACGCGAAGTGCATGCTTGCTCATGCTGCTGAGTTCCAGGGTTTCCATGTGGTGAATCATATTCTTGGAGTGGAGAGCCATATTCGCCACGACGTGATGCCGTCGGCCATTTTCACCCATCCCGAGGCAGCCAGCGTCGGCATGACCGAGGACCAGTGTAAGGAGCAAGGTATTGCTGCCGTTTGCAAGAAGGCATATTTCCGCGCCAACGGTAAGGCATTGGCTATGAACGAGACGGAGGGAATGCTTAAGCTCATTGCTCGTGAAGATGATGGCCGCATCCTCGGTTGCCACGTTTACGGCGCTCATGCTGCCGACTTGGCTCAGGAGGTTAGCGCGCTCATTTGCCGCGACACTACCGTTCAGCAGCTCAAGGATATGGTGCACATCCATCCGACTCTTTCGGAGATTGTCCACGACGCCGCAATGCAGTTCTGATGCAGTCACATACCAAGAGCCGGACTATCAGCAATGATGGTCCGGCACTTTTTTCTGCGAATGCGACGCACGTTAGAAGTTCACGCCAACGGTAAGTGTCAGTGCACCATTGTGGCTTGTGTCGAAGTCGTCGTGCGAGATGTTGGCCAATCCGATGTCGTAGCCGATGTCGGCATAGAGCAAGTCGTAGCTGATGCCGCAGCCTAGTCGCAGTCCGCCGTCGAAACGCTCAAAGCTGTAGGGCGACGAAGAGAAGCTACTGTAGGCCTCACGGATGCCGAAATCCTTAATCTTGCCGCTCACCCCGCATGCCAGATAGCCGCCCAGGAATGGTTCCACGCTCAACGAGCGGTCTACAAAATATTTGTACTTCAGCACCATCGGCAACTCGATGTAGTTCAAGCTATAGGTGAACCGAGTGCCATCGGCTCGTCCGCGGCCGCCTTTTTCTGTGTAGTAGAGTCCTGTTTCCAAGTAGAGTGGGGCTTCGCGCATCAGATTGACACCCATCGCCAGTCCCACGTTCAGTCCTGTCTTCATGCTGCTGCCGTCAAGATACTTGTCATCGCTGTTCACCGTTGTGAAAGCCGGCCCTAAGCGGAAACCATAGTAGGTGGTGCCGTCGTGCCAATATCCTGGTCTGTAGTGCTGTCGATAGTCCAGTCGACCAGTCTGTGGGTTATAATACCTGCTTTGGCGGTAGCTTTGTGCTTGTGTGGCCGTCAGGGCAAATGTGCCGAGAACGACCGTTAAGATTAAATGCTTCATAGTTGTTCGTTAATTGGTTTTCTGCTGCAAAATAACGAACTTTTCAGCAACTCTCCAAAGGTATTCTCCTAAAAGCATGGGGGAAAATCCCTATTTCAAGTTTCGCGATCTCTCACCTGATTGGGCTTAAAGTGTTCAAGGAGAAAATGAGTGTGGAAAGCATAATAAGCCCCTCCTATCAGCTGATAGGAGGGGCTGTTGTATTCTTAGCTTGTTTGATGTCTCAAAAGGGCTTAGCGCTTTTCGTTAATGATACCGTGTCGGTAGGCATAGAGCAAGTCCTTTAGGTCGTTGATCTGCCGTTGCAGTTCCACACCCTTGTCAGTGTCAGCCACTTTCATGCGGTGGCTTGACATTTCAACGATCATGATGGTCCCCTTGACATCGGCTCCGCTGCGCACCACATCGTCGGCGCTGGTGAAAGGCTCATGCTGTACCAGTTCGAATCCGCGGCTGTGATAGACCAGTGTATAGCCGGCGATGCCCGTCTCCTTGTGGTAGGCTTTCGAGAATCCTCCGTCGATGACCATCATTTTGCCGTTGGCCTTGATAGGTTTCTCGCCCTTGGTCACATGCACGGGTACGTGGCCTGTGATGATGTGTCGGTTTTCGCCTACAATGCCAAAGGCGTCGAGTATTTGGTCGACGACCGCCTCGTTGTCGCGCATGTTGATGAACACGCCCTTGGCCTCTTTCTGCGGTTCTTTGTCGGTGAGAAAGTAGCGTTCGAAGGTTGCCATCTTGGCTTTGTCGAAGAGCAGTGAGTCGGGGCCGCACCACATGTAGAGGAAGTAGTCGATGGCATATTCTTTCTCTTTTGGGTCGCTGTCATTTTGGAAAGCTGAGCGCAAGAGCATGCCCGTGTTGTGCATCAGCTCCTTGCCGCTATATTTCTTCCCGTTGTAGAGTTCTATCTCCTTCAGAGAACCATCGGCGTTGAGGGGAACGGAAGCATGGAAGAGCAGGTTGTTGTTGTATATGGAGTACATGCATCCGTGGGCGAGCATGGTGCGCATGTGTCGTTGTAGTTTCTCGCTATGCACGAACGAAGCGTGCAGACTCTTCATAACGGCTATCTCCCTGTCGGTGAGCTTATTGGGATTTTTCGGGTCGATGGTGGGGAAGCTGCAGCTGATCATCTTGTATTTCACACCGTCCACTTTCACGGTGCCGTTCTTGAAGTCGATTTCCTTGAGCAGTTCGCGGTTCTGCATCTTCCAGTTGGGGTACTTCTCAAATAGGGCGGCCTCGATTTTGAACTGCATCACAGTGATTGCCTTGTGCATACGAGCTACACGTAGTTTCTCGCGTTCGTCGAGGTTCTCGCCCGACGAGCCTGCCTTAGGCAGAAATTCTGGACAAGGGTCGTCGCCGTATGTATCGAGGGCGAAGGTGAGCAATGGTAGCAGGTTGATGCCATAGCCATCTTCGAGCGTCTCGAGGTTGGCATAGCGCAGCGACATGCGTAGCACGTTGCATATGCAGGCATCGTTGCCGGCTGCGGCTCCCATCCACACGATGTCGTGGTTGCCCCATTGGATATCCCAGCTTTGGTAGTTGCAAAGGGTGTCCATGATGATATGTGCGCCTGGTCCGCGGTCATACACGTCGCCGAGTATATGGAGATAGTCGATGGTGAGGCGCTGAATGACGTTGCAGATGGCTATGATAAAGTCGTCAGCCGAGCCGGTGGAGATGATGGTATCGGTGATGGCCGAGATATAGGCCGTCTTGTTCACGTCGTCGGTGCGCTCGTGCAGTAGTTCCTGTATGATGTAGGAAAACTCTTTGGGCAGCGCCTTGCGCACTTTGGAACGTGTGTATTTGCTTGACACGTCGCGACATACGCGAACAAGCTGCGTGATGGTGATGTGATACCAGTCGTCCATGTCTGTCTCTTTGGCCTTGACGAGTTCCAGTTTCTGTTCGGGATAGTAGATGAGTGTACACAGTTCGCGCTTGTCGCATTCGCGCATAGTGTTGCCGAAAAGTTCGTTCACTTTGCGTTTGATATTTCCCGATGCGTTTTTCAGGATGTGCTGAAAGGCTTCGTATTCGCCGTGAATGTCGGCCACGAAGTGTTCTGTTCCCTTGGGCAGGTTGAGGATGGCTTGCAAGTTGATGATTTCGGTGCTGGCCGTTGCCACCGTGGGGAACGACTGCGAGAGGAGTTGTAGGTAGCGTATGTCCTCTGTGTTTTTGAATGTGTCGCTGGTCATGATATTTACTATTGATTAATGGATTATTAGTTAACTGAAAGAAAATGATGCTTATTGGATATGAAGCACGAAAAGTGAATGGCGCAGGTGAGCGGTGGTCTTGTCGTCGATGAGGGGTAGGGGAGAGAATCCCTCGCCCATGAGGAATGTTTCGTCGAGTATGGTGAGCAGCCGGCTTGTGAAGCGGTCGAGCTTGAGCCTGTGGAGCATACGCTGGAGTTTATCCTCGTCGTAGTCGTTGAAACGTAGCAGGGCGTAGGTTTGCACAAGGTGTCGGCGTGACAACACGGCTGGAACTTTCGCTTTAGAGTTTGAAGCCGCAGGGTGTGCTGCCAATGACTTCGAGGCTGCCAGCGTGTGATAAAGATTATGGATGAGCATGCATATCTCCATCTCCAGTGGTGAGGGTTTCTCGTCAACGCGGAGGTTGTCGATAATGCTCTTGGTAATGGGGTTTTTGGAAATCAGTTCTGTGGTGGCAAGGTCGCCACGAGCTTTTCTCAACTTCTGCGGGAAGCGTTTCACCCCGTCAGTAGGTGTGTTAATGCCTGCGAGTTGCAGCTCTTCCGCCCCATGTCTGACGTAGGGCATGATGTCTTCGTCGGCGGCGTGGATGAGTATTTTCCGCCACGAGTCTTCATTGAGCGAGGCGAGCAGTTGCCGGTCGTCGGCGGTGAGCTGTCCGCTGAACTCGTCGCGTGCCAGTCCTTTCCTCAGTAGGAGTGTCTCAGCCAGTTTCTCGCGATCGGTCATCAGTCGGAAGGTATTGCTGTCGATAACTTTCTGGTAGAGGGCCACCATCTGCTCGGCCATCTGCTCTGGCGAGAAGTCGCTCGTGATGGTGCTGTTGCGCACCAGCTGTATGCGCTCATCCCATTTCTGCTTTCGCATCTCCTGCTGCTCCATCACGCTCCACACGTGGATAGCGTCTGCCTGGGCAATAGCTTTCTGTTGATAGGTCACGAGCGACGGGTATTTCTCCGTGAGGTAATGGTGATGGATGTTCCAGGGCATCAGGCCGCTCATGGGGGAGAGCACAACGGGCAGATTCTTGCGGTGGGCAGCTTGTTGCACCTTGAAAGCCGTCAGGTTCCAGCAGCCGAAGATGTGTATGATGTCGGGCGTAACATCGTGAATCGCCTGCCTGAAAGCCTTCATCGAGCGGACGGTCTGCACTTCTTCGTTCCGTTGTAGACAAGTTTGCAGCGTGATGGTGAACATCTCGTTCACCGTCTCGCGCATGACCTGTTGCGGAATGTAGTGCAGAATCTTCATGACGATAGATTTTCCTAATACTAAATCTTATGACAAATGAAACTGTTCTTGTCTGCCACCCTATACCTTATTATATTATAGAGGTAGTGCCACGCCCAGAACACCTCGTAGAAGGGTAGCTTCCAGACGGGAATCTTCGCGTCGAAGGCGACATTGGGCCAATTGGCGAAGTAGGCGCGCACCCCGTAGACGCCAATCAGGGCGACGGTGGCAAATCCTACAGCCAGCCAGTAGGAATGGATGATGCTCCACACCAGTAGGGCTATGATGGCAATGTAGGGCAGATGGACGAGTGCCTGCCAGCACGTCACTTGCAGCCGATGCAAGAACGAACGCTTGAGGTGGCGGCGTGTCTCCAGATGAAACAGCTGGCGGTTTTTCCATTGTTTCGCAGTAGGATTTTCTTCCTCGAGCCATGCGTCGGGCGCCGTGGTAATGGCAGTGTTGCCGCGTTTGGCAAACTTATTGACAAGGAATTCGTATTCGCCGCCGATGTATTTCAGGTTACCGTTGTAGCCTTTCCCTTCGAGAAACATCGACTTGCGGAACATCAGGTTACGGCATTCCTGACTATAGGCTGTCCAGCGACGGGTGCGCCCGAACAACGACTGTTGCCGTTGCAGGCAGAGGAAACGCTTGAAACTGCTAGTCTCCTCGTCGAAGTTGGCATAGCCCAGCACCATGTCATACTGACTGTCGGCGGTTTCGGTAGTGTCGGCAGTTTCCCTGATTGGGGCGGTCATTGCCGAAATCCAATGGTTTGATAGAGGCCGGCAGGTGGCTTCCGTCAGGATGATCCACTCGTTCTTGGCCGCTTTCACACCTAAGGTTACGGCCAGTTTCTTCCGGCTGATGTAGCGCGAAGAAGTCGGCACGTACGTGCTGTAAAGTTGCGAATATTTTGATTTTAGGCGTTTCAGCGCATCGTCGGTGTCGTCCTCGCCTTTTTCCACCACCACGATTACCTCGTAGTCGTCGTCATAGTCTTGCTCGAAGAAGTGGGGCAGGTTGCGCTCCAGTTCTTCTCCGTTGTTGTGGGCGGTAACGATAATGGAAACTTTCATTGGTTTTCAGATGATACGTTGAACAGCTTTTCGCTCAGGCATTGTAGCGCGCGTTTTTTGTCGTCGGCACGGATGAGCATAGAGATGTTGTGGTTCGATCCCCCGAATGAGATCATCCTCACGGGTATGTCGCGCAGTGCGTCGATAGCCCGGGTAGCAAATCCCACATTGCTCCAGTCGAAATCACCCACCACGCAGACGATGCACATATTCTTGTCTACGTAGACGCGGCCATACTTCTCCAGTTCCTGGACGATGTCTGTCAGATATTTGTCGTCGGAAACAGATACCGAAACACCGACTTCCGAGGTAGCCACGAGGTCGACTAGTGTGTGATAGCTCTCAAACACCTCGAACACCTTGCGCAGGAATCCTGTGGGTAGGAGCATGCGCGAGGAGCGAATCTTGATGACTGTGATATTGTCTTTTGCGGCTACGGCTTTCATCACGCCGCGTGTCAGCCGGCTGGTGATGAGCGTGCCGGGAGCGTCGGGGTCCATCGTGAACTTCAGGCGCACGGGAATGTCGGCTTTCTTGGCTGGCAGCACACAGGTGGGGTGAAGGATTTTCGCACCGAAGTAGGCCAGCTCAGCCGCCTCGCCGAAGTTCAGCTCACGCACTGGCTCGGTGTGCTCCACCACGCGGGGGTCGTTGTTGTGCAGGCCGTCGATGTCGGTCCATATCTGAATCTCCTCAGCTTGCAGGGCGGCTCCTACGAGCGATGCTGTGTAGTCGCTGCCGCCACGCAGCAGGTTGTCCACCTCGCCGAAGGCATTGCGGCAGATGAATCCCTGCGTGATGTACACCTGGTGGCCGCCATTCTGTTCCATCACCTCCCTCAGCAGGTCGTGGATAGCCTCGCTGTTGGGTTCGCCGTCTTTGTCGGTACGCATGAAGTCAAGGGCATCGAGCAAGATGGCATCGACACCTATCTCCTGAAGATAGGCCACCACCATGTTGGTGCTGAGCACTTCGCCCTGCGCCACGATGGCTTTCTCTTCGAAGCTGGTGAACATGTCGTGCGAGAACGAGCGCAGATAGTCGAACTTTTCTTTCAGCAGAAGGCCCACTTGCGAGCGCTTTTCGTCTGTGGTATAGAGATTGGCCACGTGGCCAAGATATGTGTTCTCCAGACGGTCTATCAGCTCTTCAGCCTGCTCAGCCCGTTTGTTGTAGAGGTGCTGCGTCAGTTCCACCAGTTGATTTGTGGTGCCCGACATTGCGGAAAGCACCACGAATACGGGTTCCGCATCGCGTGTCACCAGACGTGCCACTTCCTTCATTCTTTCCGGCGACCCTACAGAGGTGCCGCCAAATTTCATTACCTTCATTATTTATTCGGTATTCGTTTTGTTTTATGATATATGGCAACTGCCAGCGTTAGTCTTCTTCAATGTTTACATTGTTGAAGTCTTTCGTAATGTCGTTGATGTGTCCATCCTTGCAACGATAGACGATGCCGGGGAATTCCTCCAGCATGGGCATGTTGTGGGTCGACATCACCACGGCTGTGCCTCGCTGGCTGATGGTTTTGAGCAAGCTCACGATGTTGCGAGCCGTTTCTGGGTCAAGGTTGCCCGTCGGTTCATCGGCAATGATGATGCGCGGATGGTTCAGGATTGCGCGTGCGATGGCAATGCGTTGCTGCTCACCGCCCGACAGCTCGTGGGGCATCTTGTCGCGTTTGTCGGCCATGCCCACGGCCTCCAGTACCTCCATAATGCGCTCTTCGCGTGCTGACTTCTCTTTCCAGCCGGTGGCACGCAGCACAAACATGAGGTTCTTCCACACCGTGCGGTCGTGCAGAAGCTGGAAGTCCTGGAAAATGATGCCCATCTCCTTGCGAAGGGCGGGCACTTCGCGGCGACGTATCTTCAGCAGGTTGCGTCCCAGCACCATCGCTTCCTCGCCCTCCTCGATGTCGAGTTCCACATACATCGTCTTGAGCAGCGAGCTTTTGCCCGAGCCCACCTTACCGATGATATAGATGAATTCGCCGTCGTCGACGTGGAAGTTCACGTCGTTCAACACACACACATCTTCCTGATACACATTGATGTTCCGATATTCTATCAGCATACTATGAATAGCTTCTTTTCGTTGATTTCCTATTGTTGTGCAAAGGTAAAATAATTCCTTGAACGGGCAAACAGTTGCGGGTTTTAATTATGTTAAACAATGCTAACTCTTGTCACGATAGCGCGCTTTTGCCTGTCTTATATTCAGAATCGCTGATTGTCTTGAATAAATACTCTCTCGTTTTCAAGGATGAATAGTCAGCGAAAAAAGGCGCAGGAGTCTGTGAAGACCTCTGCGCCTCGTTTTCATTCTTGTGTGAAGGCAGCTATCAGAGTGTAAGGCAATACTCTCTTTCACTCCCCTTTATGCACTTAGCTCCCTTCTGTTTTGTTATTTCTCTATCAGGATGCGGGCATCCACAGCCACCACGTTTTTCTCGTCGGCGAGCAGCGGGTTGATGTCCATCTCCTTGATTTCCGTGGCAAAACGGAGCAGAGTAGAGAGTCTGACGATGATTTCGGCATACTTCTGCTGGTTAATACCCTTCTGTCCACGTGTGCCAGCCAGAATCTTGTAGCCGCGAAGCGACTGTATCATGCTGTCCACCTCGGGATAGGTCAGCGGGGCCAGACCGCTCGACACGTCTTTGAGCACTTCAACGAAGATGCCGCCCAAGCCGCAGAGCACCACGTGGCCGAAGCGCTGTTCGTATTTTGCGCCGATGAACACCTCCGTGCCCTTGATCATCTTCTGCACCATAATGCTGGTGGCACCCTCGATCTTCATCATGCGGTCGAACTCCAGGGCCAGATGTTCCGGCGTGCGGATGTTCAAGGCCACACCGCCCACGTCGCTCTTGTGAACCGGACCTACCACCTTGGCCACTACGGGATAGCCCACCTTTGTGGCGAAGTCGATGAGCTCTTCCTTCTTGGCGCTCACAAACTCAGGTACCATCGGGATGCCTGCACACTCAAACAGCTGGCGTACGATGGCGGGTGCCACGTAGCCGTTCTCCTTCACGCCGGCGATAATCTCGCGGATGCGTGGAACATCTACGCCGAAGAGCTCTATCTCGTGCTTAGCGGGAGCCGGTGTCTTCATGATCTGAGTGATGGCATTGGCCAGTGTCACCTCGTCGCTGAAGTTCACGTGGCCCTTGCTCAGGAACTCGCTCACCTCAGGACCTGCTGTATAGATACTGGGCAGGATGGGGAAGATAGGCTTCTTGCATTCCAGTATCTTCTTGTGGAGTACATCGTAGGTTTCATAGAGCTGCACCAAACCCGGCGTGCCGAAGATGACGCAGATGGCGTCGATGTCGTCGAACTCCTTCTCGCAGTAGTCGATGGCGATGCCCAGATGTTCGGGCGTACCCGTGGCAAGAATGTCGATGGGGTTGCCCACCGATGAGCCCGGGAAGAGTTTCGACTTTAGTTCGTCGGCCTTCGGACCCTTGATGGGAGGCACGTTCAGGCCACCCTTGCTCAGCGCGTCGGTCAGCATCACACCAGGACCACCGGCGTGGGTGACGATGGCGAAGTTCTTGCCCGTCAAGCGGGGCAATGTGAAGATGCATCCCGTCGTGGTGAGCTCTTCGCGCGAGAAACAACGCACGATGCCGGCCTTGCGGAACAAAGCCTCAACGGCAGAGTCGCTCGAGGCGATGGCGCCTGTGTGCGACGAAGCAGCACGGCTACCTGCCGACGACGAACCAGCCTTGATGGCGGCGATGCGGCAGCCTTTGCGGATGAGCGAGCTGGCGTGGAACAGCAGTTTGTCGGGGTTGCCCACATTCTCGATGTAGAGCAGCTTTACGTGAGAGTCGCGCTCAGCGTCGAAGTTCTCGTCCATATACTGCAGCACGTCCTCAATACCTATCTGTTTGCCATTACCGATGCTCCACACGCTGTTGAAGGGCAGACCCTTGGTCACGGCAGACTCCAGGATGAACACGGCTGTGGCACCCGAGCCGCTGATGAAGTCAACGCCCTTCGGGTCGAGGTTGGGAATGGGTTTTGTGAACACGCTGTGATGCCAGGCGTTCATCATGCCGATACAGTTCGGGCCGATCAGCGCAGCGCCATACTTTTCGCACGAGTCGAGAATCTTCTGCTCCAGCGCAGCACCAGCCTTGGTCTCCTCGCCGAAGCCGGCAGAGATGATGATGAAGGCGCGCACGCCCTTCTCGGCAGCGAGAAACTCCACATAGTCGGGACACCATTTCGCAGCCACCACCAGGATGGCCAAGTCGGTTGGTGGGATCTCTTTCGCGTCGTGGAAAGCCTTGATGCCTTGCACCTCGTCTTCCTTCGGATTTACTATACGCAGCGTGCCTTTGTAGCCGCCGTTGATAAGGTTACGCACGATAGCGCCTCCGGGCTTGTGCGTGTCGTTAGAGCCGCCGATCACGACGATGCTCTCAGGGTGTAACAATTGCTCGTTTATCATGGTTCAATGATGAATGTTAATTTGCATGCAAAGATACGAAGTTTCCCTGAAGTGTGCAAGCAATTAGCGAACATTAACGAATCGTATTTCCGCGAAGCCTCAACAATTAAGCTCGAAATAATTTGGAATATTCAGATAATTTTTGTACCTTTGCACCACACATCCTGTTTTTCAGGTAATAACTACTCACATTGTAACATTTATCAAATAATGAAACACACAATTCAACAAAAGAACATGGAACAAGAAACTGCCATGAATGAACAAAACCTTGAAATCGACTTCAGCAACGTGCCCGACTGGTACGTGCTTTGCACCCTGCAGAACTGTCCGCTCTGTAATCAATGCCTGCGCCACTTGGCTGCTTTGCAAGCACCCGACACGCTCCAGACTGCCGTCTGCGTGATGCCCAAGGTACTCAACGACACGCAATGCCGCTTCTTCGACCCCGTCAGAAAGGTGACGGTGGCCCGCGGATTCACGCACCTCTTCGACAAGGTGCTGAAAAACGACTTCACCGCCATGCGCGAGAGCCTGACCTACTACCTGCATGGCTCGAAGTTGTTCTATGAATACAAACGTGGAGACCGACCACTCATGCCCGAACAGCAAGAATGGATCAGACAACTGGTCAAGAAGTTCGGCTATGACTGGGATGTCCCCTTCGACCGCTTTGAAGAGGCCATCGACTTCAAATACATTAAGTAAGCACCCCCTGTCATTATCATTTCAATTTGTTTTCCGCGTCAGAAAATATCGTTTTCCAACGCGGAAAACAACGTTTTCTGACTTGGAAAATACTTTTTTCTGACTTGGAAAATACTTTTTTCTGACTTAGAAAATACTTTTTTCTGACTTAGAAAACAATATTCATTCCCACACAAAGAAGGCCAATCGTTCTGCGATAAGCCTTGTTGCCCACCTTTATGGGTGTCGCCAGGAGATACTCCTGGACGCAGGTTGTACAATTGTCTATTGAGCACACTTTGCTCAATTCCTCGTGTATATGGATGACCTGTGTGGACCGAGTACAGGCTATCGCTCCTATAGGTACAAGATGAATTTCGTTCCTCTGTCTCCTTCTCCGTCGTAGTCGGCTGGGAGGGGAAGCTGGCAGCACAGATGACTGGCAGCTTCCTCATCGAGATGGACGGTCAGTTCCATTTCTATAGCCTGACGGCTACTGACGTAGCTGATGTCCCAAATACTTTCACCCAACACGGCGTTGACTGCCGTGCGTACCTCATCTTGCTTGTGCCATATCGTATCCCAGTCGGTCATGTTATCCCGAGAGTTCTGTATAAACTCATTTGGCATTCTAATCGTTGATATAGTTCTTCGTCGTCATGTCGTAGTACAGCGCCTCCAGCTCGGGGAGGGTGAGCTTTTCCACGGCGCGTTCTATCATTCTGATGAGCTCGTCGCGGCGGTATTCGTCAGCGTGTGTGAAAGTTCCTGTATGTGTCATTGTGCTATTATTATTATCATACTACTCTACGATTGTCATCCTCATCTCAATGTCGTCGATGGGCCTGTCACCCCGTCCGGTGGCAGTGTTTTGTATCATCTCCACCACATCGAGACCTTCCTCTACTTCTCCGAACACGGTGTACTGACCGTCGAGGTGAGGTGTGCCGCCAATAGTGGAGTAGATGTTAATCTGCTCTTCCGTCAGCCCGTCTTTGCTGACTTTCTGCTCTGCCTCGGCAGCCAGCGTGTCTTGCATCTCTTGGAGTCCTGCGCGGTTTCTCTCACGTCGCATTTGCATAATTTCGGGGCGGTGATCAGCCAACAGCTCGTTAAAGACTTCTTGTGCGCGCTGACGTCTCAACTGTTTGGAGAATTGGTTCAGCTGCCCTGTGTTGTACACCTGTCCCCATACGATGTAGAACTGCGACCCACTGCTCCTGCGCTCTGGATTGACCTCGTCGCCCAGTCTGGCAGCGGCAAGTGCACCACGCTTGTGGAACAAGCCGTCCTTGATTTCTGACTCGAGGGTGTAGCCAGGATCGCCGACACCCAGCATCTTTCCGGCTGGAGCTCCCTTTGAGTCAGGGTCGCCGCCCTGTATCATGAAGTCCTTGATCACACGGTGGAACAGTGTCCCATCATAATATCCTTCCTTCACCAGCTTGATGAAGTTGTCGCGGTGGAGGGGTGTCTCATCATAGAGCCTGACGACGATGTCGCCCAGCATGGTTTGAATCTTTACTCTCATGTTGTATTCCTATTGGGTGTTTTCTGATGTTTATACTGATTACGTATTTCGGTGCAAAGATACGAAAATTTGTGTATAATCACTATTTCTGATAGGGAAAATTTTGGATCAATATACCTGTTGGCAGTCGATTTAGTTGTTACGTGGCATGTTTTTTGTTCATTCACAACAAAATGGTAAATCATCGAATTGAAAGTGAGGTCATTACCTTAATTAATAACGCATTCATACGCGTGCGTGAGGTATTGAATGTCGATGGAGGTCTATATGGAAGGGTTTTGACGAAATTTAACAGAAGATTTTCGCGTTGGCTGATGGTGGGATGGAAATAGTTTTATACCTTTGTGCCCGATTTAGGACAAGAAGTTTTTCACAGATGAAAAAAGGTTTCTACATGGTCATGTTGGCCTGTGGGTGTATGTTGTTACTGGAGACTGCGTGCAAGAACAAAAAGCCCGCCGATGAAGATGGGGCGGAAGACAGTCTGACATGTGTTGTTGATACGGATACGGTGGCTGAGCTGGTTCCCGACCAGGAGGTACCGAAAGCTGCCGACGAACTGTTCGACGACTTCTTCTTCACCTTCGCAGGCAATCGCAAACATCAGCTGAGCCGCATTCAGTTTCCGCTGACTGTGAAAAACGGCAACAAGCAGACCCTGATACAGCAGCACGAGTGGAAGATGGACCGCTTCTTCATGCCGCAGAGCTACTACACGCTGATTCTCGACAACCGCCGGCAACTGAACCTACCGAAGGACACGAGTGTGAATCACGTGGTGGTGGAGAAAATATTCCTGGACAAATCGTGGGTGAAAGACTACCACTTCGACCGCATCAGTGGCGAATGGAAACTAACAAGCATCGACAATCAGTCGCTGGCAAACAATGCCAATGCCTCGTTCCTGAAGTTCTACCAGGCATTTGCCACCGACTCGCTCTATCAGGCCGAACACCTGAACGACGTGATCAGTTTCAAAGGTCCCGACCCCGACAACGACCTGAAGGACCTCGTGGGCGAGATTTCTGCCGACGAGTGGGAGGAGATGGGGCCTGGCGAACTGCCACGCGACATGATCTATAACATCATCTACGGTCAGACCTACGAACACAGCAACCAGAAGATTTTCTTGCTCCGAGGTATCTCCAACGGTCAGGAAATGGAGCTGACGTTCCGCAGGAAAGACGGCGAATGGAAACTTGTGAAAATCTCGGAATGATGAAAGACCTGCGCAATTATTCGCTGCTGCGACACAACACCTTTGGCATAGAAGGACGCTGCCGTCGGTTCCTCGCCTTTCAGAGTGTGGAGGAGCTGAGGCAGATTGTGGCCATGCTGACCCAAGAGGACCAGCCGCTGATGATTCTCGGCGGCGGGAGCAATCTTCTGCTGACCCGCGATTTCGAGGGAACGGTGCTGCATTCGGAGATACACGGGATGGACATCGTGGGGGAGAACGACGGCGAGGTGCTGCTGCGCTGCGGTTCGGGCGAATGCTGGGACGGCGTGGTCGGCTATTGCGTGAATCACGGACTCTATGGAGCCGAGAACCTCTCGCTGATTCCCGGCGATGTGGGAGCCAGTGCTGTGCAGAACATCGGTGCCTACGGTGTTGAGGCTAAGGACATCATCTCCAAGGTGGAAGCGATGCATCTGGAAACCGGCGAGACGCGGATGTTCGACGTGTCGGAGTGCTGCTACAGCTATCGTCATAGCATCTTCAAAGAGTCTGCTTTTCGCTCATGGATGATCACGCATGTGGTTTACAAGCTTTCCACTACGTTCGTGCCCCGTTTGGACTATGGCAACATTCGGGGAGAGTTGGAACGGAAGGGGATAGACCAGCCAACAGCCGAACAACTGCGCCAATGCATTGTTGACATTCGCAGGGCGAAATTGCCTGACCCTGAGGTGACGGGCAATGCCGGCAGCTTCTTCATGAACCCCGTAGTGAGCCGTGAGAAATACGAACAGCTGGCAGCTGAATATCCCCAGATGCCGCACTATACGGTGAGTGAGACGCTGGAGAAGATTCCTGCCGGATGGATGATAGACCAATGCGGATGGAAAGGCCGCTCGCTGGGACGTGCCGGTGTGCACGAGAAGCAAGCCCTGGTGCTGGTGAACCGGGGTGGGGCAGAGGGCCGAGAGGTGCTCAGTCTGTGTCAGGCTATCGTCGGCGATGTGGAGACGCGCTTTGGCATCACCCTTCATCCTGAAGTGAATATTGTGTAACGATCATATCATGACCCTAAGATTTCTTGGCACAGGAACCTCGGTGGGTGTACCCACCATCGGTTGCCAATGCTGCGTGTGTACCAGTACCGACCCGAAGGACAAGCGCCTGCGCACTTCGGCACTCGTGGAGACGGAGCAGACACGGATTCTCCTTGACATCGGTCCTGACTTCCGCCAGCAAATGCTTCCCTTGGAGTTCCGCAAGATTGATGCCGTGCTGCTGACGCATATCCACTACGACCATGTGGGCGGCATTGACGACCTGCGCCCCTTCTGCCAGTTTGGTGAGGTGAATGTCTATGCCGACGATGCCACGTCGTGCGGATTGATGCACACCGTGCCCTATTGTTTTGCCGAAAACCGCTATCCGGGTGCACCCTCTATCCGTCTGCACACGCTGCGACATCATGAAGTGCTGAGGGTGAACGAGCTGGAGGTGGTGCCTTTTGTGGTGAATCACGGCAAACTGCCCATCACGGCTTACCGCATCGGACGGTTGGCCTACATCACCGACATGAAGACCATCGAAACTTCAGAACTGCCTTATTTGGAGGGGGTGGAGGTATTGGTGCTGAATGCGCTTCGATTCCATCCAGAGCACCATTCTCATCAGTCGGTCGACGATGCGATTGCCTTCGCACGGAGAGTGGGTGCAAAACAAACATTTCTAATACACGTGTGCCACGATGTAGGCCTTCATCAAGAGGTGAATGCCTCCCTTCCAGATGATATTAAATTGGCTTTTGATGGTCAAATAATAGCAATTTAGGGCTTTAAATTGTTAAATATCGTTACAAAGCAGCAGATTTTTTGCAAAATACTTGCAGGGTATTAGAAATAGTCGTATCTTTGCAGTGTGTTTTTCATAGTATTAGATTTAAGGTTAACATTAGTTTGGAGTACGGCGGTACTCCTTTTTTTGTGTCATTTCCTGAATTTCCGATAGAGTTTCCATGCGAACAAGATCCCGTCGAGCATACCTACGCTCGTGGTCATCAGTGTCTGCATGCGCTTACCTCCCTTAACTGGTGTCGGCTTTGCAAACAACTGATGGCGGAGCTTGTTCATCTTCTCATTATCCTTCCTGATTTCGCGCAACAACTGCTTCTTCCGTTCCTCGATGGAACGGAGGGTCGTGTAAGCAGGCTGGGTGCGATTGTCGTCGACCGTGCTCATACTCCAATTCTTTATATTAGACACGAAAACTTTTCACTGCATCATCATTCCGGCAAGGAATCTGACGAGTGGCTTCTCAACCCAGTTTTTCCTGAACGCGAGGAACAGGAGGAACAGCAGAATGTAGAACCCGGCCACCAAACAGAAGGCTGCAGCGTGGCCCATGATGGGGGCCAAAGCATAGGCTGCAGCAAAAGAGAGGTAGATGAGGATGATCATGATGAGCAGAAGCACGACACCCGCAATGAGAAGGGCCGTGATGAGTCTCACCACCTTGTCGACAATATCAAGCCGCAGATATTCATTCTGCAGCCCGATGTAGTGTCTCAACACCTCAATGAGTTGTCCGACGGTCTCTATGTTCTTGTCGTTCGAAAACATACCAATGCTTATTCAGCGATGTCGGCAGCTGCATCCTTGATGTCTTCAGCCAAGTCGACAATCTCCTTGCGCGAAAGATTGATGTTGTGTTTCTTGCAGAAAGAGTCGATAGCGTCAGTGATTTTCTCACGAGTGTCAGTGCCCTTTTCCGGGGCTAACAGTAATCCGAGTGCCGAGCCGGTGATGGCTCCACCCAAAAATGCTCCAATGTAACCTAAAGTTTTCATTATACACTACAATTTAAATTAAACAACATTTGTGTTGCAAATTTATGAAATCTTTCGCAAAGTTTCTTCTTTTTTTTGCAATTTTTTGGTTAAAGAAAATGTAAATAAGTGATTTAACAAACTTTATGCAGTTTTTTTCTCTATAATTGCTCATTTTTGTGTAATTTCGCACAAGTTTTCAAAGAAATAAGTTTCATCCAATAAAAAAAAGAATTATGAAGAAGTACATGCTCGTTTGCGCTGGATTAAGTCTGGCCGTAGCCTTTACAAGTTGCAAATCTCAAGACAGTGCCTATCGCAAGGCCTATGAAAAGGCAAAAGCTCAGGAAGCCGTGATCAACCAAAACACCACTCCTACGGAGAATGTGGTGGTCGCTCCCGTTGAGACAAGACCTTACACCGAGACCCCTCAGGTGGACAACTACGACAACGTTTCAGTGCGCTCTGAAAGCATCACTGTAGTCGACGGAGCCGGCTTGAAGAACTTCAGCGTGGTGGTGGGTTCGTTCTCCGTGAAAGCCAATGCCGAAGGTCTCTGCCAGCAGCTGCGCAATGCAGGCTATGGCGCCCAGATTGCCTACAACAGTGCTCGTAACATGTATCGTGTGATTGCCTCTACCAGCGACGACAAAGCAAGTGCTGTTCGCAGTCGCAACGAGTTCCGTTCGAAGTATCCCGATGCTTGGTTGCTCTTCAACCAGCGTTAATATCCGATAGTGGCAAGGATTCTTTCCATCGACTACGGCAAGAAACGCACTGGCATAGCAGTTACCGACCCGTTGCAGATCATTGCAAACGGGTTGGTAACTGTTGCTACTCATGAGCTCATGTCGTGGTTGGAAGCATATGTCGGGAAAGAGTCTGTAGAGTTGTTGGTAGTAGGCGACCCCCGTCAGCCTAATGGTCAGCCCAGCGAGAACCTGCAGCGTGTCAGGCAATTCGTGGCATCATGGAAAAAGGCACATCCCGAGATTCCCGTTGTGTATGTGGATGAGCGCTACACCTCGGTGTTGGCTCATCAGGCTATGCTTTCCGGAGGTTTAAGGAAAAAGGCGCGGCAAGACAAGGCGCTCGTCGACGAGATCAGTGCTACCATCATCCTGCAGAGCTACTTGGAGTCGAGAGCGCATCAGCAGCACACACCGTGTTAGGTGGGTTGGCTTTTCGCTCCTATTTCCAACCCTCATCCCCCTCTTTCATTCCCTCATCCAGTAATAATGATTCTACCTATTTATATATATGGGCAACCGGTGCTGAGAAAAGTTGCCGAAGACATTCCGAAAGACTATCCTCAGTTAAGCGAACTGCTTATCAATATGTATGAGACCCTTGATGCCAGCGAGGGCATTGGTTTGGCAGCCCCACAGGTGGGACTTCCCATCCGTGTAGTCATCATCGACCTTGATGTGATTTCCGAGGATTTGCCAGAGTACAAAGGATTCCGCAAAGCATTCATTAATGCGCATATTATCGAGACCGACGACAGCAATACCGACTCGTCGGAAGAAGGGTGCTTGTCGTTGCCGGGCATTCATGAGAAGGTGACACGTCCCACACGCATTCATGTACGCTATGAGGATGCCGACCGCGTGGAGCACGATGAGTGGGTGGAAGGCTATTTGGCCCGTGTCATGCAGCATGAGTTCGACCATCTTGACGCCCACATGTTCATCGACCACATTAGCCCTCTTCGCCGTCAGCTCATCAAGAACAAGCTCAAGAATCTGACCCTTGGGCGCTATCATTGTTCTTATCGTACTAAGCCTGTGAGGAAATAAGGTCTCCCCCCTCATCTATCCCCGTTATGCGAAAAGTCATTGTCTTCATCATCGCACTTGCTTCATCGGTATCGGCGTTAGCACAATACAACATCCAGCGTGTGTTGCTTGCCGGACGAGGTGCACTCTATTATGAAGACTATGTCCTTTCCATCCAGTATTTCAACCAAGCCATCAATGCCAAGCCCTACCTCTACGAGCCTTGGTATCTGAGAGCTATCGCCAAGTATAACCTCGACGACTTCATTGGCGCAGAGAGCGATTGCAACGAGGCCATCGCACTAAACCCCTATATATCAGGACTCTACGACTTGCGCGGTGTTTGTCGCATCCGGCAGGAGAAGTTCACGGCGGCAGCTGCAGACTACGACCTGGCCATCCGTCACGATCCCAACAACCAAGGTTATTGGTATAATCGGGCATTGTGCCGCCTTCAGGACAAGGATTTTGACCGCGCGAACCAAGAGCTCGACTCGATGATGAACCGCTGGAAAGGCAACGCGAAGGCCTGTCAGTTGAAAGCTGAAGTCTGTTTGCAGCAAGGCGACACCACGAAAGCAGCCAAGTATCTCGATCGTTCACTCGAGATCGACCGTTATGACGGTGAAGCGTGGGCAGTGCGAGCCATGATCAGCATGTCGAAGAAGAAATGGAAAGATGCCGACCAGCAGCTTTCTGAGGCTATCCACTTGAAACCGACTACGGTAGGCTATTATGTAAACCGCGCAATGTCGCGGTTCAATCTGAACAACCTGCGTGGTGCTTTGTCTGACTATGATAAAGCCATCGAACTGGACCCGAACAATTTCCTTGCACACTATAACCGCGGCCAGCTGCGCATACAGGTGGGCGACGACAATCGTGCCATCGAAGACTTCGACTTCATCGTGCGAATGGAGCCCGACAATTTCATGGCTATTTTCAATCGCGCTTTGCTGCTCGACCGTACAGGCGACCTCTATGGAGCCATTCGCGACTACACGGAAGTCATCAACCAATTCCCCAATTTCTGGGCAGGACTGCAGTATCGCGCCAATTGCTACCGACGACTGGGAATGACAGCCAAGGCCGAGATGGACGAGTTCCGCATTTTCAAAGCCCAGAACGACAAGCACTTTGGCATTCAGCCTCGTTGGACGAAAAAGCAGCGCAAGGAGGTGCGCAAGAAGAGCGATATCGACTTGGATAAGTATGCACAGCTTGTTGAGGAGGACGAACCGAATGTAGAGCACGAATATGCCAGCGTCTATCGTGGAAAAGTGCAAAACCGCAAGGTGGATGAAGATATGATGCCGATGTTCACGTTGTCGTACCGTCAGTATGACAATGGTCTGAAGGCTTACACCGCTTTCGACAGTGAGGTGGAACAGTTCAACAACACGCATCGTCCACAGCATCGCATCCTCATTTCCTGCAAGCCAAAGTCGCTGAACAAAGCTGAGACTCGCGTCTACTTCACGCTCATTGACACCCTGTCGGTTCTGATAGGTTCTTCACGTGACCTGCAGAAAGACTGCCATCTGCTATTGCAGAGAGCTGTAGCCTATGCCGTGACGCAAGACTACGATGCGGCCATCAATGATCTGACGGCCTATTTGCAGATTGACAATCGTTCGTCGCTTGCCTATTGGCATCGTGCGGTGTGTCAGGCTATGATGTATGAGTTTACAGAAGAACATGGAATGGAATCGAAGTTGAAGTCGGTGAACACCATTGACGACTTCAATGAGGCTATTCGCCTTAATCCCCAGAACCCTTTCATACTCTATGATCGCGGCAACTATTATTTCGTTCGTAGTCAGTATGCTCAGGCTGTCGACGATTATACTCGCGCCATAGAGATTGACCCGAACATAGCAGAAGCCTACTACAATCGTGGCCTTGCCCGCATCCATCAAGAGCAACTCGACGAAGGAATTGCCGATTTGAGCAAAGCCGGGGAGTTGGGGCTCTATGATGCCTATAGTGTCATCAAGAAATACCGAAAGAAATAATCATCCGATGAGGAAGCTTGCTCCGTAGATGAGCAACCAATAGCGCAGGAACTTTCCGAGAGCGATACTCAGGAGAGTGACGGGGATGTTGGCGCGCATAAAGCCCAGAAGAATAGTGATGGCAGAGCCGATGATGGGGAGGAACGCGAAAAATCCCATCCATGCTCCCCTTCCTGCCATGAATCGCTGAGCTCGTTGAAGGTCGCGCGGTTTCACGTGCAAGTAGCGCTCCACCCATTCCAGTCGTCCTAACCGTCCGAAACCATAGTTTACCATAGAGCCGAGAATGTTGCCAATGGAACCATAGACGATGAGCAACCAACCATCGAGACCGGTTGCCAAGAGTCCAAGCATCACAGCCTCGCTGCTGAAAGGGAAAAAACTGCCGGCAATGAAAGCGGCAATAAGCATGCCCCAAT
>Ga0310695_10003049_pt1 | contig 33727 bp, 33 predicted proteins | sample RumenRJG_04DNA_FD_203882 | JGI IMG/M metagenome (GOLD analysis project Ga0310695, IMG submission 203882) | Bovine rumen microbial communities from Lethbridge, Alberta, Canada - RJG_04 (v2) (version 2) | ecosystem: Host-associated > Mammals > Digestive system > Stomach > Rumen | place: Canada... | reverse complement strand
GTCCGCAGAGTTTGTTGCAATGTTGCAATGTTGCAATGTTGCAATAAGCACCCTCCACCACCCCAAGGGGGGAGATAGTCGGAGACTATGTAAACATTATGATAAATAGAATTATTAACTAATTCTATAATTCCACTATTATACACCTTATTGCAACATTGCAACATGCAACAATGCAACAAGGGCAAGACTCACCAATACAAGACAGGGCAGGATGACTACAAGACACAAGGGTGTTGCAATGTTGCATGTTGCAATGTTGCAATAAGCACCCTCCACCACCCCAAGGGGGGAGATAGTCGGAGACTATGGAAACATTATGATAAATAGAACTATTAACTAATTCTATAATTCCACTATTATACACCTTATTGCAACATTGCAACATGCAACAATGCAACAAGGGCAAGATTCACCAATACAAGACAGGGCAGGATACACCTTATTGCAACATTGCAAAACAAGACGCTCCTATTTCCTCTTTTTAGGCTTCCTTCGGGCCCAGCCTTCTTCTGAGAAGTCGGGCTCTTCACCCCTGAAATCTACGCGAGGAGCATTCATCAATGAGCGCCAGTCGTCTTTTCTCATCTTCTTCTTGGCAGGCACCCACTCCTGATTATCATTAGAACCACGCTTCTTGGCAGGACGGTCAGCCTTTGAAGAACGGTCTGCCTTTGCAGGACGCTCAGCCTTGTCGTCCTCGGCATTGCAGCGCACGGTGCGGCCCTTGTAGCGAATGCCGGTGAGTTGCGTCATCACCTTGCGGGCATCCTGTTCAGGCACCTCGAAATAGGAAATGGTATCGAGCAGGTCTATGTGGCCCACCTCCTGACGTCCTCCCACATAGCGGTTCAGCGTTTGCATCAGCACACCAGGGAAGAAGCCATCCCTCTTGCCCAAATTGATAAAGAGTCGCTTGAAGCCCTTCTGCGCCTTATTCATGCGTTTCTCGCGGTCTGTCTGATAACCGGAATCGCCCGATTTACCCGACTTTCCTGTCTCGGGCGCTTCGATTTCAGGAGCATCGGCATAGTAGACGAGGAAGCGTCCAAACTCGCGACTTACTATCTTCTTGATGAGTTCATCCTTGTCGATGTACTCGAAGTAGCGGCTGATATCCTGCATAAAAGGCGCGATTTCATCGTCATTTACATCCGTTTTCACGATCTCGTCCATCACCTTGTAGAGTTGCTTCTTGCAGATCTCCTCGGCACTGGGGATAACAGCCTCCACAAACTGCTTGCCAATCTCTTTCTCTATGCTGCGAATCTTATGCTTCTCCTTAGAATGGACGATGCTGATTGATGTACCTTTCTTTCCTGCACGACCCGTACGGCCTGAGCGGTGGGTATAGTTCTCAATGTCGTCAGGCAGTCCGAAGTTAATCACATGCGTCAGGTCGTCGACATCCAATCCACGGGCAGCCACATCGGTAGCCACCAGCAGTTGGGTGAGATGCTGACGGAACTTCTGCATAGTCAGGTCACGCTGCTGCTGTGAGAGGTCGCCATGCAGCGACTCCGCATTATAGCCATCCTTGATGAGTTTGTCTGCTATCTCCTGGGTCTCCAGTTTGGTACGGCAGAAGATGATGGCGAAAATCTTGGGATAATAGTCCACGATACGCTTCAAGGCGAGGTATTTGTCCTTGGCATGCACCATATAATAGATATGGTTCACATTCTCTGCCCCCTCGTTGCGAGAACCTACGACTATCTCCTGTGCATCCGTCAGGTAATTCTTGGCTATGCGTTCCACCTCACGGCTCATCGTTGCCGAGAACATCAAGGTGTTGTGCTTCTCCGGCAACGACTCGAAGATCTCATTAATAGCGTCAGAAAAGCCCATGTTCAGCATCTCGTCGGCCTCATCGAGCACAATGTTGCTCACATGCTCCAGCCTGGCATACCCACGGTTCTTCAAGTCTATCAATCGGCCAGGAGTGGCCACAATGATCTGCACGCCCTTCTTCAGAGCACGCACCTGCGGCTCGATGGCAGCACCGCCATAGACGGCCTCGACATGCACGCCCTCCATGTACTTGGAGAAATCGCGCAGGTCGTCGGCTATTTGCAGGCAAAGTTCACGCGTGGGCGAGAGGATCAGCGACTGCGTCTCGCGGTTCCCAACATCCAGTCGTTGCAGGAGTGGGATGCCAAAGGCAGCCGTCTTGCCCGTTCCTGTCTGAGCCAGGGCAATGGTGTCCTGTCTGCTTTCCAATAGACTGGGGATGACAGCCTCCTGCACAGGCATCGGCTGAACAAATCCCATTTCCTCGATGGCCCGTCGTATTTCCTGACAGACGCCTAATTCTTCAAATGTATTCATTCTGTAATCACTTTCGGATGCAAAGATACAAAAAAGTATGCATAAAATCTTATGAATTATGAATTATTTCGTAACTTTGCATCCGAAAAAGAGACGAACATAGAATAAATCATGACTATCAACGAACGACAAGACGAGATTATCGAAGAGTTTCAAGACTTCGACGACTGGATGGACAAGTATCAGATGCTCATCGACATGGGTAATGAACAGGAGCCTCTGGACGAGAAATACAAGACAGAACAAAACCTGATAGACGGCTGTCAGAGCCGCGTATGGCTACAGGCTGACTATGAAGACGGGAAGATTCACTTCATGGCCGAGAGCGATGCACTCATCGTAAAGGGTATCGTGGCATTGCTGATTCGTGTGCTCAACGACACCACACCACAGGAAATCCTGGATGCCGACCTCTACTTCATCGATAAAATAGGATTGCGAGAACATCTGTCGCCCACCCGTTCAAACGGTCTGTTGGCAATGGTCAAACAAATCAGGATGTATGCCTTGGCATTTGCCAATGCCTGAACACTTAGTCTTCTGCATGACTCTCCTCGTAGGCATTGATGCGCTGCAGATAGTAGTCGCGGAAGTCTGACCAGTGATAATACGGGGCCATGTCTGTCTTGATAGGCAGCGTGGCCTCGTTTTCATTGAGCAGCACTTTGAACACGATGTCATTATCGTGCACATCCTTGCGATAGAAGATAAACTGCACATTGCAGGCCATCGGGAAGATGCGATAGTTCACCCAACCGCTCTTCTCCAGTTGTTCCAGATTATCCGTTGCCAAGTCATAGCCGTCAAGCCCCAGCAGGCAAACCAACGGCATCAAGGCGGTGTCGTGGCCGAAACGGAGATGAACAGAATTCTGGCGCAGATGCAGACAACTGTCGGCCTGATTGATGATGTTGCGCAGCAGTTCGCGAGCAATGAAAGGCTGGTCACCCCCATTGAGCGGTGAGACGCCATAGGTGAGATACCAGAACGCATTGTCACGCAGCCAGTTCTGATAGATATCCTCGTCGTCAAACAAGTCGTAGAGCGTCATCTGCTGACTCAGTTCCGTGTTTTGCAGACCTGAAGCCAAACGGAACAGATAGTAGTTGAGACGCTCGCCATTGACATGATGGTTGACATAGGCTGTATCATTGAACAACTGGTCTACGGTACGCCTCCAACGCTCGTGCTTCTGGCAGTAAGCCACATAACTGTCCTTTGTCTCCACCGTAGCGCATCGGGCCTGGAGTTCCTTGTCTGACGGTGTCAGATAGTGGCGGTCAGTCATTGTGGCATCCTGATAGAACTTGAGGTCTGGGTTCAGTTTCATGAGTTGCATCATGGCGTGGTTCATAGAGAGCACACAGCGCACGGCAGTAGTACTGCGGGCATCCACCAGCGTGCCTTTCTCAAAAACCGTGGGGAAGCGTTCGTACATCCGCCTGATGATGTCACGATGCTGCTGGGCACCCAGCGTGGTCAGTTCGCCAATGCGGTGCTCCGTATCCTGATGCATCGTCATGACACGGCTCAGCACATCAGCCCCAAGGGGCGACAACGCATCATCTATCTGAGCCCTCCGCAGGATATTCGTCACATACTCAAAGTCGGTCACCCTCGTCTGATGGCGCGAGCCATGACGTCCGAAATGACTGATATAGAACGCCTTCTTGCCTTCAGGCGCAGGCGTCAGTTTACGTTGCTGAGGGCCAGGATAAACCGAAAGGTTACTGGCTGAGAGACGTATATTTTTCTTGAGTTCTGCTTTCGGCGACTGTGCTCCGACAACTGTTGCCAAAGCCAGCATGAAGAATACCGATACTGCCCTTTTCATTGTGCTTTATAGTTTCTGCGGGCAAAGATACGAAATAATTCATAATTTACCATGCATAATTCACAATTATTTTACAATTCTGTCTTTACCTAAGTCATTTTTCGTTTGGAAATTGAAAGAAAAAATAGTTTTTCTTTCGTATTTCTCTCACTTATTTCGTAACTTTGCACACAAAACTGACAAGTATGAGCAAGAATGCTACATGGCAAGACGATTACTGGCTGTTGCTGCTTCAACTCTACCTGCGTAAACCAGAGGGAGTAAAGCCGCTCTACAGCCGCGACATGGTGAACCTGAGTTTAGAGTTGCACATCACTCCGCAGGCTCTACAAAGCCGCATGCAACAGATTGCACGCCTGGAGACGCCACGGATAGAACGCTACTGGAAGACCTATGGCGACAATCCGCGTCGACTGGCCAGGGCCGTGAGACTGTTGCGCGAGATGAAAGGCTTCGGCGCTGCCAGCAATTTCTACGACGGGGTAGAGGTACAGGAAACCTTTGAAAAAGATTTCCGCCCATTGGCAGAGGATCAGCGGTTTATGCCTGTGATGCTCATCCTCATTCTGAACCTGTACTTCCAACTGACGCCTCCCACGATGACGAGCGAGACACCCGAAGTGCAGGAACTGGCCCGGCTGTTGAAGTTGAAGGCCAGCGATGTGGTATTCATTATGGAGATATTCCAGCGGTTCGACCCCTATCTGAAACGCGAAGAAGTCATCGTCACTCCCTTGTTGCTACCTTGTCAGCAGATATGGCAGCGTCTGGCCCACATGGAGCCTAATGCACTGGATGCCTATGCCAAGGAGTTAATGGAATTCTTCAGAAATTAAAAATACTGGAATTTTGGCACAGGGGCAGATACAAGAACAGAAACTTGAGCAACGGTTGCAGCAAAGTGTTTCGCAGCAACAGTTGTTGCAGTCGCAGTTGACAGAGATGCCTCTCCAGCAATTGTTGGAGCGCATCGAGACTGAGATGCACGATAACCCTGCTCTGGAGCCAACTGTCGACGAGACTGACCCTGACTATAGTGAAAGCACCGATCCGATGGATTCGCCCGATTCCACCGATGATTACGATACTCAACGAGAACGTGAAGAACGCAGCGATGCTTTGGATGCTGCCCTGGAGAATCTGGGGCGCGACGACGAGGACCTCCCCATTTATCAAAGCGGTCGCTCCAGCGCCGAAGAGCGTGAGGAGATGATCTACGGTGAGAGCCTCTCGTTCTACGACCAACTATTGGAACAGGTCGGCGAGATGGAACTCTCTGCCCAGGAACGCTACGTGATGGAGTACCTCATCCGCTCGCTCGATGATGACGGTCTGTTGCGTACCTCGTTGGACAGCATCAGCGAGGAACTGGCCATCTATCATGGCATAGACCTGAGCATCTCCCAACTGGAGCATATCCTACGGAAACTACAGCAACTGGACCCTGCCGGTATCGGGGCCCGCGACCTGAGGGAATGCCTGCTGCTGCAGATAGACCGTCGTGAAAAGTCGAAAGTCAAGGAACTGATGCAGACTGTCATCACCGATTATTTCGACGAGTTTACCAAAAAGCATTGGGACAAGATACAGCAAGCCCTTAGACTCAACGACCTGCAGACAGAGGCCCTGATGAACGAGTTGCGCCACCTGAACCCGAAGCCTGGCGCTTCGATGGGTGAGACCATCGGACGCTCGATGCAGCAGATTACGCCCGATTTCATCGTTGACACGCAGGATGACGGCTCTGTGACCTTCTCGCTGAACTCGGGTGAGATACCCCACCTGCAGGTATCACAGTCGTTTGCCGACCTCCTGAAAGACTACCAGAAGAACAAGGATGGGCTGAGCCGTCAGATGAAGGAAGCCCTGCTCTATACCAAGCAGAAAGTGGATGCCGCCCAGAACTTTATCGATGCCATACAGACCCGCCGTCGCACCCTGACACTCACCATGAAGGCCATCATCCACTGGCAGCACCGCTTTTTCGAAGAGGGCGACGAGTCGCTACTGCGGCCCATGATACTGAAAGACATCGCCGAGAAAACTGGCTTAGACCTCAGCACCGTCTCAAGGGTGTCGAACTCAAAATATGTGCAGACCCGCTGGGGCACCTTCCCCCTGAAATTCTTCTTCAGCGACGGTTATGTGACGGAGAGTGGCGAGGAACTTTCGACACGTGAGATCAAGGCTGCCTTGCGCGACATCATCGAGGCCGAAGACAAGCGCAAGCCCATGAGCGACGAGGCCCTAGGCGAGGCTCTGAAGGCCAAGGGCTATCCTATTGCCCGCCGCACCGTGGCCAAATACAGAGAACAACTGGGCATCCCCGTAGCAAGACTAAGGAAATGACACGCGAGAAAAACATCATCTATATAGCCCGACTGGTGAGCCTCATCTTCACCCCCTTTTACCTGCCGCTGGTAGGACTGATAGCCCTGTTCACATTCAGTTATCTGAACCTGCTACCTATTGCCTATCGCCTGCTGGTACTTGCCATCATCTATCTGTTCACCATCCTGATGCCCACATTCTTTATCCACTTTTATCGTAGGGCGCAGGGCTGGTCGCTTTTGGAACTCGGACAGAAGCGGCGCCGTATGGTGCCCTATTGCATCTCCATCGTCTGCTATGGCATCTGCCTGTGGACACTTGACGCGATACACATCTACCATTTTGTGTCGAGCATCGTCCTGGCAGCATTGCTCGTACAGGTCACCTGCGCCATCATCAACGTATGGTGGAAGATTTCTACGCATACGGCTGGCATTGGCGGCGTGGCTGGTGCGTTGTTCGTCTTTGCAGAATATTTCGCCTTCAACCCCGTATGGTGGCTATGCGGTGTCCTCATCCTGGCCGGCATTCTCGGCTCAGCACGCATCATCCTGCGTCAGCACTCGCTCTCGCAGGTTGTGGCAGGATTCCTGGTAGGCTTTGTATGTGCCACCTTGGGGATAGCATTATTTTAATCGATCACTATAACAAAAAAAATAAAAAAGCATGAATCCAACAGTTAGCATCATCATGGGCAGCACGAGCGACCTGCCCGTCATGGAGAAAGCCTGCAAGTTGCTCGACGAGATGCAGGTACCGTTTGAAGTCAACGCCCTTTCGGCCCATCGCACACCCGATGCCGTGGAGGAGTTTGCACGTACTGCCAAAGACCGTGGCCTAAAGGTCATCATCGCTGGTGCCGGTATGGCCGCAGCCCTGCCTGGTGTCATTGCCGCCTCTACCACCCTGCCCGTCATCGGCGTACCCATCAAGGGCATGCTCGACGGTCTTGATGCCATGCTTAGCATCATTCAGATGCCTCCCGGCATCCCCGTAGCCACCGTTGGAGTGAATGGCGCCCAGAATGCTGCCATCCTGGCTGTCGAGATGCTCGCCTTGAGCGACGAGGCTTTGGCTCAGCGTCTGAGCGACTATAAGAGTGGCCTGAAGACCAAGATTGAGAAAGCCAATAAGGAACTCGCCGAGGTGAAGTATAACTTCAAAACCAACTAAGCCCATTAGACCCATAAGTCCCATGAGAAGAAAGACAACAATAGCCCATGTGGGCAATATCGCCATTGGCGGCGACAACCCTATCCGCATCCAGTCGATGGCCACCACCGACACCAATGACACAGAGGCTTGTGTGGCCCAGGCCAAACGCATCATCGATGCTGGCGGCGAACTGGTACGCTTCACCACTCAGGGCATCCGCGAGGCCGAGAACATGAAGAATATCTCCGCCCGTCTGAAGGCCGACGGCTATCATACCCCCTTGGTGGCTGATGTCCATTTCACGGCACATACCGCCGATGTGGCAGCACAGTATTGTGAGAAGGTACGCATCAACCCTGGCAACTATGTTGACCCTGGGCGCACGTTCAAGCATCTGGAATATACTGATGAGGAATATGCCGCCGAACTCGAGAAGATAGAGAAGAAACTCGTACCTTTTATAAATATCTGTAAGGAGCACCACACCGCTGTGCGTATCGGCGTCAATCACGGCTCACTCTCCGACCGCATCATGTCGCGTTATGGCGACACCCCCGAGGGCATTGTCGAGAGTTGCATGGAGTTCCTGCGCATCTTCCGTCGCGAGCAGTTCGATGATGTGGTCATCAGCATCAAAGCCTCTAACACTGTCGTGATGGTCACCACCGTCCGTCTGCTGGTAAAGACGATGGATGCCGAGGATATGCACTACCCCCTGCACCTGGGTGTTACTGAGGCAGGCGAAGGCGAGGACGGGCGCATCAAGAGTGCCGTCGGCATTGGTGCCTTGCTAACGGAAGGCATCGGCGACACCATCCGTGTGTCTCTTTCCGAGGAGCCCGAATGCGAGATTCCCGTTGCTCGTAAATTGGTTGATATGATTGAGGAGTGCACCCGCCTTCGTGCTGAGGCTGAAGCCTCCATCAAGGACGATTCCATCACCCTCTCGCTCGACGCCCCAGACTGGGAGTCATTCCAACTGAAGGCTGCTATGGCTGTGGGTGCCCTGTTCATCGACCGCAAAGCCACGAAACTTGTTCTAAAGTTTGCGGACAATAGTGCATTCCTCATTTCTCATTCCTCATTTCTCATTCCGCTTGCGGATGCCATTCTCCAGGCCGCGCGCATCAAATTCACGAAGACGGAATACATATCCTGCCCAGGCTGCGGACGTACCCTCTTCAACCTGCAGGAGACCATTGCAAAGGTCAAGGCCGCCACGAAAGACCTCGTAGGACTGAAGATCGGCATCATGGGCTGTATAGTCAACGGTCCTGGCGAGATGGCCGATGCCGACTATGGTTACGTAGGAGCCGGACGTGGCAAAATCTCGCTCTATAAGGGTAAGACCTGTATCGAGAAGAGTATCCCAGAGGCTGAGGCCGTAGATAAACTGATTGAGTTTATCCGCAAAGACAGAGCATAAATCAACAACGGATTACGGAATTGAATCATGTTCAAAGATTGTCCGTAATCCGTTGTCTTTTTTTTACTTAAGTAAAATTTCATTGAGTTCCTTCATGCCCTCGGAGGCACCTTTCTGAATCTGCTTCACTCGCCCTCCCGCATTGATGGGGTTAGGGTCGATGAGGTAGATGGGGGTGTCGGGCTTGGCATAGTGTAGCAGTCCAGCGGCAGGATAGACCACCAGCGAGGTGCCTATGATAATAAGGATATCGGCCTCCTGCACCTCCTCGGCTGCAACGGTGATGTTAGGCACAGCCTCGCCGAAGAACACGATGAACGGACGCAACAGTGAGCCGTCGCCAGCCTTAGTGCCTGGAGCCACCTCACAGTTATCAGGGGTCAGGGTCTTCTGATAGCGTGGATCGTCGACATCACGACTCGAGCACACCTTCATCAGTTCACCATGCAGGTGGATGACCTTCTTTGAACCGGCCTGCTCGTGCAGGTTGTCCACATTTTGCGTCACCACCGTCACATCATATTTCTCCTCCAGGGCTGCCACCTGCCTGTGCCCTTCATTAGGCTTCACGCTCCAACACTTCTTGCGGAGCATGTTATAGAAGTTGGTCACCAGTGTGGGATCGGCTTCCCATCCCTCGTGTGTGGCCACCTTGGCCACAGGATAATTCTCCCACAACCCGTCGGCATCGCGGAAGGTCTTCAGTCCGCTCTCCACCGACATGCCTGCACCTGTCAGGACTACAATTTTCTTCTTTCCCATAACTACCTCTTTTATATATTAGTTTAACAGTATTGTAAATCAACGCGTATTGACCCCATTCAGGAAATGCTGGAAGGCATCATAGTTGCCCTGAAACAGGTTAATGTCTATGGAACCTTCATTGCCACATATCTGACCTCTTTCGGTATATTGCCAGATGCTCCAGGAATTCGTGGGCTCTGACGAACCATAACGGGACATCCAGAAAGAATAGTCCTTGAAACGGGCATCGTTGAGATAGGTCTCCCTGAAATGATTACTGGTATAGATGATTGGGCGCACACCCCATCGGTCCTCTACAGTTCGCAGCCATTCCAAAGTCATGGCGTAGAGCGTATCCTTGCCATATTGCTCCACCTCGCTACTAACCTCTATGTCGAGTGCAGGGGGCAAATCACCTGGAGTCCATGTGGCTACCTCAAAGAAATTCCTCAATTGAGCCTCTATTGGTGACCCCAAATGCAGGAAATGATAGACACCCTTTGCCAACCCGTGCCGTTCGGCCTCAATCATCCTGACTCCAAAAAGTTCATCCTTAATGGTAGCCCCCTCCGTTGCTTTCAGATAGACAAAGAAGGCTGGCTGCATATAGGTCTTGTCTGAAGCCCTGTTGGAATACGCCTTACCATCCTTGTCACAATAGATTGCCAGATGATCCCAGTCAATGTCGGTCTGATGATGAGAGGCATCTATGCCATAGATCCTGTCGCCCACCTGGTAGTTAGCCCCACTGGGAGACATCAGCAAACCACTCGCATATCGGCCGAACTCCATGCTACCATCAAGTTTGACGGCACGTCCCAGACCTTCCTTGTTGTTCTGGGCCCAGTTACCTATATATTTTGTCACGATCTGTTCGTCAGGCAAGCCTTTTGAACGCTTGTTGTTGATATACTCCTGAGTATACTCAATAATGCCGAAACCGTGATTATTCAGTTTCTTGTCGAATTTACCAGTATAGACTGACGAGGGTGTAGTGCGGATGCCGTATGGCAGTTCGTCGTTTTTCCAATCGCCTTCATATACTGTCCCATCGTTAGTGGTCAACACACCATAGCCTTGTCTGGTTTGGGTGCCCTGAATGACGGAACCGCTATAGAGGCCCTCATTGAGTGGCATGTTGACTGTATCAACCAAAACAATTTCTTTCTGCACTTCACGTATGATTATCTTATGAAAGAAGGGTGAGGGCACTATGATACCTACGACCAAGCCCAGCAAAAAGGCAGCAAAGCCAATAGCCAGCGTTCCCAGTATTCTTCTATGTTCGCTTATCCAACCCATCGTTTCTTTTATTTCGCCCACAAAAATACGACAAATAATTGGAACTAGCAAATAAAAACATCATTTATAAGAAATATTTCCTTCAAGGTGCTGGCTCTATTTGAGATTTTTACCTTAACTTTGCAGCCTAGAAACTCTAAAATATAAGTTTACTTCCATATAAATATGAAAAAGGTTTTAGTTTTTGTGGCAATGATGGCTTCTATCATGACAACTTACGCACAGCAGAAGACGCTGGTGCTATTCTATTCTCAGACAGGTACGACGCAGAGCGTAGCAGAAGAGTTACAGAAACAACTGGGTGCTGACATCGAGCGTATTGAGGCAGAAAAGCCTTATGATGGCAACTTCCAGGCCACCATACAGCGCGGTCAGGAAGAGATGAGGAACGGCGAGGTGCCAGCCCTCAAGCCTATTCATGCTAAACTGGCTGACTATAAAACTATCTTCATTGGCTATCCCATTTGGTTCGGCACCTATGCCATGCCTATTGCTACCCTGGTCAAAGAAAACGATTTCGCTGGTAAGACCATCGTACCGTTCTGCACTTTCGGCAGTGGTGGCCTCAACACTTCTACGAATGATCTGCGTAAGGCATTGCCAAAGGCCGACATCCGTCAAGGCTATGGCGTGCGTACTGCCCGCATAGCCTCAGCGCCAAAGGAGATAACACGTTTCCTGATAGAGAACGGCTACAAGAAAGGCAGCATAAAGCCTTTACCTGACTACAGCGAGCAGCAGCCCGTAACAAAGGCAGACTGCGACATTTTTGATGCTGCCTGCTCCAGTTATCAGTTCCCCCTTGGCACACCGTTAACCGTTGGCAAGCGAGAAACTGAGGAGAGTACTGACTATAAGTTCACAGTGAAGAGCCGCGGCATGAACGGTGCAGAAAGTTCTTCTATTATCTATGTGACGGTAGGCAAGAACGCAAAGCCGGAGTTCACGGAAGTGGTGAGATAAGCAAACACACCATGGCACGATAAGCGTGTTCTACAGGCTGAAGTAGGCGTTATTCCCCTGATCTTCTCGACGATGTGAGAGATGAGGGATTTTTGAAACTATAGTCTATTTCGTGGCATCCTGGATGACGAGGCCTGCCAACGTAAAGCCGAAGATGGCGGTGATATGGGCCAGGGAACCGTTGGTCTGGGGCTTGTTGAAGGGGGAGGGCACCTCTTCATCGTCAGGCGGACATCCAAGATTCTCAAGTAGTTCGTCGCTGTAAACCACTAGGAACTTCTTCTCCGGGTAGTGTCCGTAGTGCTTGACCTCTGGTCGAGCCTCTTCATGCTCGGAAGAGCCGATGCGAGCATCGCTCTCCTCTCGCTTACTCAGAGCCTTGAACTTCTTTCGCAAGGCACGTGCCAAGGGGTCACCTTGCACCTTCCAGAACTCCGTCACTTTGATGCGTGTGGGGTCGAGTTTGAGGGCCGCACCCATCGATGAGAAGAGCGTGGCATTGGTCTTACAGGCCAGGAGGATGAGTGCCGCCTTGTCTTTTAATGAGTCGATGGCATCGATGATGTAGTCGTAGGCCTCCAAGCAAAATTTGGAGGCACTCTCCTCTGTGAAGATTTGCTGTAGGGCGGTAATCTCTGCCTGGGGGTTGATGGTGAGGAGGCGTTCCTTCAGGACTTCTACCTTAGGTTGGCCTACGGTTTCTGTGGTGGCCATCAGTTGGCGATTGATATTCGTAACGCTAACACAGTCAGAGTCGACAATAGTCAGATGATGGATGCCGCTACGAATCAGACTCTCAGCGCACCACGAGCCTACGCCGCCCACGCCAAAGATAATCACGCGTTGCTGGGCAATGCGCTCCATCGCCTCATTGCCCAGCAACAACTCGTTTCTTCGAAATATGGCACTATCTATCGCCATCGTTTGTACTGTTCTTGGTGCAAACGTACCAATGCTCGTATAGTTCGTCTTGAGGATGCTCCTCGTTGCGACGACGGATATACGACTCGGCTTCCCGTCGGGTGCGAAATGACTTGATGAGGTAGTCGCTGTCATCACCCATTTCGTGGCACCTCACCTCATAAACGGTACTCATCAGTCTTTAAGATGCTCGAAACATTCGTGATACTTGATGGCGAGTTGCTTGTACTTCTCGACAGTGGCGGCACTGGATGTATCGGCACGCATAATCTCATAATAATGGTGTGACATTCCTGGCTCCACGCCTGACTTGTCATGAATAAATGTATAGAGGCTGTCGCCTATGACACTACGCACCAAAGCCTCTTCCTGCGATGCATAGAACATGCCGTAAGTCTTCACTTGAACCTCGGTCATCAGTTTCTCGAATTTCAGGTTGACGATATCACCCCAGTAGCCGTAGTCGCTGGTTTGATGCTTATAGCGTCCAAAGAAGCCACGCTCCGTGGATGCATCCACCAGGTATTTGATGACGGGCTTAATCTCGATGCTGTCCCACCCTGCTACGATGGTGGTGCGTGCCAGATCCTTCAGATCGTAGGGGCGGCAGTTATCGGTGATGCACTTTCTTGTAGCGCTTTCACGCGTCTTGTAATTGATGTCGGTCACATAGCCTTTGAAGCGTGCAGCCACCTCCCTGGCAAAAGCATCGGTTTGCACACCGTAAACTTGTGCATCGGCCAGCGCAGCGGTCATCTCTTGTTCGAACAGTTCCTCATCGGTAGGTTTATTGTCATCGGAGGAACACGAGGTCAGCACTCCCATGCCGCAGAATAGGATGGCAGCAAGCATCAGATAGTATTTTTTCATAATGTCGGCAAAATTACATTTATTTTGGCAAAACTCCAAATAAAATCCGAAAAATCTTTATCGGCATGCCTGAAACGTATCGGCTTGACGATGACCGCAAGACTTAAATAAAACTAATTTTTGGAAGGATATGAGATGAGTGTCAGGGAAAATGAGTAATTTTGCACGCATTTTTTAATATAAGGTATAGAGAAAGCATGGATAAAGTGAGTTATGCCCTTGGTTTGGGCATCGGACAGCAACTGGCACAGATGGGTGCCACCGATTTGAATGTGGACGACTTTGCACAGTCGATCAAGGACGTGCTGAGCGGCAGCGAACTGAAGGTTTCGCATCGTGAGGCTCAGCAGATTGTACAGGAATATTTTGCCAAGAAAGAACAGGCCCTGAACGCCGAGCGTGCCGAGGCAGGCAAGGCTGCCAAGGAGGCTGGTGAGAAATATCTGGCCGAGAATGCCAAGAAGGAAGGGGTGATCACCCTGCCCAGCGGCCTGCAGTATCAGGTGCTGAAAGAAGGCAACGGCAAGAAGCCTACGGCCAAGGACAGCGTGAAGTGCCACTACGAGGGCTTCCTTATCGATGGTACCGTGTTCGACAGCAGCGTACAGCGCGGCGAGCCTGCCGTCTTCGGTCTGCAACAGGTGATTGCCGGCTGGACGGAAGGTCTGCAACTGATGTCTGAGGGCGGCAAGTACCGCTTCTTCATCCCCTATCGCCTGGCTTACGGCGAAGGTGGTGCCGGACAGTTGATTCCTCCCTATGCTGCCCTGATCTTCGATGTGGAACTCATCGAGGTGATGTAAAAAAAGGGAAGAGTGAAAAGTGAAAAATGAAAAATTAAAGGTTAAACAAATAAGAACAATGAAGAAATTATTTTCTGTGGCCGCAATGGCCATCGCCGTGGCAACAATGTTTTCGTGCCAGGGCAACAATCCGAAGGCAAGCCTGAAGAATGAGGTAGACACACTCAGTTATGCCATCGGTATCGTACAAACCAACGGTCTGACTGACTATCTGGCTCAGGCCAAGGGCGTAGACACCACCTATATGGCTCAGTTCATCGAGGGTCTTATCGAGGGTGCCAACTCTGCCGACGACAAGGGCAAGGCTGCCTATCTCGTTGGTATTGAAATGGGTCGCCAGATGGGCGACGGTGCCGTGAAGAACATCAACTATCAGTTGTTTGGCACCGACTCTACCAAGACTATTTCCAAGCGCAACCTGATTGCCGGCCTCATCAACGGACTTACCGGCAACGGCCAGAAGATGACTGTAGAGGAGGCTGACTCGATTGCCAACCTGCTGTTCGAGCGCATCAAGACCCGCACCCTGGAGGAGAAATACGGCGACACCAAGGCTGCCGGCGAGGCTTTCCTGAAGGAGAACGAGAAGAAGGACAGCGTGAACACCGTGCCCGTGAGCATCACCCTGCCCAACGGCAAGCAACTGGACTCTTATTTCCAGTACAAGGTCCTCAAGGAGGGTAATGGCGTCATCCCCACAGACAGCAACCAGGCTATCGTGAACTATGCCGGTCGACTGATCGACGGCACTGAGTTCGACAACTCCTACAAGCGCGAACAGCCTCTGACCGTCAACATGAAGGGCGGCGTCATCCCTGGCTGGCTCGAGATTCTGAAGCGTATGCCCGCTGGCTCTATCTGGGAGGTCTACATCCCTCAGGAACTGGCCTACGGCAGCCGCGAGATGGGCAACATTCCTCCCTTCTCTACGCTGATCTTCAAGATGGAACTGCTCGAAGTGAAGTAAGTTTGGACTTAAGAGACTACAAATGAAGAAATATGTTATCCTGGCACTCGCCCTCGTGGTGAGTGCCTCTTTCAATACAACAGAGGCCAAGAAGAAAAAGAAGGACCAGAAGACGGCTGAGACAGAGGTGAAGGCTCCCGTGGTGCTGAACGACAGTCGCGACTCTGTGAGTTATGCCGCTGGCGTCAGCCTGACCAATGGTCTGCTGTCCTATCTGCAGCAGTCAGGCATCAAGGCCGAGCAGATGGGCGACTTCTTGCAGGGCTTCAAGGAGGCCATCGCCTCAAAAGACGATGACCAGCAGAAGGCCCGCCGCATGGGTATGCAAATTGCCGAGCAGGTGGTCAACCGCATGCTCCCCGGCATCCTGAAAGACTTCACCGACACCCCCGACTCTATCGTTGAGGACCTGCTGTTCCGCGGATTCACCGATGCCGTAGAAAACGACACCACCGTGATGCTGCAGAAGCAGGCCGAGACCTTCTTCAAGGAGAAGAGCGAGAGCAACAAGCAGATGAAGATTGAGAAGCAGATTGCCGTCGGCAAGCAGTTCCTGGCTGAGAATGCCTTGAAGGAGGGAGTCATCAAACTGCCCAGCGGTCTGCAATACATCATTCTGAAGCAGGGCGACGGCGAAGTACCTCAGAAGGAAGACAAGGTGAAGGTGCACTATGAAGGCCGCCTGATCGACGGCACCGTCTTCGATGCCTCATCGAAGCACGGCACCGAGCCCGCCACCTTCCAGCCCACCCAGGTCATCAAGGGCTGGACAGAAGCCCTCACCATGATGCCCGTCGGTTCGAAGTGGCGACTGTTCATCCCCCAGGATCTGGCCTATGGTGCACGCGCAGCCGGTCAGATACCTCCCTACTCCACCCTTATCTTCGATGTCGAACTGGTGGGAATAGAGAAATAAAGCGAAAAGATTAAAGGCAAAAAGTGAAGAGTGGAAGAAAAAAAGCCACTTTTCACTTTTTTTTATGCCCAAAAGGTTGCGCGTTTCAATAAAATTGCTTACTTTTGCTGACAAATTGTAACATAATCAACTTCGAAATGGAAAAAATTGACAACCTCGACAAGAAGATACTCAACATCTTGTCAAAGAACGCCCGCATCCCGTTCAAAGACGTGGCTGCCGAATGCAACGTATCAAGAGCAGCCATCCACCAGCGTGTACAGAGACTCATCGAGATGGGTGTCATCACGGGCAGCGGCTTCGATGTCAACCCCAAGTCACTCGGCTATCGTACCTGTACCTATGTGGGCATCACGCTGGAGCGTGGCTCCATGTACAAAGATGTGGTGAAGCGTCTCGAACAGATACCCGAGATTGTGGAGTGCCACTTCACCACCGGCCCTTATACCATGCTTGTCAAACTCTTCGCACGCGACAACGAGCAACTGATGCGCCTGCTCAACGGCCAGTTGCAAGGCATACCTGGCGTGGCAGCCACAGAGACCCTCATATCGCTGGAACAGAGCATCCGACGTGAGATACCTGTACACTTCGACGAATTATCCGATCAAGAATGAACAGATTCGACCTTTCCGAACAGGTTTCCGCCGTCTATAGCCACGACTTTGCCGCCAAGAGTCATCGTCCGGTGATAGGCGTTACGGGAAACTATGGCGAGACGACCTGCAAGTTGGGCGAAAGCTACTACAAACAGATTGTCCGTGCGGGCGGAACACCGCTCATCATCCCCCCAGTGGCCGACGAGGAGACTATTCTCGCCACGCTGGACCGTATCGATGCCTTGCTGCTCAGCGGTGGAGCCGACATCAACCCGCTCTATTGCGGTGAAGAGCCTGTCAGCAGTCTGGGAGGCATCAATGCCGAGCGCGACCTGCCTGAACTGCTCATCACCCGACTGGCAGCCAACCGTCAGATGCCTATCCTCGGCATTTGCCGTGGCATACAGACCCTGTCCGTTGCCTTGGGAGGAAAGGTGCAACAGCATATCGATACGCCCATCAAGCACTCGCAGGATGCCGAGCGTTCAGAGCCCACCCACTCCGTCACCATCGAGCCAGATTCCACCTTATATAATATTTATGGCGGCAGCAAATTTTTCACTCTTCACTCTTCTTACGTCCCTTCGGTAGCAAGCGACCAGAGGTCGAGCGCACTCTTCACTTTCTACGTCAACTCATTCCACCATCAGGCCGTGAGCGACCCTGGTGCTCACTTCCGTGTTGCCGCACGTGCCAAGGACGGCATCATCGAGGCCATAGAAAGCAGCGAGGGCAAGCCCATACTCGGCGTGCAATGGCATCCTGAGTGTCTGGGTGAAGACCAGTTGCCGCTGTTCGAGTGGCTCATCGGCCAGGCGCTCAACTATCGTCAGGCCCAACGGCTCCACGACCGCATCCTCTCACTCGACACCCATTGCGACACCCCCATGTTCTTCCCACAGGATGTCGATTTCGGGCGACGCGATGAGAAGATACTCGTCGACCTGCCAAAGATGACCGAGGGCCGGCTCGATGCCACCATTATGGTGTGCTACCTGCCCCAGCCTAAGCAAGGAGAGACCTTCCAGCAGAATGTGTCGTTCGACGTGTCAGGCCCCAAAGCCTACGCCGACCTCATCTTCGACAAAATAGGGCAAATCGTTGAGAAGAATGCCGATGCCGTAGCCCTGGCCCGTACGCCCGACGAATTGTGGCAGAACAAGCGGGCCGGCAAGAAGAGCATCATGCTCGGCATCGAGAACGGACTGGCTCTGGAGGGCGACCTGCAGAATATCCGTCACTTCCACGAGCGCGGCATCGTCTATATCACCCTCTGTCACAATGGTGACAACGATATCTGCGACTCTGCCAGAGGCTCGCAGACTCACAACGGCGTGAGTGCTTTCGGCGAGAAGGTCATCCGTGAGATGAACCGTCTGGGCATCATGGTGGACCTGAGTCATGCCCACGAAAAGAGTTTCTACGATGCCCTCGACATCTCTGAGACGCCCATCGTCTGCAGCCACTCCTCGGCCCGTGCACTCTGCGACCATCCGCGCAACCTGACCGACGACCAGATGCGGGCCCTGGCCCGTAAAGGCGGCGTCTGCCAGATTACCCTCTATCACGGCTTCCTGCTCAAAGAGGGCGAGGCCACCATCCTCGATGCCATGCGCCATCTCGACCATGCCATTCAGGTGATGGGTATCGACCATGTGGGACTGGGAACCGATTTCGATGGCGACGGCGGCATACGCGGCCTGGCCAATGCCAGCGAACTGACATTGTTCACCCGTCAACTCCTTGCACGCCGCTATAGCGAGCAGGATATTCAGAAGATATGGGGTGGTAACTTCCTGCGCGTGATGCAGTCTGTACAGCGCAACGGATAATCGTCAATTATCTATAGTCACTTTCTCCACCTCCACAGGTTCGTGGAGGAAGAGTTGTGCCTGCTCCTTGAACTTCTCAGGATTCTCGGTGGTCAGGTAATGCACGCTGCCGCCTTTCGTGCAGCGTTGCTCTATTTCCGGATGACGCTCGAAATAGTTCTTCAATGCCTCTGCCACATACTCTCCCTGTGAGACAATACGAATGCCGCGAGGGATGTATTTGTGTATCTTGGGCAACAAAAGGGGATAGTGCGTACAGCCCAGTATCACGGTGTCTATCTGGGGATCGAGGCGCATCAGTTGGTCGATGCCCTTCTTCACGAAATAGTCGGCTCCAGGCGAGTCGGCCTCATTGTATTCAACCAGAGGAACCCAGAACGGACAGGCCACACCGCTGACCTGAATATCGGGGAACAACTTGTGGATTTCCAGATTGTACGACTCGCTCTTGATCGTGCCCTCGGTGGCAAAGATGCCCACATGACGACTTTGCGTCAGCGAACCGATAACCTCGGTTGTGGGACGGATGATGCCCAGCACGCGGCGTTGCGGGTCGATGCGTGGCAGGTCGTTCTGCTGGATGGTTCGCAGGGCCTTGGCCGATGCCGTGTTGCATCCCAGGATGATCAGGTGGCACCCCATCTCGAACAAGTGGGTGACGGCCTGGCGCGTAAACTCATAGACCACGTCAAACGAGCGTGTGCCGTAGGGCGCACGGGCATTGTCGCCCAAGTAGAGGTAGTCGTACTCGGGTAGCAACTGTCGGATGCCATGCAGAATGGTCAGTCCACCGTAGCCGCTGTCGAAGATGCCTATAGGTCCACCCATCCCCCTTTCAGTTTTACTTGTTCAACTTCACCATCACCGCTTCTGTCACATTCACGCCCAGCGCAGGGTCGATGAAGGGACAGGCGTTGCTGTCGGTATTCACCACCAGGGCCAGCCGCTGCTCGGCAGCCACTTGGGCGATGGCCTCGTTCAACCGCTGACGCAGAGGCAGCATAGCCTCACGCTCAGCATTTTGGATTTCTACGAGTCCCTGCTTCTTGAATTCCACGTTACGCTGCATCATCTCCTGCAACTCCGTCTGCCGCTTCAGCAGGATGGTGCGGGGGAAGTCCTTCTGGCCCTCAAGGAAGGCCTCATACTTCACATTGAACTCGTCCTCCACACGCTGCAACTCCTTCTCGTAGGCCGTGCGCAGGTCGGCCAACTGCTTCCGCACGATGGCATAGTCGTCCATCGTGACCAGAGCCGAGTCGTAACTCAGGTAGCCTATCATGATGACTGGCCCCTGCACGGGTGCAACCTGATTGTCTGTCTGTGCCGATGCCACCAGCGAACAGGCGGCAAAAATCAATGCTATAATCCTCTTCATAGTCTTTCTATCGCTCTCTGTTTTTTTCTTCTAAGTGCATATTTGTGCGCAAAGATACAACATTTATTTTGCAATCGCAAACTTATTGATTCCAAACTTCCATTTTTTTCAAAATAAACGGTCCAGCCCAGATTTCTTCCACCTAAGAAGGATGCCCTGAAAGCCTGTTTCCAGGACTGCGCCAATTCCCAGAAGCCGAACACGTGGCACTTCAACCATGAGTCGGCCTACGTAGGCCTCATCAACTATGCTGTCAATGCCAGTGAGATCATCCCCTGGATAGAAACCTATCTCGACAAGGAGGAGATGAAGAACAAGCCCGCTGGGGTCGTCGTGACCGACTTCGCCGGCTTCTTCGGACGTTATGACTTCGGGCTGGTCGATTGTACCCGTCTGCCGGGAAAGGTCATCAGCCACAACTCGTCAAACAATTAAACACTCCTTTACTCCTCCTTGAGTATTCTCTCCAAAGGAGGAACAGGTAACACATGTAACAGATAAAACTAGAAAGTATTCTCCCGCGTACCGCGCACATACGGTACGCGGGAGAGTTTTTCCTAAAAACATCTGTTACATCTGTTCCTCTGTTACTGTGACAATATTTCAAAGATCGCTTGACAACGTCCCTGCCACCATCGCCAGTTCCGATTGTCCATTGCTTTCATGGTCTTTCTCTTTTTTTCTATTACACTATACAGTAAAATACAGTATATTTCTTAAAACTTCTTCGCGCGTACCGTGTGCGCGCGGTACGCGGGGGACTTTTTCCTAGATTATTACTGTATAGTGTTCTCTCCATTCTTAAATCTTTATTCTTAATTGCCCAAGGCGATCGCTCGAGCTTGCTCGCTTTCACCAAGCGAAGCGACTGAAAGAACTCTTAACTCTAAATTCTAAACTCTTAATTTGTTTACAAAGATATTGCATTTCGAAAAACTCATGACGAGTTACGAGAGATAAGAAGAGATAAGGAGAGATAATAAGAGATAGTGTTTTTCGACTTGTTCCGACGTCATCTACGGGTCGTCCTAACGTCATCTACGACCCGTTCCAACGGCAGTTTACGGTCGTTCCGATGCCTTCTTTCCCTGGTAAACTACGGCACTTTCGGACGTAAAGTGCCGTCGGAACGGAGCGTAGATGACGTTCCTTCGCCCAGTCGTTCCCCAACTTCCGAATGAAGCCTCCCCCTCATATTGGAGTCCCCCTTATAGGGGGACGGAAATATGGAGGGGGCGAGAGGCTTCAGAAGGGCGCCGAATAATGTCGCAACCTATTCCGAGGGGTGAGTGACATTAACGATGTCTGATATAGAATGCCTCGGACAGGTGGTTGACTTTAAAGTACAACACAATTGGAAAAGTGCATACTTTTAAGACAAAAATCATTGGAAAAGTGTCAATTTTGAACATAAAATTCATTGGAAAAATGTAATTTTTCTCACATTTTCTTGTTGGATAATGTAATTTTTACTATATTTGCAGCCAGAAATAATATCATAAAGTATGATAGACAGAAAGGCAAATGAGTCGATTCGCGACTTTTTCAAGAATGATAAACGGGCGCTGCTGGTAACTGGGGCTCGTCAGGTTGGTAAGACCTTCGCCATTCGCAAGATTGGTAAGGAGTGTTTTGAGCAGGTTGTCGAAATCAACTTCATCGAGCAGCCTGAAGCCGTCGCCCTTTTCAGTAAACCCAAGGATGCCAAGAGTATATTGCTGCGCCTGTCTGCTTTCACTCACAAGCAACTGATTCCAGGCCGGACGCTGATATTCTTCGATGAGGTGCAAGAGTGCAAGGAGATTGTTACTGCCATCAAGTTCCTGGTTGATGAAGGCAGTTATCGTTATGTAATGAGCGGTTCGCTGCTGGGTGTCGAACTGAAAGACATTAGGAGCGTGCCTGTAGGCTATATGGCTGAGATTGAGATGTTCCCACTCGACTTGCAGGAGTTTGCCACCGCCGTTGGCATCAGCAGCGATGTGCAGACCCATTTGCGTGAGTGTTTCGAACAGCAGAAGCCTGTCGACGGCTTTATCCACGAGCGCATGATGGAACTGGTGCGCCTCTATCTGATTGTGGGCGGAATGCCTGCTGCCGTTCAGCGTTACATAGACACGAACAACCTGCGGCGTGTGTTGGGTGAGCAACGCGACATCATCCGTACCTACAAGCGCGACATCACAAAATACGACCCCAAGAAGAAACTGTTGATTGAGGAGATCTACGACCTGATACCCTCTGAACTCAACGCCAAGAACAAGCGCTTTATCCTAAAAGAACTCAATGAACGAGCCCGCTTCAGCCGCTATGAGAGTGGCTTCCTATGGTTGAAGGATGCTGGCGTGGCCCTACCCACCTATAATATCGAGGAGCCCAGATTACCCTTTTTGCTGAACAAACAGCGCAATCTGTTCAAGTTCTTCCTTAACGACGTCGGCCTTCTGGCGGCAATGTATGGAGGTGATATCCAGTTGCGATTGTTAGAGAAGGATACCAATATCAACTTTGGCGCTGTGTACGAGAATCTTGTGGCTCAGGAACTCTATGCCCACGGCTTTGCACAGAATCACGACCTGTTCTACTTCAACAGCAAGAAGCAGGGCGAACTCGACTTTGTGGTAGAACAGCATGGCGAAGTGCTGCCCATTGAGGTAAAGTCCGGTAAGGACTATGAACGCCATCGTGCCCTCTGCAATGTAATGGCCAACGCTGAATACGCCATCCCACGCGCCATCGTGCTCTGTCAGGACAATTTACAAGTAGTGGACAAGGTTACATATTTGCCAATCTACATGTTGATGTTCATGCAGCACGAGCAGACGGAAGATGTGATATATAAGTTCCAACCAGCGTAAAGTGCCGTCGGAACGGAGCGGATTTTCGGAAACCCGCCCCATCTTTAACATTCATTATTAGTAGAGATTCATCCTGACCATAATCAGGGAACCAGCACCTTATTCCAAATAGCATTATGTCAATTGGAAAGGGCGCCCCTTACTATAACACACATAGAGTGTCTGGCATAATTTGTCTCTTTGACTTGGCAAAAATCTATCACGCCTCTGGGCACTGTGGAATAAGCGACAAGGCTATTATCTCTTATGAACAGTAGTGTACAATCAGAATCAAACTGTGTGAGATGGTCAATTGCAGCCCTTACTGATTCATTCATTTCTATTCCAATACCGCTGATATCGCTATATGGCTTCACAATGTAAACGCTATCCCATTCTTTGCCAACATTGATAAGTTCCCAGTGGAGCGTATCGTTAGCGACACTGCTCTTAAACGAATCTTCCAAGCTAATTTTGTAACCAGATTGGCCACACCCACAACATGCCAATGCCGCGAATACGTATGCTATTACTTTGGCGCTGATAACCTTATTCATTGTTGCATTGTATTATCATTTTATAACTTTTCCTCTACCTTGATTAATAGCAGCAGCCACTAAGGACTGGATGGATTCCTTTGAACATACTTTTGAGCCAGAGAACAATTACTATAGAGGAGAAACATTATAATAAATAATCTTATCATCTTGATTTCAAAATTAAATCGCACGCGAAATCAAGTTGCCATGCCTCAGCATTGTATAGTTGTTGCACGGAGTCACGATAAGACGGCAACAACGTGTATTGCCCATCTACGGCCACCAGATTGGCTATGTTCACCTTGACGGTCGGATCTGTCGATAGACCATCTGTCAGTATTTCATGAAACAAACGGCTTCCTTCACATGTGGTCATACCCATTGCCTCTTCCAGTTCCTGCCGGGTCTGCCCGTCGGCTCCCTGCGCCATCATGCCCATTACGAAGCAGACACTGAGGGGAGACACCACCACATTCTCCATCGACTGCCCGTCAGCCATCACAGCCTGCATCATCTTGAATGAGAAGGCCTGAAGGCGATCCACGTCTAGCCTATTTGTATTCGTATCTGCTGCCATCGTCTGCAAACAACCTAAAATGGCTAACAGTAAAATGATTATATTCTTCATTGTTCTATACTCTCGTTATTATCGATAATTTGGTGTATAGGGGTTGAATTCGCCCCCTATACAAAGAATCAGGGTTCTCTGATCTGTTTTGCCTTTCTTTACGTTGGCAAAAATACGAAATAATTCTGATACCCCCAAATCATTTGCCTGAAATGTGATCAGGGACTCTGATCTCACCGAGTTCGCCATCAACCATCCACCATCCTCCATCCACCAAAAAACGACACCCGCCCAGAACCGAGTCTGGACGGGTGTCGTTATTGTTAGTCTTGGGAAGAATTACTTCAGACCGAGTTTGGTCTTCACCTGAGCGGTGAGATCGGTAGAAAGGGTGGTGCTGATGTAGGGGATGCCTGCACCAGTCTCCATGACGTAGATGTAGCCGCCCTCCTGGCCGATAGCCTTGATGGCATCGAGCACCTTGGTGGTGATGGCCTGCATCTTCTCCTGCTGAGCCTTGTTCAGGGCCTGCTGGTTGTCAGAATAGGTCTGCTGGATGCGCTGATAGAGGTCGTTGAGTTCCTGCTCACGACGCTGCTTGATGTTATCGGGCAGAGTGGCTGACTCTTTCTCGAAAGCCTGGCCTTTCTTCTGCAGTTCATCCTGCATGGACTTCAGGTCGGCCTCATACTGTGCGGTGAGTTTCTCGATCTCGGTACGTGCTGCAGCGAACTCAGGCATAGCCTGGATGATTTCCTGCGTGTTGACATGACCAAATTTCTGTGCTGATGCTGTCAGACCACAGAGAGCGCAGATTGCGCAAAGAATAAATTTTTTCATTGACTTTTTTTTATTTAATAATTTGAGATTTCTTTTTTTTTTCGATATTTCGATGTATCGATGTATCGATGTTCGAGATAACGATGTGTTGAGATGTCTTTAATTTGAGTAGCCCAGTTTGCGCAGCACCTCATCGCTGATGTCGATCTTGGGCGATCCGAAGACGATGCCCTGGTCGCTGGCGCGGTCGAGCACCAATTGGTAGCCACGCAGGTCGGCCACGTCCTTCACGGCGTTATATACCTCATCCTGGATGGGTGTCATCAGGGCCGTACGCTTCTTGAAGAGTTCACCCTCTGGACCGAAGTACTTACGCTTCAGGTCGCTGGCCTGCTTCTCCTTCTCCATGATGGCATCCTGCTTGGCTTTCTTCTGCTCCTTGGAGAGGAACACCACCTCGTTCTGGTAGTTCTTGTACATGGTCTGTGCCTCGGTGGTGAGGGCATCTACCTCAGCCTGCCACTTCTTCGATACCTGCGAGAGTTGCTCGTTGGCACGCTCGTAAGCCGGTATGTTCTTGAAGACATAGTCCATATCGATCAACGCGAACTTCTGGGCTTGCATCGACACAGTCGCTGCACACAGAACAACTAATAACAGTATTTTCTTCATATTCGTCTTCATTTATATGTCAATACGTTTCTTTGACGCAAAAACTAATTGATAGTTTAATAGTTTATGGCGGAAGCAAATTATTCACTTTTCACTCTTCACTTTTCACTCTTTAGAACTCTTGTCCGAGCACGAAGTGGAAATGGCTGCCGCCTTTCTTCCATCCGCTCTGGTAGACCTGGTCGAAACCATAGGCCCAGTCGATACCCATCAAGCCCACCATCGGGAGGTAGATGCGCACGCCGATACCAGCCGAGCGCTTCATGTCGAAGGGGTTGAAGTCCTTAGCCTTAGCCCAGGCATTACCAGCCTCGAGGAATCCCAGTCCGTAGATGGTGGTGTTGCCCAGCATGAAGGGATAGCGCAACTCGAGCGTAAAGCGGTCGTATGCGTAGGCATCGTAGGCACTATAGCGGCTGCCCGTCCATTCGCCGCCCTCGATATAGGCCGACGATGAAATAGAACCGTTCTCATAACCACGCAGTCCAATGGTCTCCTCAGCATAACTGGTGCTGTAGCCACTCATGCCGTCACCACCCACATAGAAGGTCTCGAAGGGCGACTTCTTATGGTCGTTGTAGGCACCCAGCAGTCCAAACTCCACACGCGTCATCAGCACGAAGCACTTCTGTGCGCTGCTGAGGGCGGTATAGGTGCGGCTGCGGAACTTCCACTTGTGGTACTCAATCCACTTGTATTTCTGGGTCTGCTCCGTCTGCCAGCGCTCATAGTCATTATTATAGGTCTCCTGTGTGGCAAGAGTCTCATAGTTCTTGCCGTCGAAGAGCGACCAAGGCGGGGTGAGCGTGACGCTGAACAGGAAGTCAGAGCCGTGGCGAGGGAAGAGCGGGTTGTCGGTAGAGGTACGCGACAGGGCCAACGACAGGTTGATGTTGTTACAGTTGCCGTTGGAGATGATGAAGTACTGCCAGTCCTTCAGCATATAGAGTTGATAACTGAGGGTGGCCGAGAACTGGAAGTAGTCATCAGGCCAGCGCAGACGCTTACCCCATCCAACAGAGACACCCAGCAACTTCACGTACTTGTCGTCGTCGAGATAACTCTCGTAGTTGTTGTAGTAGCCACCGTTGTAGTAGCCCGTACCCGCATAGAGGTAGTTGAGCGAGTTGAGGTATGACGAGTTATAGTAGTTGCTCGACACGTCAGACTGCTTGGAGTAGTAGACGCCCACGTTGAAGGCATTGGGTCGCTTGCCGCCGAACCATCCTGTGGAGTAGTTGGCGTTATAGGAACTATAGTAGCGACCATTGGTCTGAAAGTTCAGGCCGATCTGCTCGCCGTCGCCTGCCGGCAGGATGCCGCGATGCAGTTTGTTCTTACCCAGCAGGTTGCGGAGCGAGAAGTTGGTGAACTTGATACCCACGCGGCCGATGATACCCGTCTGGCCCCAGCCAAGCGAGAGTTCAAGTTGGTCGTTGGATTTCTGCGTCAGGTTCCAGTTGACATCCACGGTACCGTCGTCATAGTTGGGCTTCACGTCGGGATTGACGGACTCAGGATCGAAATAGCCCATTGAGGCGATCTCACGGGCCGAACGCATCAGGGCGTCCTTGCTGAAGAGGTCGCCAGGCTTGGTACGCAACTCACGGCGTACCACCTCCTCATAGAGTCGGTCGTTACCGTAGATACGCACCATGTTGAGGTGGGCCTGCGGACCCTCGGTGATGCGCACCTCCACATCGATGGAGTCGCCCACGACATTGACATCGGTAGGCTCGACGCTGGAGAACACATAGCCGTTGTTGTAATAATAGTTGTGTACGGCATCATCGTCTTCCAGTAGTCGCTTGCTCATCAACTTCTGGTTGTAGACATCGCCTTTCTGCATCGTGAGCACGCGATCCAGATAGTCGCTGGTGACCACCGTGTTGCCCACCCAGGAGATGTTGCGCAGATAGTATTTCTCGCCCTCGTCGATCTTAAGGTAGACGTTGACGTGCTTCTCATCGACATTCCACACCGAGTCCTCTTCGATGGTAGCATCGCGGAAGCCCAGTTCGTTGTATTTATCGATCAGGGCCTGCTTGGCCTCCTCGTAGCGTTCGGGCGTGAACTTCTTCGCCTTGAACATATTCTTGAACTTGCCAGCCTCGTGAATCTTACCGAAAGCACCCTTGCTGAACAAGTTTCCCTTGATCTTGGAGTCGCTGACGCGCTCGTTGCCTTCGAAGATGATCTGGCGCACCTTCATCTTGTCCTTCTTGTCGATATAGACATCGAGCACCACCTGGTTCTTACCCGTCACATCGTCGCTCTGGTGGATTTCGATCTCGGCATTCTTGAAGCCCTTGTCGTCGAAATACTTCTTGGCCAGGATCTTGGCACGGTCGATGATGTTCTTCGTGAGGCTCATGCCCTTGGCCATACCCAACTTGTTCTCCAAGTCCTCGCGCTCGCTCTTCTTCACACCATAATAGTTGATATTGGTGATGCGCGGGCGGAGAGAGAGGTGGATGCAGAGAAACACCTTCGAGCCTACGATGGAATCGGCCGTGATGGACACATCAGAGAAGAGGCCATGCTTCCAGTAACGCTTGACAGCCTCGGTGATTTCCGCTCCCGGCACTTCTATCTGCTGTCCGACACTAAGGCCCGACAGGTTGATGAGCACAAAGTCCTCGTAGCCCTCAACACCTACTACGCTGATGCCGCCAATCTCGCATTGACGAGGTGTGCCGGCATAGGAGATGTCGGGGTTGACGATGACATCTTGCGCCATGAGAGTGAAGAGTGAAGCGTGAAGCATGAAGAATGCCAGCAACAGCATTCGTTTCATCTTCATACCCGTCTTCACCATATTATATATATAAGTTTTCATCCTTGCTTAAAGCGATAGCATTTTTCACTTCACCCTATTCACTTTTCCCTTCTTCAGCCTCCACCTGTGCCTCGGTCTTGCCATATCGGCGCTGACGGCTCTGATAACTCAGGATAGCCTTATGCAGTTCGGCCTCATCGAAGTCAGGCCAGTAGGTATCGCAGAAATACAGTTCGGAATAGGCTATCTGCCAGAGCAGGTAGTTGGATACACGCAACTCGCCGCCCGTACGGATAAGCAAATCGGGATCGGGCATGAAGTTGGTCCACAGACGGCTGTCGATGGCTTTCTCGTCGATGTCGTCGATGGCCATCTTCCCGTCCTTCACCTCGCTTGCTATCTGCTGCATGGTCCTTACCAGTTCCAGTCTCGACGAGTAACTGAGGGCCACCACCATTGTCATCGAATCGTTCTTTGCCGTATGCTCCTCAGTCTCGTGCAGTTTCTGCTGCACCACCTCCGGCAAGCGCTGAATGTCGCCCACCACACGGAAGCGCACGTTGTGCTTCATGAATATCTCGTCTTCCAGCGATACCAGCACCAGTCCCATCAGGGCTGCCACCTCGTCGGAAGGCCTGCTCCAATTCTCTGTGGAGAAGGTATAGAGCGTGAGGAACTTCACTCCCAGATTCGAGCACTCGGTAGTGATGCGGCGTACGGCCTCCACCCCAGCCTGGTGTCCATAGGTGCGCTCTTTACCACGCTCCATAGCCCAGCGTCCATTGCCGTCCATGATGATGGCAATGTGCTGAGGAATACGGTTCATATCTAATTTATCCATAATTCTTAACTCTTTGTCTCTTTACTCTATCGGTTACTCGCGATCATTATGACAGGTACGGCAGCGCTCCATGAACTCGTAGGTGATGGACACCTGGAAGGTGCCGAAGCAGTCGGTATTCTTGAAGAGTCCGCTGCTCTTGATGCCATAGGGGTCTTTCTGACCATCCAACAGGTCGGTGCCGCTGAAGTGCATCAGCCACTCGGCAGTCAGGTTGAGCCGCTGTTTCAACTTGTATTTCACGCCCACGCCGATGGGGACTTGGAATCCCGTAGCCGACTCGTCGCACTTGGCAAACACCAGTCCTGCCCCCAGCGCGATAAAGGGAGTGAGCGGGCGGGCGCCCCTATACTCCTTTCCTGTGCCGAAAGGCCAGAAGTTATACTCATAGCGCACATCGAAGTTCACGACTTTCGTCGTAAAGTCAATGGGGTTTTCGGCCAGCGCCGGATACCAGGTCTCCACATTGGTTGAGGAGCCCTTCAACTGACCATAGTTCAGCCCCATAGACCACGCCATGCGGGGGTTCAACTTGTATTTCAAGACCAGCCCTCCCATGGGCTGCATGCCTTTCAGCAGTTTGGTGTTGAAGTCGCCCAGATAGTTCATCAGGCCTGCTCCTGCACCAGCCTCCATCTTATATTCGGGCTCTGTCTGAGCCTTCGCTGAGGGTACGAGCAAGGAGAAGAGGGCAACCTGGAATGCTGCACACAGCAACAGTCTCAACGGCCACACGCGGCTTTCACCTCTACCCCATCTCATTGTCTGTCCCTATTGTTTATCTCTTGATGCCGTGCCACAACTGTCCGCTATTGGTCAGCACCCAGATGCCGGTATTGTCGGTGGCGGCCATACGGACGCGCGTGCCAGTCACATTGCTGGGGATGGCATATTCGGTAGAATTCTTCCAGGTGATACCCTGGTCGCGCGACTCCAGCAACACCATGTGGTCGTTCATTGCCAACACCTTATTATTATAATAGGCCATCGACAGCACGCCGTCATAGGGCAACTGGTAGGGGTTGGTTTCGTCGAGGGGCATATAGACCCACTTTCCACCCTTGCCTACGCCCTCAAACTGGCTGATTTTTCGCCAGATGGCCATATAGGCGGGTGACTGCGGATGTTTTCCGGCTACGAGCACATAGTCTGTAGAGTCGCTATTCGCATAGTCCCAGTTCACGCTGACCAGTCCCTCTTTCGGGAAGAGTGCCAAGTCGGAGTCCAGCACATCGTCGGCCCATGTCTGTCCTTCATCCATCGAGTGCTTCACCTTGCCGTCGGTGCCGATGGCAAAGAGTTCCTTGGTGCCGCAGGCGAAGAGGGTGCTCAACTCAGGAGCGTCAGCCACAGGATACCACTCGCCGATGATGTCGGAGCGCATCAACTGTCCGTTTTCCAGCGCATAGGCAGAGTTGCCTTTCACCACGACGGGGCTTTCGCTGACGCAGACGGTATCCTTGAACACCTCCATATACATGTTGTCCCAGCCACTCAGCGAGGGATCGTCGATCACCTTACGCCACTCGAACACAATGCCTTGGGTCTCACTGGCTGTCAGCGTCACCTTGTAGTCACGCCAAGTAGAGCCGTTGGCGGCATACACGCGGAAGATGCGCGTTTGTGAAAGGTCGATGGAATCACTCGACGAGTACCAACGGAGCGAGTCGCTGGTCAGCGACTTGATAGCCACCACGCCGTTGTTGAGGGTGCTAATGGTGAGGGTCACATGCTCCAAGTCGGTACCCACGGGGAGTTCCGTCTTGTTGTAGATACGATAGTCCAACTGATCGATAAGCACGGGATAACTGCTCCCGGAGAAGGTCGATTTGATGATGGTATCGTTGCCAGTAGTAGATGACGTGCTAAGCGTATAGCGATTCAGGGTGCCCAGGGTGATGCTCGTTATAGCCATATCGCTATAGGACGTCACCTGGGTGTCGCTGTCGCTACCCAGACAGCCGGTTAGCATGGTCGATGCTCCCAGCAGAACGCAAAGCGTCATTAAAATTTTCTTCATCAAAAGTCTTGTTTAAACAAATTCGGCTGCAAATTTACGCACATTTCTGCAAAAAGCGGCCATTTTCCACCTTTTATTAAATAAAATATATCATTATTGCCCCGTTTTTAAGTTGTTTTTAGGTTTTTTCAGGCCGAAAAGAGCAAGGAGAAAGAAAAAAGAGCATAGTATGAATCACTCACTCTATGCTCCTTTCAACGGATGTTGGTGTTCATCAGCGTGATAACACACAAAACTGTGGCTACTGCGACAACTGCCAACATACATGTTGTCTGAAAATCTAATAACATAATCTTTACCTTAATTCCCTTCGCATGATGCGAAGAACTACTAACCTAATGAATAACGTAGTAGTCGTCACGACTACAATGCAAAGGTACTGCTTTTTGCGGTTGCACAAAAGAGAATGCGGCAAAAACCGGCAGAACCTCCCCATTCTTTGATTTATGTCAACAGCAACTCCCGCTCCATTGCCTTTTAGGACGAAAATCTGCGAAAATCGGACGAAAATGAGAGACGAGAGCCGATTATGGTAAGATTTTTGCCGAAAAATTTGGTTCATTACGGAATAATCCATATCTTTGCAGACGGAAATTGATTTTCTATCACAGAAACAAGGTAAAAAGAAAGGGAGGAAAGAATGACAAAACTAATCATCACTTTATCATCAGAACGCCGAGCGGCCCACAGGGAGATATAACCCCAGGCTATCTCGTGCACTTTTGACGGGTCTGCTACAGGACTCGTGGTGACTGTCGTTCTTTGACATGATGCTACACCTATGCACTGTGGTAGAGAATCATCCTTCAGGATTGTTCTCTGCGATGCTTACAGGCAACTGGCCCCCGAGGTCTCTTGCCTAAACACTCTTGCGCCCCTTACTGCAGGGCGTACACTATTACTACTTATTCTTTTTTTTCATTATCAAACACACATACTGCCATGAGTAAAAACAATTTGGAGGACGTCATGATTGACACACAAGACGAGGATGAGGAGTTCGAGGCCTTGCTCAAGAAATTCATCGAGGAAGGCTGCGAGGAAGTGAAACCGGGCGACGAAGACGAAGATGAGGACGAGGATGAAGACCTCGACTATCATCTTGAAGACGATGAGAATGATGACGACGATGAGGACGATGAGCAAATATCGACCATCGGCGAACTGGAAGTGAATCCTAACAACTGCGTGAAGGTTGAGATACTGCAGCCCATCAAGCATCCTGAGCGCGAACTGGAGAAATTAGTGGGCTGCCAGGACATCAAGAAGCGCATTGATGAACTGATCACCATGAACCGCTACAACATCCGCATGCACGCCATGAACCCCAAGGTGAAGGTGCACGCCCTGTCGCTGCACAGCATCTTCCTCGGACGGCCAGGCACCGGCAAGACCACCGTCTGCAAGATCATGGGGTCGCTGCTCCACAAGGCTCAGATGCTGAGCAAGGGTCATGTGGTGGTAGCCGGACGCGGCACGTTTGTAGGCACCAACTGGGGCGACGAGGAACGGGCCGTGCGCCAGGTGGTGGAAATGGCAAAGGGAGGCGTGCTGATGATCGACGAGGCCTACCTGCTGAACTCCGACAACAAGAACGACCCCGGCAAGATGGTCATCCCCCTGCTGATGGAGATCCTGGCCAACGAGAAGCAGCGCGACCTGGCCATCGTGCTCTGCGGCTACAAGCAACCCATGCTTCGTCTGCTGGAACTGAACCCGGGACTGGAGTCGCGCTTCCCCAACCGCTTCGAGTTCCGCGACTTCTCGGTCGACGAGTTGCTCGACATCACGCAGCGCCGCATCAGCGAGTACAACTACACCTTCACGCCCTCGGCCTGGAGCCAGTACAAACTGATGATTACCGAGGCATATACTGCCCGCGACCCGCAGACGTGGGGCAACGCACGCTTCATTGCCAACCAACTGGAGCGTATCTACCTCTGTCATGCCCAGCGCTGCATCAAGGGCGACATCTTCAACCGCACCGAGTTCTTCACCATCACTCCTGCCGACCTCCAGCCCATCGAGGTGCCCAAGGCCAAGCCCCGCATCGGGTTCTGAACAACGGATTGCGGATTATTACCACAACGGATTTCACGGATTCTACGGATCTAAGCACTACTGATAATCAGCAACTTAGACAACCGTTTGATCCGTGAAATCCGTTTTCCTTTAATGCTCTATCCGTTGCAGTGTTGCAGTGTTGCAGTTCTCGAGAAGCATTTCCAAATCCTGAAAATACTTCTATATTTATATATATAAATATATATATAAATATAGGTATATAATTTGAGATTTGCATCATCTGATTTTGAACTGCAA
>Ga0310695_10003043_pt1 | contig 33763 bp, 28 predicted proteins | sample RumenRJG_04DNA_FD_203882 | JGI IMG/M metagenome (GOLD analysis project Ga0310695, IMG submission 203882) | Bovine rumen microbial communities from Lethbridge, Alberta, Canada - RJG_04 (v2) (version 2) | ecosystem: Host-associated > Mammals > Digestive system > Stomach > Rumen | place: Canada... | reverse complement strand
AAGATTTTGACCGCACCTCAAGCCTTGCGGCGTCCTCCGCCTTGTTCTGCAAAATTTTCCATCGACATATGTTTTAAAGTCTTTTATCTGAGAATAGTATAAATAACTAACCAAAAACGGACTGATTTTAAAACCAGTCCGTTTTTTACTGCACGGAAAAATCCGTCATTTTTACTCTTTTGTCATTTCAAAGGAAATCTTTAGATTTCTGAGCACTAATATCAAGCCCAAGCCCTCAAAAATCAGGGCAACTCCCTGAATTCGGGTTATAAACTGCGCGAAGCCCTCGGGATTCATAAAAATAATCACCGCTAAAATTGTGTAGATTATTCCGAAAATAATCGAGAGCGCAAACATCACGCCCTTTACGCGCCTGAGCTGTACAGCTCTGAAAAACATAAGGAATGCTCCGTAAACGAGCATAAGTCCCGTTATAACAAAGAACAGATTGATGAAGAACTCGGAAGCCGCTATCAGCGCTATTCCGAAGGCGAGCTGGATAACGCCGGCAATTATCATCCCGATTTTGCGTTCCTCTTTCGGGGTTTTAATGAAGAATATAAATTTTAGTACTCCCATTAAACCGACCGCGATACCTGCGATAACGCAGAGCGTTTTAAGCGCGTGGTTAGGCCATACCAGAATTGCTACACCTAAAAGGATAAATAGTAATCCCTCAAAAATATTGCTGCTGAAAAATGAGCTTTTTCTTGTTTTTTCGTCCGCCATACAAACCCTCCTAAACATTTTTATACTTTTATTTTACCATAAAAGAATTATAAGTCAACCTATAAAACAAAAAACGGAGCTGTTTTTACACAGCTCCGCAAAACAAGGAGAATAAACAATGATTAGTAAATCTCTTATTATTGGTTTAACCGGTCGGTTACCAGCCGAAAATCTGATCCCAGAGGTCTGAGCCGCCCTGAGGCATTTGTTGCTGCTGTTGCTGCTGACTCTGGCTGTTGTCGGAATTCAGCTTTGCCGAGGGAACGTACTCCTCGAGCTCAAGCTCAATATCGGTTGTTCTGCCTGAGCGTGAAACCGTCAGGGTTACTTTGTCACCGACCTTATTATTTTCAAGTGCCTTGCTGATTTCGGACGACTGGGAAATTTCAGTGCCGTTTACAGCAGTGATAAGGTCGCCGCGCTTAAAGCCTGCCTTTTCGGCGTTAGAGCCGCTTGTTACCGAAAGAACGTAACAGCCGAGCTGATTAACTCCGTAATAGAACGCGGTATCGTTTGAATTGATATCCACAAACTCCATTCCGAGGTCGATTTTACCTGTAACGTAGCCGTAGTTCTGCAAGTCCTTGATGATGTCGATAACGTTGTTTACGGGGATTGCAAACGCGATACCCTCAACCTCAGTCGCGCTGTCCTTGGCGTTTACGATGCCGACGAGCTCGCCGTTTGCGTTAAAAAGTCCGCCGCCCGAGTTGCCGGGGCTGATTTGAGCGTTAGTCTGGAGCAAGGTCATATTCTTGTTCTCGATTGTAACTTCTCTTGCAAGAGCTGATACGATACCGTCGGTTACTGTTCCGCCGAGAGTTCCGAGCGGATTGCCGATTGCTACAACATAGTCGCCTACCGCGAGGGAAGCGCTGTCGCCAAAGGTTGCCGGGGTAAGTCCCTCCGCGTTTACCTTAAGAAGCGCGATATCGTTGTCCTCGTCGCTGCCTATAAGGGTAGCGTCGTATGTGGTCTGACCGTCGCGGAGCGTAACCTTGATGGTCTTTGCGTTGTCGATAACATGGTGGTTTGTAACGATATAACCGTCAGCCGAGATAATTACGCCGGAGCCTGCGCCCTTGGTAACGTACTGCTGTGCAAAGTTGCCTGTTACAACGCCCTCGGTTGCGATTTCTACAACGCTGTCGGCGGTTTTCTTAACAATTTCGGAAGTGCTTGCGGCGGTGGTTGTGCCTGCGTTTTTAACTCCCGAGGAATTTACCTGATTGATTGTTACGTTACCGTTCGTGGTGGTGTTCATATTTTTGGCGAGCATTCCTCCGCCGAAGCCGAGTGCCGCTGAACAGAGCACCGTAATAACGAGCATTGCCGCGATAAATCCGCGTGAAACGGGCTTCTTTTCCTTTTTCTTCTTCTCCTTTTTTGCAGGCGGCTGATTGTAGCTTTGAGTATGCTGCCTGTTGTAATTCGGAGCTGAGGAATAATTATTATAAGTGTTTGAGTAGTTATAGAAATACGGATTTGCCTGCTGATTTGCCGTCTGGGTATTCGCGTTGTCCGAATAGGAATCGGACTGATATGACTGCGAGGTGTTCGAGGTTCCGTATGAAGAATAATTGTCGTTATAATTATTCGGGTTATGCTCTGCGTCGGCGTTGTTGCCGTTTATATATGAGTAGTGATACTCGGTGGTTTCTTCCTTTGGTTCGGCGTTCCACTCGTACGAGCCCTCATCCTGAGCCTCGGGCTCTTCGTGCGACGACGAACTGTAAATATCGTTGCTCGAAACGTCGGTTGAATTTAAGTTTTCCTCTGACGGGGTTTCATTAGTAATAGGAGTTTCCTCTGACGGAACTTCGTTCATACCGTCAAATTTGTCGTTGTTATAATCTGTCATGATATTACCTCCATTTATGGCAGCCGCTGTTGCGGTCTTGTCTTTTGATGTTGTAATTATAATAATTCCCCAAAGTGAAAACTGTATGAAATAACCTTGAAATATTTTTGTGTTTTTTGAGTTTTTAAAGAAAAACCCGAGCAAAACCCGGGTTTATGCTTTTATTGCTGAACAGCCGCCTTGTTTTCTGCTTCCGGCTGTTCTTTCTTTTTCTCTATAATACGGCGGTTGACCTTTATTCCGTCGTACCTGCGCTTAAACGACACCCTCGCGGTAAATTTATGGTCGCAGCTTTTGCAGTAGAAGTCCGAGGTGAAGTTTTTGTTGTGGAGCTTCCACTTTTTAACGCGCCGTGCTCTTTTTCCGCAGAGGTCGCAGTTGAATTTTAAGTTTTCCTTATCAATGCCCGGGGTGTTCAAATCGGTGACGAAGTAATTTTTGAACATCATCCTGCGGTAAAATTCCTCGCAGTCAGCCTTTAATACGCAGCTTGAAACAGGGTATTTGTCAATCAGCTTAACAAGACATTCGCGGCTTAAAAGCGCGTCTGCCTCTGCCCTGTGCTGCTCGTCCTCGGAAAACTCAATTTCCAAAAGCTCCGCGCACACGCCGAGCCCCATTTGATTTGCCGCGTCGTAGCGGTCAAGGGCGCGTTGGCAGTACTCCTGCAAGTCGCAGTAGCTTTTTAAGAACGGAATGTGATAATCCTTTGTGTAGAAAAGATAGTTTTCAATCAGCGCGTGAATGTCTGAGGTTCCCCAGGTCATCAGCGTGCTGTCACCGAGGAACTTCGCAAAGCTGTCCGCCGCGGTAAAAAAATCAACTCCGCCGTCAACAAGCTCTTCAAAGTTTATCTTTGTGAGCTGCTTGACCTTGCCCGAGAGCCTTTTGCCGATTTTGGGCGAGATAAGCGAGGAGAAGGTATCGACAACATTCAGCTTTTCGTCGAGCTTTACCGCGCCGAACTCGATTATTTCATTGACAAACTTTTGAGCGGACTTGCTGAAAGCGCCGTTCCACTCCAAATCAAGAATTACGTAACTCATTTTTTACGAAAAGCCTGCTTCATACGCTGTTCCTTGGACAGTATACGCTTTCTCATTCTGATATTTTCGGGTGTAACCTCAACAAGCTCGTCGTCCGCGATAAACTCAAGGCACTGTTCGAGCGACATAATAGTGGGCGGTGTGAGCTTTAATGCGTCGTCCGAACCCGAGGCACGGGTATTGGTGATGTGCTTTTTCTTGCAGACGTTAACGGTGATGTCCTCGGACTTGGGACTTGCGCCGACAATCATTCCCTCGTAAACGGGAACGCCCGGACCGATAAACAGCCTGCCTCTTTCTTGGGCTGCGTACAATCCGTAGGTTACGGTGTCACCTGTTTCAAAGGCGATGAGCGACCCTTGGTGACGGGTTACAATCTCGCCCTTCCACGGCTCATAGCCGTCAAAAACATGGTTCATAATACCGTTGCCGTTGGTGTCGGTAAGGAACTCGGGGCGGTAGCCCATAAGTCCGCGCGCCGGAATTCTGAACTCAATGTGTGTAACTCCGCCGTCGCGCGTGCCCATATTTACAAGCTCCGCCTTACGCGAGCCGAGCTTTTCCATAACCGCGCCGACGTAGCTGTCGGGAACCTCGACAATGAGGAACTCCATAGGCTCGTGAAGCTTGCCGTCGATTGTCTTTGTGATAACCTCAGGGCGCGAAACCTGAAACTCATAATTCTGTCTGCGCATTGTTTCGATAAGGATTGAAAGGTGGAGCTCGCCTCTGCCCGAAACCTTGAAGGTGTCGGCGCTGTCGGTCTCCTCAACCCTTAACGCGATGTTTGTCTCGGTCTCCTTAAAGAGCCTGTCGCGGATATTTCTCGAGGTAACGTACTTGCCCTCTCTGCCTGCAAAGGGAGAGTTGTTTACAATAAAGTTCATTGTAACGGTGGGCTCGTCGATTTTTACAAAGGGAAGCGGCTCTACGCAGTCGGTTGAGCAGAGCGTTTCTCCTATATTGATGTCCTGAATACCGCTGATGCATACGAGGTCGCCGAGGCTTGCCTCGTCGCACTCGATTCTTTTAAGTCCCTCAAACTGGTACAGCTTGCCGATACGCACATTCTTTGTAGTGCCGTCGGTATGGCAAAGGGTTACGGACTGGCCGTTTTTAACATGACCTCTCTCTACCCTGCCCACGCCGATTCTGCCGACAAAGTTGTCGGCGTCGATATTTGAGATGAGAATTTGAAGTCCGCCGTCAAGCTCGCCCTTGGGAGCGGGAATTTCGCGGATGATAGCGTCGAACAGCGGCTTCATATCAGTGCCTGCTTCGTTGTAGTCCTCGGTAGCGTAGCCGTCACGCGCGGAAGCGTAAATTACCGGGAATTCGAGCTGATTCTCGTCAGCGCCGAGCTCGATAAAGAGGTCGAGAACCTCGTCTACTACCTCCTCGGGACGCGCTCCGGGACGGTCGATTTTGTTGAGCACAACGAGCGGCTTTTTGCCGAGGCCGAGAGCCTTTTTGAGCACGAATCTCGTCTGGGGCATACAGCCCTCAAACGCGTCTACGAGCAGAACAACGCCGTCTACCATCTGCAAAATACGCTCAACCTCGCCGCCGAAATCGGCGTGTCCGGGGGTGTCCACGATGTTGATTTTAATTCCGTTGTAAAGCACGGCGGTGGGCTTTGAGAGAATTGTAATTCCTCTTTCCCTTTCGAGGTCGTTTGAGTCCATTACCCTTTCCTCGACATTTTCATTTGCTCTGAAAATACCGCTCTGCTTCAAAAGCTGATCCACAAGCGTAGTTTTGCCGTGGTCAACGTGCGCGATAATCGCGATGTTTCTTAAATCTTCTCTTACGTCCATAATCATACTCCATATATAATATTACATTATAATTATATCACTGCCGTACGGTAATTTCAACTTGTATTTTTAATCACCTTTCGGCTTATATCGCGTGGTATTTTGAGGTATTTTCCCAATAGACAATGCTTTTACGCCAAAAAAATTCAATATTTTGTGCTTTTCGTGTCGAAATACGCTTTACAACTACTAAGGATTGTTATATAATTAACATAAGTAACCCCAAGGCGCGTATGCGCGTCGGGGGCAAACATCAAATCCCCTTTCTTTTTCGGGGAATTTACAAACGGAGGTAATATTATGGGCTATACAATAGCACAGAAGATTATTAAAGAGCACCTTGTGAGCGGCGAGATGGTTGTCGGCACAGACATCGGTCTTAAAATCGACCAGACGCTTACTCAGGACGCTACGGGAACTATGGCTTACATCGAGTATGAGGCTATGGGAATTCCCCGTGTTAAAACAGAAAAAAGCGTGGCGTACATCGACCACAATACTTTACAGACAGGCTTTGAGAACGCGGACGACCACAGGTTTATTCAGTCCGTTTGCAAAAAGCACGGCATTTACTTTTCACGTCCCGGCAACGGAATTTGCCATCAGGTTCACCTTGAGCGCTTCGGCAAACCCGGCAAGACCTTAATCGGTTCTGATAGCCATACTCCCACAGGCGGCGGTATCGGTATGCTCGCAATCGGCGCAGGCGGACTTGACGTTGCGGTTGCTATGGGCGGCGGCGCTTACTACATCACAATGCCCAAGATGGTTAGAGTTAACCTTACCGGCAAGCTCAGCCCGTGGGTATCGGCAAAGGATATTATCCTCGCGGTTCTTAAGGTTATGAGTGTTAAGGGCGGCGTTGGCAAGATTGTTGAGTACGGCGGCGAGGGCGTTAAAACCCTGACTGTTCCCGAGAGAGCTACAATCACCAATATGGGCGCTGAGCTCGGCGCTACAACATCTGTATTCCCCTCTGACGAGACTACAAGAGAATTCCTTAAGGCTCAAGGCAGAGAGGAAGACTACACAGAGCTTTCGGCAGACGCCGACGCGGTTTATGACGAGGTTATCGAGATTAACCTCTCAGAGCTTGAACCTTTGGCGGCTTGCCCCCACTCCCCCGACAACATCAAGACAATCAAGGAGCTTGAAGGTCAGCAGGTCGATCAGGTATGTATCGGCTCATGCACAAACTCCAGCTACCTCGACCTTATGAGAGTTGCTTACATCTTAAAGGGCAAGAAGGTTGCCGACAATGTTTCGCTCGCAATCGCCCCCGGCAGTAAGCAGGTATTTAATATGCTCGCGCTCAACGGCGCACTCGGAGATTTAATCGCGGCCGGAGCGAGAATTCTTGAAAGCGCTTGCGGCCCGTGCATCGGTATGGGACAGTCACCCAACAGCAAGGGTATCTCTCTGAGAACCTTCAACCGTAACTTTGAGGGCAGAAGCGGCACAGCCGACGGTCAGATTTACCTTGTATCTCCTGAAACCGCCGCTGTTTCGGCAATCAAGGGCGTATTTACCGACCCGAGGTGCTTGGGCGAAGCCGCCGAGATTGAGCTTCCCGAAAAGTTCCTGATTAACGACAATATGGTTATCGACCCTGCTCCCGTAGAGGAGATGGACAGCGTTGAAATCCTCAGAGGTCCGAACATCAAGGAATATCCCAAGACAAGTCCGCTGACTGACAGCATTGAGGCTTCGTGCTCGCTGAAGGTAGGCGACAACATCACAACCGACCACATTATGCCTGCCGGAGCTAAAATTCTTCCGCTGCGTTCAAATATTCCGAAAATCTCGCAGCACTGCTTCACCGTTTGCGACAAGGACTTCCCCGAACGCGCAAAGACCTTGGGCAAGAGCATTATTGTCGGCGGAGAAAACTACGGTCAGGGCTCATCGCGTGAGCACGCGGCTCTCGCACCGCTTTACCTCGGCGTAAAGGCGGTTCTGGTTAAGAGCTTTGCGAGAATTCACAAGAGCAACCTGATTAACGCAGGTATCCTCCCACTCACCTTTAAGGATAATGCTGATTACGACAAAATTAAGCTCGGTGATATGCTTGAGCTTCCGAATATCAAGGAAGAAATTACAAACGCTTCCGACATCACCGTTGTCAACAAGACAACAGGCGAGACTATCAAGGCGGATTGCGAGCTTTCAGACCGCACAAGAGCAATTATTATTGCAGGCGGACTGCTTGACTACACAAAGGAGAACAGCTAATGGACAAGATTAAAATGACTACCCCCATCGTTGAGATGGACGGCGACGAGATGACAAGAATCATCTGGCAGATGATTAAGGACAAGCTGCTCCTTCCTTACATCGACTTAAAGACCGAGTACTACGACCTCGGACTTAAGCACAGAAACGAAACAGACGATCAGGTTACCGTTGACTCCGCTAACGCCACAAAGAAGTACGGCGTTGCGGTTAAGTGCGCGACCATCACCCCGAACGCCGCGAGAATGGCAGAGTATGACCTCAAAAGTATGTGGAAATCTCCGAACGGCACTATCAGGGCGATCCTCGACGGTACGGTATTCCGCAGCCCTATTCTCGTAAAGGGCATTGTTCCGTATATTCCGACCTGGAAAAAGCCGATTTGCATTGCGCGTCACGCTTACGGCGACGTTTATAAGAACACCGAGATGCGCGTTGAGGCAGGCAGCAAGGCAGAGCTCTGCGTTACAAAGCCCGACGGAACTGAGGAAAGATCGACTATCTTCGACTTCAAGACCGACGGCGTTATTCAGGGTATGCACAACCTTGACAAGAGCATTTCATCCTTTGCAAGGAGCTGCTTTAACTACGCGCTTGACCAGAAGCTCGACGTTTGGTTTGCCACAAAGGACACAATCAGCAAGACCTACGACCACCGCTTTAAGGATATTTTTGCGGAGATTTTTGAAAACGAGTATAAAGAGAAGTTTGACGCCGCAGGCATTGAGTACTTCTACACCCTTATTGACGACGCCGTTGCGCGCGTTATTTGCAGCGAGGGCGGCTATATGTGGGCTTGCAAGAACTACGACGGCGACGTTATGAGCGATATGATTGCTACCGCGTTCGGCTCGCTCGCTATGATGACCAGCGTGCTGGTATCTCCCGACGGAGTTTACGAGTATGAGGCTGCTCACGGCACTGTTCAGCGCCACTACTACAAGCACCTTAAGGGCGAGGAAACCTCGACAAACTCGGTTGCTACCCTCTTTGCTTGGACGGGCGCTCTCAGAAAACGCGGAGAGCTCGACAAGCTGCCTGAGCTTATGAGCTTTGCGGACAAGCTTGAAGCGGCTACAATAGGGACTATTGAGGACGGAATTATGACCGGCGACCTTTACCTTATCTCAACTCTTGAGAACAAGAAAAAGGTTAACACCGAGGCGTTCCTTGACGCGGTTAACGAGCGTCTTGCTGCCTCGTTTTAAGAAGGTGCAAAATTCAAATGTCTAAGAGTGACAGTATCTCAATGTCGGTTATCAGGCGTTTGCCGAGGTATTATCGCTTTTTGTGCGAGCTTGACGACCGCGGAGTTGAGAGGATTTCTTCCACCGAGCTTTCAAAGATTATGCACTCAACCGCGTCGCAGGTCAGGCAGGACTTAAACTGCTTCGGCGGCTTCGGTCAGCAGGGCTACGGCTACACCGTTAAGGGGCTCAGGGATGAGATTAAAAAAATTCTCGGGCTCAATAAGGGCTACAAGGCGGTTATGATAGGCGCAGGTAATTTCGGCGCTGCGATTGTAAATTACCTCGACTTTAACAAGCTCGGCTTTGAGCTTGCAGGATGCTTTGACTGCGATAAGGAAAAGCTCGGCAAGCAGCTCGGCGGACTGACGATTATGGACGACTCCCTGCTCGACAGCTTTTGCAAGGAAAATGAGATTGAAGCGGCTTTTCTGTGTATTCCGAAGGAAAGCGTAGAATCAATCCTCGACAAGCTGTACGGCTTGGGAATTAAGTGCTATTGGAATTTCAGCCACTACGATTTAAGCTCAAAATACAGCGACGTCGTTGTGGAGAATGTTCATCTGAGCGACAGCCTGATGACGCTGTGCTACCGTATGAACAATTCAAAATAGGAGAATAAAAATGAAACGGCTGTTTGGATTATCCGGTATTTTATACCTTGCAACCCTGACAGCCGTTTTCTATTTTAAATCTCTGATACTGTTCACCGTGCTGGGCTTGACGGTAGTTTTGCTGATTTGCCTTGCGGTTTTGCGGCGTGTTCAAAACAAAAAATATATGTTCGCAACGTATCTTACCGCGGCTGTGACGATTGTGCTTGCCGCGCTAAGCATATTTCTTTATCAGAATTATTACGTCAATCCTATACAGGATAATTATTCTGATAAAGAAATATATGTTGAAGGCTATGTATGTGAGGAAATCACGTACAAGGATAAATCCGCCGAGTACTTAATTCAGACGACGGCGGTTGATTCAAATCCGGTGAATACCAAAATCAGGTACACCGGTTATTCCGAAAATGACGTTCGGGAATTTGACTGTGTTAAGCTTCACGTTAAGGCGTATACCGAAAATAACGAGCAGAATATCGGACACCGAATTTTGCTGAAAGCGTACGAGACAAGTCTGTACTGCCTTACTCCGACGGGTGAAAGCCGCTTTACGCTCTACAAATACGCCGTTGATATGCGCAAAAACATCAGAGAAGCGCTTAATAAGCTTTTGCCGAGGGATTGTGCAGGGCTGAGCAGGGCGGTTTTGCTCGGTGACAAATACGCTCTTGACGATAATGACCTGAGAGATTTCAGGCAGACGGGAACGTCGTTTTTAATCGTCGTTTCCGGACTGCACCTTTCGATTGCAGTCGCCGTCGCAATGCTTATAATGAGGCGGTTTACAAAAAGAAGAGTTCTGCTGAGCATCGGCGCGATTGCCGCAGTTATCTGCTTTGCGGCGCTGACAGGCTTTAACTACTCGGTTATCAGGGCAGGAATTTCGATGATAATTTACCAAATCGGGCGGATTTTCCTGCGCAACAGCGATCCGCTCAACTCGCTCGGCTTTGCGGCGCTTGTGATTACCATCCCCAACCCATACGCCGTGGGAGATTTGGGACTATTGATGTCGTTCAGCGCGACCTTCGGTATTATACTTTGGAACCGTAAAATATATGAATATATAATTAAGAAACTCCATTTTGAGAAACTACCTTATAAAAAAAGATTTCAACATGGAATTAAGAGAACTTTGCATTTTCTCGCTAATCTGTTTGCGGTATCGCTCTCAGCTTCAATCTGGATCATTCCTATAACCGTTATCGCGTTCGGTACTATATCGCCTTTGACGACAATAATTTCTTTGATTACCGAGCCGATTGCCTCGGCAATTCTCGGACTGTCGCTGTTATGCTCGGCGCTGTACCTCTTCCCAATCGCGCCGGTTATCACTTATCTTGCGGCGGCTGTTAACACCCTGCTTTGCAAGCTTTTGCTCGGTATCAACGGCTTTTTTGCCGGGTTTCACATATCATCAATTAAAGCCGGTACAATTGAAGTTTACATCTGGCTTGCGGTGAGCAGTTTGCTCGTAGTTATCGGTTATCTCATCAAAGCAAAGAAAAATTATATCGTAATCGCGGCGAACATTTCGTTTGCGCTGATAATTGCTATGAGCGTAGTTTCTTTCTTCACAGCCGACAGGGACTGCACTGCCACGCTTTACAAATCGGGAAACGGCTTTTGCGCTGAGGTTAAGAAGGAAAACAATATCTCGCTGTTGAATGCAGGCGGCAACAATAAGTCCTACAAGGAAATCAGCGCGGATATTTACAGCGCCGACAGTCAGATTGATTTTCTTATAATTCCAAATTCGAATAAAAGCGCAGAGCTGCTACAGGATATTTCCGAGAATTTTAATATAAACAATATCATTACAGGCTCTGAATCCGAGGAAGATATGCGGTATATTTTTAACGACGTGCAGTATATTATTCAGAACAACACCGTTCAGACAATCAACCTCAACTCCGATAGCAAGGTTACGCTGATTGACGTTAAGGGAATTATTTACCAATACCTGCAAATTAACGGCAAGGGGATATTAATCGTCCCGGTCAACAGCGATATTGAAAAGCTGCCCGAAAAATTCAGAACGGCGGAATATATTGTGCTTGAGGGTATTCCGAAAAATTACGACCTGCTGAGCTGTGATAAACTGATTTACGCAGGCAGCTTAAACAGCTTTTACAAGGAGAAGCTGTTGGAGCTAAAGGAAATATATCCCGAACTGTTAATTATGAAAAACAACAAGCTTGAAGTCAGATAAAAAAAGCGAGGACTAAACATCCTCGCTTTTTTCTTGTATAGAATTATTTTATATCTCCGGTTCTTCGCTCGGATTAGTGGGGGTTACCTTAGCCTTCGGGATTTCTCCTTTTTCGGCGTAATTGTCGATATATCCCATTACGGTTTTATTTTCCTCAAGCGTCTGAATATGACCGGTCTCCTTGTACTCGGTATTGGTGTACTTGTCGGCGTAGTCATAGAGCTTGTGATAGTACTCGGCTGCGGTATCCCAGTTTTTCTTTTGTTTATCGGACAATTCGGACTTTTTAACGCCGAATTTTTCGGTCAGAATAGAGCCGAGGTATTCGGTAAATTTCGCTGAGCCGTAAAAATTGAGGTGGTCAATATTGTAATAGTCCGACTCGGTATAAGACAGAGTATTGGAATCGCGCTCAAAATTCACATAGTCAAAGCCGTATTCCCTGATTATCTTTCCGACAGCGTTTGCACGCTTAAATCTTCCGTATGTAGATTTGTCAACCATATGCGGTGTGCGGATAAACAGCACATCAAGCTCCTGCTCCTTGCAGTATTCGAGCAAATCGCGGAGCTTTGCCTCATATTCGGGAAGCAGCGACAAGGTTTTATCGTTCCTTGCGAGAGTATTGTTAATGCAGGGATAACCCGGCGCAGTCTTACAATACGCGGTTTGCGTACGGTAGCCCTTAAGCTTGGTTGAGCCGTCCAAATGCTGAGTGATAATCTGGCTTAAATACTTGCCCGAAGGCTCGGGATAGTCGTTCCACGTGCTGTGGTACTTTATAAGCGGCAGATAATACTCAATCTCTTCCTCGCCCTCGGGAATTGCTCCGCTTTGGAGATATTCAATTTTATTTTCATTTAAGGGCACATTGTCGATGTAATTGCGGACGCTCGAAATCCTACTATCGTTGTCGAAGCCGTAAAGAAAAGCGTTGACCTCAATCACAATCTTTTGAGGGTTCTGCGTGCGCATAACCTCTTTGAGCATTGTTTTTGCCGCGCCTGCCGTGCTTGAAGCGGTTGCGTACGAATAGCTGGTAAATCCGAACTTTTCATACGCCAAGCCGGGCGCGAAGCTTGCGTAAATATCGCTCGCGCCGATGAATACTACGTCGAGAGAATTCTTCTCCTCAAGGTAGTAGCCGTCAAGCCTCATTCTGTTGCCGTCGTAATGCACAAGCACATAGCTCTGCAATACCAACGAAAACAGCACCACAATGAGCAGCAGGGCAGTGATTTTGATTGCCCTTGTAATGTATAGTTTTTTCTTCATAATTTAATAAATCGCCTCGTCACGTTGCTAAAACTGCATATAAACAAAGTCCGCAGGGTTGTAGCCCGAGCCGTAAATGCCGTAAACGATTACCGCCATAATTCCGATAAAGATTAAGGCAAATCTGAGGATAAACGGCTTTTTGTCGAGCATTTCGCGGATAGTTGTTGACGGATGACGTTCCTGGATAACGCTGACGGTAAAGATAACGATAATTCCGACGAGAATTACGATGAAATCTTTTTTGCCGAGTCCGAGCTCGCTGATTTGAGCACGCGCCTGAGCAAAGCTCTGGTTTGTGAGAATCAGCTTAAAGGTGTTCATTGACTCGTTAATACCGGGCGCTACGTCGAAAACATATCCGACAAGCACTATGATGAAGGTACGCAGCATTTGGAATACCGAGTACCAAGCAGCCTTGGGATTGATGTGCAGTTTTTCAAGGATAATGTCAAATACCGGCTGGAGCAGAATACTTACCATAATGATAAGTCCGTTCCAAAGACCGAAGCCGACATACTTCCAGTCCGCGCCGTGCCAAATTCCCACTACGAGGAACACGATAAGCGAAGCGACGCTTGTAGGCAGTACCTTGGCGATATGAGCGCCTGCGGCGGTCTTGCCGAACCTTGTACCCTTCATCTTCTTGCTCGCGTTGATGAACACGTTTGACATCGCGACGGGATAGAAGAGGTAGTTTTTCAGCCACGCACCGAGCGAAATATGCCATCTGCGCCAGTATTCGTTGATTGACTTTGAGAAGTACGGGCGCTTGAAGTTATCGATCATATCAATTCCGAATATCTGCGCTACACCTCGGGAAATGTCGATACCGCCCGAGAAGTCGGCGTAAAGCTGAACGGAATACAGCAAAATTGTAAACAGCAGCGTTGAACCGCCGTAGCTGTTGTATGAATCGGTAACAGTGTTAATCGCGATAACCGCGCGGTCAGCGATGATAAGCTTTTTAAAGAAGCCCCATAAAATCAGCATCATTCCGTGCTTAAAGCGCGTGAAGTCAAATCTGTGTGGCTCATAAAGCTGGTGAGCAAGCTGGTCGTAAATGCTGATAGGTCCCTGCACAATCTGAGGGAAGAACGATACGAACAGCATAAATTTGAGCGGATTTTTCTCCGCGGCGGTTTTTTCGCGGTACACGTCTACGATGTAGCCCATTGACTGGAAGGTGTAGAACGAAATACCGAGCGGCAAAAACAGAGCCAAGGTCGGGATTGAAAAGTTAATCCCGAAGTTGCCCAAAATGTCATTGAGGCTGCCTGCGAAGAAGTTGAAGTACTTTAAGAACGCCAAAATTCCGAAGTTAAGAACGAGAGCGAATGCCATAACAAGGCGCTTTTGCACCTTGACTTTGTTCTTGTACTTCTTTTTAGTCTCCCTGTCCCACTCGGCTTTGTTCTTTTTGAGAACCGCCTTGGAATTTTTGGAGATTTTGTCTATCCACAAGCCTATCAGGTAGGTGCTGATTGCGGTAAACAAAATGAACATCGCGTACTTGTAGCCTGCGACGAGGTAAAAGAAAATACTCGCCGCCAAAAGTACAATCCACTTATGTTTTTTCAGAGGTAAGGCGAAGTACAACAGCGCCGTTACCAGTACAAAAAATATAAAGTTTATTGAGGTATAGGTCAAAATTACATCCCCATTATAATGCTAATAAAGAAATATTTTAAGAGTTGCCCTTATCTTTTAGGTGTGTTGAACACGTCGGTATAGAGCTTATCACGCAGAATTGTAAGTCCGTCCTTTTCGGAATACTCCGAGATAACGGGCATTTCTCTGCTGAGGAATACCGCCATACCCTCCATTGAAGAGTACGCGCCGGTTCTGCAGAACACCAAAACGTCACCGATTTCGAGCGAATTAAGCTCTACGCCGCGCGTGAGCACGTCCGCAGTGGTGCAAAGGCTTCCGCAGAGAGTCCACGGCTGAACGTCATCAGGTGTGTTATTTTTCTTTAACTGAATTATTTTAGGTATCTGCATACCTTGCAGCTGACCGTCGTACTTAAGCTGATTCATACCGCCGTCAACAACTGCATAGTTGATGCCCTGGTTGGTCTTAACGTCCATTACCTTTGTCAGGTAATATCCGCAGGGCGCGGCAAAGAATCTGCCCATCTCCACGGTGAGTTCGCAGAGCTCGGCTGTCTCGCGGATTTTCTCGGAAATTTCGGAAAGGCGTTCTTCCTCAAGCTCGTCGGCGTTGTCCGCAAAATAATCAACCGCTAAACCTGTGCCGTACTCGACGCGCTCGGCGGTGAAGCCGTAGTCGTCCTTTAGCCTTTTGAGCAGGTCGGCGATATAGTCAAGCTCGCGGATAATCGGCTTTGCCTTACGCTTTTGAGTGCCGGTAAAGTAGTGAATTCCGACGATTTCAATTCCCTTATAATCGGCGCGGTGCTCGATGATATCGAGCACGTCAGCCTCGTCCATACCGAACTGGCTGCCGCCCTTTACGTCGGTTACACGCACAAGCACGGGGAAAACCTTACCGCGTCTGATTGCTGCGTCGTTGATTAAATCAACGTGCAGGCGGCTTTCGGCTGTAAATGTGCCGACGCCGTCGTCCGCAGCGCGTTCAACGTCGTCATAAGTTTTATTAACGCCTGAGAATATGATTTTTTTCATATCCACGCCGGTTTTTTCGCAAATTGTCAATTCGCCAGGGCTGCAAACCTCGATTTTGCTAAAGCAATCGGGCAGTTTGCCGAGCAGGAAGGGATTTGCCTTAATCGAAAAGCACATTCCGACCTTTTCTCCGAAATACTTGTGAACAAGCTCGGCGCGTTTGTTGAACAAATCGAGGTCGAAAATATACGAAGGCGTGGACACCTCCGGGAGAAGTTCCCTTAAATTTTGTTCGTTCATATTATTCGTCCTGAAGCTTCTCGATAAGAGCGTACATAGCCTTAGCCGAGTTGAAGTTCTCGGGTACGAGGTTGTTGGGCTTAATCTCGATGTCAAACTCATCGTTGAGCTCGCCTACGAGAGCAACGATGTCGAAAGAATCGAGGATACCGTCTGTGATAAGAGCGGTTTCATTTTCAAAGTCTACGTCAGGTCTGAGTTCCTGCAGGATTTCCATTAATTTGTCCATAATAAATATCTCCTTTAATAAATTATTTGAAATATGTTTTTAATGTCTGCATATCAAGCTTGCCGTTGGGCAAAGTCGGCAGCTTGTCGAGGTTGACAAGCTTGCGCGGTACCATAAACGCAGGCATATTTTTTCTGAAATGAAGAACAATGTCCTTTGAGGTAGCCTCGCCTGTATAGAACAGGTAGAGGTGCTCCTTGGGCTTGTTGTAGAGCGAACAGCAGTCGGTTACGCCGTCAATCTTCTTGGCGGTTTCCTCAATTTCGCCAAGCTCAATGCGGTGGCCGAGGTGCTTAATCTGTCTGTCCTTTCTGCCGTGGAACTGCAACAGTCCGTCGGAATCGAAGCTTCCGAGGTCGCCTGTTTTGTAGATAAGCTCACGGTAGTTATTGTTGAGCGGATTCTGGATAAAGGACTTTTCGGTATACTCGGCGTTACCGTAGTAGCCGAGAGCGAGAATAGGTCCTGTTACGCAGATTTCACCTGTTTTGCCCTGCTCGGTGGGGGTGTTGTCCTCGTTGAGCAGGAACACACGGTAGTTGTCATAGGGCTTGCCTATCGGCAGAACCGTGTCGTCGTCAACCTTTTCATTTACAACGTAGTAGGTGCATGAAGCGGTAGCCTCGGTGGGACCGTACTGGTTGACGTAGAGCACGTCGGGCAGGTTCTCCTGCCAAATTTTGAGGTACTTGCACGGCATTACCGAACCCGAGAAGCAGAGCTTTTTGAGGTATTCGGGCTTGCTTACGTCGAACGCTCCGAGCTTTGCGGGAAGCTCAACGCCTGCTACGCTCCAGCAGAGAGCCGTGATTTTTTCGTTATTGAGCGTATCGAAAAGCTGTGTGGGAACAGCAAATTCGTTCTTGGGGATGATAAAGGTCTGCGCTCCGAAGGTAATCGGCAGGTAAATATCGCGGATTGCGGCGATATAGTCAAGCGGAGACTGGTTGCCGAGAACGTCGGTGTCGTCAATCGAAAGCACCTTGCCGACAGAATCAATATAGGTCATCAGCGACTGGTGTGAGGTGATTACACCCTTGGGCACGCCTGTTGAGCCCGAGGTGAAGATTACGTACAGAGGCGAGGTGCAGACAATGCCCTCCTCCCTGCTTTTAAGCAGCTCCTCGTCGGCAGGAGTTGACATAATGTCCTCCATAATGACCATCTTGCCGTCAAAGTTAAGGCTCTGAGCGATTTCAAGATGAGCCTTGTCAACAAGCATAATGTCCGACTTGATAACGCTTAAAATCTGGTTGAGCCTTGTAACGGGCATATCGCCGTCCATAGGCGCGTAAAAGCAGCCTGCTCTTACCGCTCCGAGGAAGCATGCCGGGGTGAACACGTGTCTTCCCGACATTACAACAACAGGGTCACCCGGCTGTGTGATACCTGCAAGGTATGTGCCGATTGACTTTGTGAGGCCGTTAAACTCACCGAAGGTCAGGCTGTTTTCGGGATCTTTGAAAGCTGTTTTTGTAGAATATTTTTCTGCTGCAGCGTTTAATCTGCATAAAACTGATTTTTCCATAGCTTCTCCTGTAAGAGTACATCTAATACTATTCTCTGATAAAAGACTTTAAACAGATGTCAATGGAAAATTCCGCAGAACAAGACGGAGGACGCCGCAAGGCTGACGCCTTGCAAGGACGACAACGAAGTAATGCGAAATTTTACACGACAGATGTTAAAGGATTTTATTAGAGAATAGTATATGTCCAATATAATTAACCATTATAATTATAATAGAATTACGCCCAAAGTCAAGCAGTTTTGCGTAATTAAGTGAAAAATTGACATTATTATTAAACCTGCATACGCTTATTGTGCATTAATAGATAAAACGCCCAATCCATCAAATTTCGGACTGAGCGTATATTGCTGATAATCACTTAAAATAGTGGTATATCTGACACTTCAAAGTGCCGTTGTAAACCTTGCGGCGTTTGTCGGCTTTTCTGCCGAAAATCTTTTCAAAATCGTCGTCGGGAGTAATTACGGTATAGCTTTTTCCCTTCTCGCGGACAAAGCGCTCTCCCATTATCTTGTAAAGCTCCTCGGCGGACTTGATGTCGAGCAGTCTTTCGCCGTATGGCGGATTGGTGATAACCGTTGCGTAGCCCTCGGGCTGTACATAGTCCTTAATATCGCGGACAGCAAAGGATATTCTATCCCCTACGCCGGCGATTTCGGCGTTTTTCCTTGCGGTTTCGAGTGCGGTGCTGTCAATGTCGTAGCCTTCCGCGCGGAATTCGCAATCGCGGTTTTCCCTTGAACGCGCAAGCTCGCGCTCGGCTTCAAAAACTCCGTCGGGAACACAGCTCCATTTTTCGCAGGCAAAGTATCGGTTTACGCCGGGCGCGATTTTGAGCGCCTTTTGCGCTGCTTCAATCAGGATTGTGCCGCTGCCGCACATCGGGTCGATAACAAAGTGATTCGGACGTACAAAGGCGAGCTCCGCCATTGCCGCCGCCAAGGTTTCCTTAATCGGCGCGTCGTTTGAGTCGGCGCGGTAGCCTCTTTTGTGAAGCCCTGCGCCCGAGGTGTCGAGCGTAATGCTGACCTTGTCCTTTAGAATCAAAAACTGAATTTGGTGAACAGGTCCGGTCTCCTCAAACCAAGAGAGCATATAGCGCTTTGAAAGCCGCTCGGCAACAGCCTTTTTGATTATTTTTTGGCAGTCGGGCACGCTTTTGAGCTTTGAGCTCAGGCAGCTTCCTTTTACGGGAAAAGCATCGGACATTCCGATGAAGCTTTCCCACTCGATATTCTTTACACCGTCAAAAAGCTCGTCAAAACTCTCGGCTTTGAACTCCGCAAGTAAAATTTGAATTCTCTCGGCGTAGCGCGAGTTGATATTCGCCCTTGCAAGGGTGGAAAAATCGCCCTCAAAAAGAACTCTGCCGTTTTCGGCGCGGACATTCTTTATTCCCAAAAACTTAAGCTCGTTGGCGCAAAAGCCCTCGAGCCCGAAAATACACGGCGCTGTAAATGTTAGGTTCATAATAAATCCTCTGTTTCGCAAAAAGAGGGCGGACAGCAGTCCGCCCCTAATGATTATAATATTTAGCCGTTTGTGGGCTCAAGCAAGCCGTAGTCGCCGTCAGCGCGTTTGTAAACAACGTTTACCTCAGAGGTATCGGCGTTGATGAACATATAAAAATCGTGGTTAATCATATTCATCTCGAGGATTGCCTCGTCAACGGTTACGGGCTTAACAAGCACCTGCTTTTTGCGCACAACCTTGTACTCGTCCTCCACGGGCTCGTCGTCCACGGGAAGGTCAGCGATGATTGTCTCTATATTGCCGGACTTAATGCGCTTTTCGAGCTTAGTCTTATTCTTGCGAATTTGGCGCTTGAGAATTTCAATATCGCGGTCGAGCGCGTCGTTCATCTCGGGCATTGTGCTCTCGGCGCGGTACACCATCGAATGGTCACGAATTGTAATCTCAACGGTCTGGCGGTTCTTTTCAAGGGTGACAACAACATTTGCGGTAGCGTCCTCCGAAAAGAGCTTGTTGAATTTAGAAAGCTTTTTTTCAACTCTTTCCTTGAAATTATCTCTGAGGTTAACTTTTCTTGCTGTGTAGGTGATTTTCATAAAAATTGCCTCCCTTATTAAGTTTTAACTTCAACTTACCGTAATACAGTAAGCGTTTATGCTTTGGTAATAATGCGGTTATCTTCTGCCATTGCCGTTTCCGCGGCGGCTGTAACCGCGGCTCTCTCCGCGCTTAAGGTCGGACATCTTGTCCTCGCTTGTCTTTTTAAAGCTCGACATCATATCCTCAAACGAAGTAGGAGCGCTCTTGCGGCTGCTCTGCCACTCAAAATCTCCGGGAGATTTTACGGGCGGAGCGGGCTTGTAAGGCTGCCTGTTCGGTCTTTCGCTTTTTTTGAACGGCGGTTTAGGTCTGCTCTGCTGTTCCTTTGGGAGCGCCTGCTTGATTGAAAGCTTTATTTTGCCGTTATCAATCGCGAGAACCTTGACCTTGACGGTCTGCCCCACCTGAACATAATCTGATATTTCGTTGATATACGTAGGCGCTACCTCCGAAATATGTACCATACCTGTTTTTGAATCGGGTAAATCGACGAACGCGCCGAACTTTGTAATTCCCGAAACCTTGCCTTCCAAAATCATTCCGACTTCAAGTGCCATATAGAATTTGTACCCCTTGATTTAACCTTTCTGCCCTATTGTTCGCCTGCGACGTTGATGAAAATTCTCTCGCCCTCGCCGACGTAGCCAAGATCCTCCTTGGCGATTTTCTCTATATAATCCGAACGCTGCTGACCGGTATAACCGCGCACCTTTTCCAGATATTGAGACTGAATTTCAACCACATTGATTTCCTGCTGGAGCTCGCTTAGCTCAGCCTTTTTTTCAGCGATTTTTACGCTTTGGTTGATGATTGTAATAACAGCGTAAAACGCAAAGCCTATTGCGGCGAGATAAAGCAGGATATACCTTTTCTTGCGCCTTTTTTTGACAGGCTTGACTTCCTTTGGACCGTCGGCGTTAAGAACAACCTTCGGCTCCTCAGCCTGATCCCACGGATCTTTTTCTTTTACTTTTTTTGCCATATCGTGTCCTTTTATTATTACGTTTATTTATACTCAAATTATTACTTATGAACAATACTATTCTACCACCTACATTATACAATATATGATAACCAATTTTCAATAGCTTTTTTGCAATATTTTTAATTTTTGTAAAAATTGCCATAATAATCCTTTTTATCCACGATATTATCGGGTTAAGAATTCTCTGCAAAAGTCTGCCTATTGTCAGTCTGTATATAAAAAATCCCAAACCAGCGCCGAAAATTACATATACTCTAATGTAGCCGTCGAGAAAGCCGAGTGAAAAGTAGAATATACTAACCGCGCAAAGGAGCATAAAGGTGATATCGAGTGCGATAACCGCCGATTTTTTAAGACTCAGGGTGTGCCTTAGCAGCGCGAGAACTCCGTAAATAATCCCCAACACCGCGCCGAGGGGAATTGAATATAAAAACGCCGTCGACTGGACGGCAAAGCTTTGCTCCATACGCTTACCTAAAAAGCTTTGATAGCTTTGATTTTGAGCCGTTGCCGATGTACTGCATAGCGTCCACCCTGCCCTCGATAGAAACGTCGCCCGAGTCGAGGTTGAGCTTGTCAATGTGCAGTCCGCTGCCCTTTATAATCAGCGTGCCGTCCGTTGTTTTTACCGACACCGCGTCCTCGTTAAAACCGTTTACATCCTCGGCGCCGGTGATTACCAGCTTTTTTCTGTTGTCGAGCATAAGCGTATGCGGCTTTGTCTTTGTGATTTCCGCCATAAATAAAACCTCCGTATATTTTTTAGGGATAACCTTTATAAAATATACGGAAGTGTTCGCTTAAATATTCAAAGCATACCGCATAATTCAGGCGTGCGCCGTGAATTGTGAGGTATTGCATTATTTTTCAGACGACGGCCTCGTACATTGTCGCGGCGTCCTCCTTGCGGACAACCTCCTTTACGGCTGTCACCCTAACCTTAACGGTACGCGCACCAAGGGTGATTTCGATTATATCGCCCTCCTTAACGTCGTATGAAGCGCGTGCCTGCTTGCCGTTTACTACGACCTTACCTGCGTCGCAAGCCTCATTTGCAACGGTTCTGCGCTTGATTAAGCGCGATACTTTTAAATACTTGTCAAGTCTCATAAAAATAACCTTCCAAAAAATATCGGCTGCCCCGAAAGAGACAGCCGAAGATGTAAATTAAATTACTTATTTACAGCATCCTTGAACGCCTTGCCTGCCTTGAAAGCGGGAACCTTAGAAGCGGCAATCTCGATTGAGTTACCTGTTCTGGGATCTACGCCTGTTCTTGCATTTCTCTGGCGCTGCTCGAATGTACCAAAGCCTGTGAGCTGAATCTTGTCGCCCTCAGCAACTGCCTTTACGATAGTATCAATTGTAGCGGAAAGAGCCTTCTCGGCGTCTTTCTTTGAAAGACCGCTCTGCTCAGCAACAGCGGCGATGAGTTCTGTTTTTTTCATCTTAATTTTCCTCCATTTTATTATATTTAACTTCATCCCAAAGGGAATTAAGTTGCTCAAGTGACGCCGTTTTCATATCAATCCCTCTTTCATTTGCGAGGGCTTCTACCTTTGAAAAACGGCCTATGAATTTGTCGCAGGCGTCGTACAATGCCTTTTCACTGTCGATTTTAAGGAAACGCGCAACGTTTACCGCTGAAAACAGCACATCACCGAGCTCCTCATACTGATTATCGACGTCGTTTTTGGCGATAGCCTCTTTGAGCTCGTCGCACTCCTGAGTTAAGCTTTCAAGAGCGCCGTCGACTTTATCCCAGTCAAAGCCTACCTTAGCGGCCTTTTTCTGAACCTTTTCGGCTCTCATCAGCGACGGCAAAGCCTTTGACACGCTCTGCATTGCCTGAGTCTGGGTTGTCTGCGACTTGGTCTGCATTTTTACCGCGTCCCAGTTCTTTAATGCCTGGTCGGCGTTCCCTGCGCTTTTGTCACCGAACACGTGAGGATGGCGGATAATCAGCTTTTTGCAGATACCGTCGCAGATATCGTTGATATCAAAGCTGTTTATCTCACGCTCCATTTCAGCGTGAAGCGCTACCTGAAGAAGAACATCTCCGAGCTCTTCCTTAAGAAGCTCCTTGTCATCGGTGTCGATAGCCTCAATAGCCTCGTAGGTTTCTTCGATAAAGTTTGAACGGATGGACTTGTGCGTCTGCGCCCTGTCCCACGGACATCCGCCGGGGGCGCGCAGGATTTTGACAATCTCAATCAGGTCGTCAAAATTGTAATTCGGTTTTTCCTTAAAGTCCATATATACATCTCCGAAGCTGTGGGAATATATGCAAACCACAGTTATATATTCTACCCAATTAAGTGCAATTTTTCAAGTGTTTTTGCGATTTTTTCACCTTTTGGTAAAATCCTCACCTCTTGGGCGGAAAATGTACGTAATATTAGTAAAATTGCAATATAAATTACCGCTGCGGCAAGGATTGCGATGATGGTTGAGAGCCTGTGGTTCATATGACCTTCGCAAAGCTTGTTGACAAAAAAGGCAACTGCCGAGCTTCCGACCGCTCCGATAAGCGGTTTGATGGTGGTTGAAAAGAAGTTAGGAACAATCTTTGAGTACTTGACGAGCAGGAACATTCCCACCACACAGATAAGCGCGTAAGAGATCAGCGAGCCTGCCGTCGCGCCCTGAATGTTGACCTCGGGCATACTTACAAAAATCCAAGAGGTTCCTATTTTTACGAGCATACAGATGGTGTACAGAATCATTGGCAGCTTTACCCTGCCGATACCGTTGAGCATACTGCAAATCGGGGTGATGATTCCCGTAAAAATAGTTGTGATTCCCATTAGGGTGAGCACGTTGCCGCCGATGTTGATAAGGTCGGGGCTTGCGTAAATAAAGTTCATAACCGGATGCGCCAGCACGCTTAGTCCGAGCGCCATCGGCAGGGTGAACATCATTGTCATTTTAAGCACGGTTTCAATCGAGGTTTTAAGCTCCGCCTTATTGCCCTTTGTATAAGCGCTTGTAACATTCGGCATCGCGCTTGAACCAAACACCTGTGTTACAGCGGTTACAAGCTGCATTAAGGTGAGTGACGCGCCGTAGCAGCCCCACAAACGGGTGTGGATAGTAAATTGATTGCCCTTGCCGCCGAAGAACACCTCGGGCGGATAATACGCCTTATACTGCTCAAACAGCGCCTTGGCGTTTGTACCGGCGAGGTTAAAGAGCACGTTCTGAATAATTACCGCGTCAATCAGCGAGCCGATACTCATTACGAGCGCTCCGCCCACGATAGGCAAGGCGGTTTTTACGATAATCGCAAAGGTCTCGCGCTTTTGCCTCGCGTCAACGGAGTTTTCAAGGTATTCCGCGGGAATTCCGTCGCCGCCGATTTTGTACTTTAGCACAAGATAAAGGAACGAACAAAAGCTCGCGATTGAAATGCCGCAGATATTGCCTGCTACGGAAAACGCCAGAATGGTGTTTTCCGCGTCAATATGGTTGTTGCCGAAGTTGATGAACAAAAACCTGCCGGTGGCGCGGTAGTGCTCCATACCGAACTTCATTATTAAAAAGGCAAACAATGCTCCCAAAACGAGCTTTACAACAGCCTCGATAACCTCCGAAACGGCGGTCGGGAACATATTTCGCTGTCCCTCGTAATATCCGCGGTAGATTGAAGTGAGGCAGCCGAAAAGAATTACCGGCGCCAACGCAATCATAGCGTAGATAGCGTACGGGGATTTTATGAAATAGAACGCGTAGGGAAAGCTTACCGCCACCATGGCGAGCATACATACAAATCCGACAATAGCAAAAAGCGGAATTGAAATTCTGTGAACCAGCTTGACGTCCTTGTAACGCTTTTGCGTCATATTCTCGGAAATAAGCCTTGAAATTACAATAGGCAGTCCGCCTGTGGCAACCGTGAAGATTACGACAAAAACCTCGTAGGCATTGTTGTAAATGCCCACGCCCATTGACGCAAGACTGTCGCCGAACATTGAATAGATATCCGCTAAAATGACCTTGTCCAAAAGTCCAAAAACCTTGACAATAATCATACTGACGGTAAGTATGGCGGCGCCCTTTACAAAGGTTGAAGAAACGCTTTGCTCGGCATTTGCCACCGCGTTGTATTTTTTAGACAAATTAAATCACCTAATTAAAAATAGTTAAAAACGCGCGAATCAGCGCTGTTAAAAACAGCGCTGTCACGCATAAATATCAATAACAATTATTCTGCGGCTTCCTCAGCCTTTTCCTCTGCGTTTTCCTCGACAGCTGCTACAGCTTCCTCGGCGGAATCAATAACTTCCTCGGCAGCTTCTTCGGCTGCGGCAGCGATTGTCTCGTCCTCCTGAACGGCTTCCTCGACCTTATCCTCGTCGATTTTTGCGCCGCAGATGTTGCAGAACAGTGAGTTCTTCGGAACCTTAGCCTCGCACTGGGGACACTTCTTCTGCTCCATAAGATCGTCAAGGTGGTTGTTGATGATTTCAAGGTTTTCCTTGAGCTCCTTAATCTCAGCGATTGCAGCGTTAATCTCTGCGCTCATATCAACGCCGTGAACTCTCTCTTTGTAAGTGAACTTACCGAGATCCTTGAGTTTGTTGTTGATGTCGCCTCTGATTTCGGCAGCGGTGAACTTATGTTTTGAAGCGTCGTAAACCTGCGCTGCTTTCTTGGAAACAGCCTCAGCGGCGGTTTTTGCGTTAACAACAACGTCGTCAAAAAAATCGTCAAATTTTCCCATGATTATCAACCTTTCTTTTTGGGGATTTTTCCCTGATTTTATTTTGTTATTTCATAGTATAACACTATTGAATACAATAATCAACTCAAATTTTGCGTATAAAAAGCGTAAATTTCCTCTTTCCTTTTGAGTATTTCGTCAAATCTGTCGATGTACTCATAGGGGAACTTAAAATTGAACACTCTTTTGAGGTAATCGGTACTGCTGTTTTTGAGTTTTGTCACTCCGCCCGAGCCGCAGGCGAGTATTGTGTGGGTTTCGTCCATAACATAGACGTTGTACAAGCTCTCGTAACCGCGCTTTGACCAGCCGACGTTTTCGAGATTGCCGACCATTCGCGTCTGGCGGTATAGATAGTACGGAATATAACTTTCGGAGATAAGCCTGCTTTGGGCGTATTCGAGCATTTTTTGAGCTCTAAGCGCCTCTTCCCTGTCTATGATTTTGCCGTCCTGCGTGAGGTTTGAGGCGCGTTTCATACATAGCGTGTGAACCGTAATACATTCAGCTTTTAAATCTATTATTGAATCGAGCGAGTTTTTAAAGCTCTCGACGGTATCGGACGGAAGTCCTGCGATAAGGTCGGTGTTGATATTGTCAAAACCGCATTTCCGCGCCAAATCAAACGCCTGATAAAACTGCTCTGCCGTGTGCTTTCTGCCGATAGCCTTAAGAACTTCGTCGTTTACACTCTGGGGATTTATGCTGATTCTGCCGACGTTATTTTCTTTTAGAGAAATAAGTTTATCTCTCGTTATTGTGTCAGGTCTGCCTGCCTCTACCGTAAACTCGCGGCAGGTACTCATATCAAATTCGGAATTTACGACGGACAGCACGCGGTTTAGCTGTTCGGCGCTCAGGGTTGTGGGCGTTCCTCCGCCGAAATACACGCTTTCGAGCCTGAGTCCGAGGTCCTTTGCCGCCTTTGCAGTCGCCTTAAGCTCCTCGCAAAGCAAATCAACGTACGGCTCAATCAGCTTTTTTGCGCGTTCAATTGAAGCCATTACAAACGAACAGTAGCTGCACCTTGACGGGCAAAACGGAATTCCGACGTACAGGCTGAACGATTCGGGCTTTGAAAGGCTCAAAATCTTCCGCTCGTTCTGCTCGGTAATCCGCGCGAGCTCAGCCTTTTGCTCACTTACAAAAAAGTCGTTTGTAAACCGCGACACCGCGCTGTCGATATCGCTTTCCTCGCTGATTTTCCGAAGCAGCTTTACAGGTCTTACGCCTGTGAGAAGCCCCCACGGCTGAGAGATTTGGCTGTAATCGCGGAGCATTTTGTACAGAATAGAAACCGTTGACAATTCATCGAGCGTATCGTCGTTTTTAATTTCAGCCTCGTCCTCTGCGAAAAAGTCGTTAATCTGCACTTTTACCGTGATTTTATCCGACAGCTCCGAAAAAACGTAAGGCGGCTTTACCTCGGAAAACTCCTTGTAAACGTTTATCTTTTCGTTCGGGAAAAACAGCCTTGTGAGGTTTTCGAGCTCAAACCAAAAGCGGTTGTTTTTGACGTACAGATTCATTTTACAAGCCCCTCATATATGGGTTGAACCTGCGCTCGTGCTCCAGTGTGGTGAACGGGCCGTGGCCGGGGATAACGGTGTAGTCGCCCTCCAAATTCTTTAATCTTTTAAGCGACTGCGTGATAGTATAATCGTCGCCCGTAGGAAGGTCTGTCCTGCCGCAGGATTCGCAGAAAAGCACATCTCCGCAAATCATAACGTCGTCAAATATGAACACTCCGCAGCCGCTTGTATGGCCTGGGGTGTAGAGGTATGTAATTTCGGTCTCACCGAGCATAAACTTTTCGCCGTCGTCGAGCAATATATCCGCCGAAAAAGGCGTCATATCCAAAAAGTGCTTGGCGGTGAGATTGAGCGACGGATTGCTCAAAAATTCGCCGTTATGCTTGCCTGTCACAATCCTTGCGCCGAACATATCCGCAAGCTCCTTTGCGAAAAGAATGTGGTCGTAGTGGCCGTGGGTGAGCATAACATATTCAAGATTTCCGCCGTCTGACTTAATCTGCTCGATAAGCTTTTGCGATTTTCCGCCCGGGTCGACCACTGCGGACTTGCCTGTCGCCTTGTCGACGAGATACGAGCAGTTTGTCATAATCTCGGAAACGTGATAAACCTTAATATCAATCATATTTTTAAATCCTTAGTGTCAATATCTATTGTAACAGGGCCGTCGTTTATGAGCGACACCTGCATATCCGCGCCGAAAACGCCCTTTTCAACGTGAATGTCATTTCCGCTGACCACATCGCAAAAATACCCGTAGAGCGGTTCTGCGGTTTCGGGACGCGCCGCGGCGATAAAGCTGGGACGTCTGCCGTGCGAGCAGTCGGCGTACAGCGTGAAGTTTGAAATTATCAGCGCCGAACCTCCGATGTCCTTAAGCGAGAGGTTCATTTTGTCGTTTTCATCGGTGAAAATTCTGAGCGTCGAGATTTTTTCGGCAAGCGCCTTTGCGTGACGCTCATCGTCGCCCTGCCGGACGCCGAGCAAAATCAGAAATCCGTTGCCGATTTTGCCGACGGTCTTGCCCTCAATATCCACCTGAGCGGACTTTACCCTTTGAACTATTGCTTTCATATCAGAGCCTCTTTATTTCTTCAATTCCGTTGATGTCGGAGAGCTTTGAAATTACTCCCCTGAGGTGGTTTTTGCCCATTACGTCGATGGTGACGGTGACAACCGCCCTGCCTGTTTTTAACTCGCGCGAATTAAGGCTGTGAATAAAGATATGCATTGTCGACAGCTTAATTGTAACGTCTGCAAGCAGACCTGTGCGGTCGGCGGCGGTGATTTGAAGCGTACTTCTGAACGCTTCGCCAACCTCGTCCTCCCAGTAGCAGTTAATCCAGCGCTCGGGCTCCTCGCACCTTGAAACGTCCTTTGGAACGTTGGTGCAGTTGCGCTTGTGGATAGAAACGCCGTAGCCGCGCGTAATGTAGCCGATAATCTCATCGCCGGGCAGAGGGTTACAGCAGTTAGAGAACTTGACGAGCACGTCGTCGTTGCCCTCGATTACAACTCCCGAGCTCGCCTTTGTGCGCTTAACGGGAGCCTGCGGAACGGTGATATTCTCGATATCCTTGGCGTAGGTCTTTTGATATTCTTCCTTTAGTCTGGGCATGATTTTCCAGAGCTGAATTCCGCCGTAACCTACCGCGGCGTAGAAGTCGTCGAGCGTATTGTACTGCTTTTTGATAGAAATGCTCTTGAAGAATTCGGGGTATTCGTCCTCAGTGAGGTTCATTCCCTGGCGTTTGAACTCATGTTCAATCATCGCCTTGCCCTCGACGATATTTTCATCGCGCTTTTCATGCTTGAACCACTGGCGGATTTTCGACTTTGCCGAAGCGGTCTTGCAGATATCAATCCAAGCGCGGTTGGGGTGTTCCTCTTTGTGTGTGATAATCTCGCAGATATCGCCTGTTTTGAGGATATAGTCAATCGGAACGATTTTGTTGTTTATTTTTGCGCCTACCATACGGTGGCCGACCTGGGTATGGATGAGATACGCGAGGTCAATCGGCGTCGAGCCCCTCGGAAGGCTCATAACGTCGCCCTTCGGGGTGAAAACATAAACGTCGTTTTCAGCAAAGTCGTTGCGGATATTGCGCGCAATATCGGTGGCGTCCTCCTCCTCGAGCTGATCCAAAATCATACTCTTGAGCTTTTCGATATTCTCGCTGACGCTCTTGCCCGCCTTGCTGTTTGAGCCCATTCCGAGCTTGTACTTCCAGTGAGCCGCGATTCCGTATTCGGCAGTGTAGTGCATATCCCAGGTGCGGATTTGAACCTCAAACGGAATTGCGTTTTTGTCGAGCACGGTGGTGTGAAGGCTCTGGTACATATTCGGCTTGGGCATTGAAATATAGTCCTTAAAGCGGTTCGGGATTGGCTTGAATACGTCGTGCACAACGCCGAGAACATTGTAGCAGTCGGGCACGGTGTCAACAATTACCCTGACCGCAAACACGTCAAAAATCTGGTCGATATTCTGGTTTCGCATAAAGGTCTTGCGGTAAATGCTGTTGATGCTCTTTACCCTGCCGCTGATGTAGACGTTTTTGATAGTGTCCTTGGTGCGGTCGAGAATTTGGGATTTTATGTCCTCGATAAACCTCTCGCGCTCGCCTTCCTTGAGCATAATCGCCTGCTCAATTTCCTCGTAGCCGATTGGGTCAAGATATTGCAGTGAACGGTCCTCGAGCTCCTCCTTGATGGTTTTGATACCGAGACGGTGAGCGATCGGCGCGAAAACCTGCATATTTTCTACGGATTTATCCCTGCGCTTTTGCTCGGGCATAACGTCCATTGTGCGCATATTGTGGAGCCTGTCGGCAAGCTTGATGATGATAACGCGGATATCGTCCGCCATGGCAATCAGCATTTTGCGGATGTTCTCAGCCTGCTGTTCCTCCTTGGTGGAGTACGGAATTTTTGAAATTTTTGTTACGCCGTCGCACAGCTTAGCAACGTCGGCGCCGAACATTCTTGTAATTTCGGGCAGAGATACATCGGTGTCCTCCACTACATCGTGAAGCAGAGCGGCGCAGATTGAGTCCTCGTCCATTCCGAGCTCAGCTACAATACACGCAACCGAGGTCGGGTGAAGAATGTACGGAATTCCCGACACTCTGCGCTGGTCTCCGTGAGATTTTTCCGCAAATTCGTAAGCCGAGCGGATTTTTTCAGTATCATATTCGTTGTTCGAGCTCGAGATAATCTTCTCCAGCTCGGAAAAATCCTGATAATGCGCGACGTTTGAATATTTGCTCATCGTGTCACCTCTGTAAGTCTTTTGATAATTGCCGCTGATTCAAGGTTCACCTTTGCGCTGACCTGATTTACCGTAATTTTGCTGATGTTCATACCCTCGCTTATCGTGATAAGCCCGAGCTCGTTCATCGCCTCTAACGCGACGCGGATTTTGCCAAGCGAGAGCTTGTTGCCGAGCTTATAAACGAGAGTATCAAAGCCAAATCCGTAGCCGCCGTTAGCCCTTAAAAAGCGGTACAGTGCCGCAAAGTCGTCCCTTGACGGCAAAATGCTTTTGAGCTGCTCGCGGTCAAGCGTATTTGAACGGCAGAAGTCCTCAAAAATCCGCTGACTTTTCAGCATTTCCTCTGTGTTATCTGCAGCGGCCTTGATGTCCTTTATTATTATAGATACGCTTTTGTTGCCGTTGTATTCGTTAATGTCAAGGGTAACCGCCAAATCAACCGTATCGCCCTTTTGGTAGGGGAATTCGTCGGTTGTAGTGAAGAAAAGCATGGCGCTGAGCGTTGAATTTCCCCTTGATACGATTAATTTAAGGTGCTTATTATTCGATAAAGGAATTATACTGTTGATTTTCATATTGTACAGCCCGAAAATGGGAGTTGGGTTACCTGCTCCGAAGGGCTGCATATGGGTTAAATCCTCGGCAATATCAAGCGATATTCCGGCAGGATTTAGCTTGCAGTCGATTTTCAGCGCGTCAAACGGCATTGAATCGACCGAATTCGCGTACTCGTTAATTCTTTTACGGAATAATTCTATATAATCCGACTTAAGCGACAGACCGACCGCCATAGGGTGTCCGCCGTAGTGGGTGAGCAAATCCGAGCACGCGGCAACCGCGTCGCAAAGCGCAAAGCCCTCTACGCTTCTGCCCGAAGCCTTGGCGTTTTCGCCGTCGCGTGAAATAACAATCGCGGGCTTGCCGTAGGTTTCCTTAACGCGCGAGGCGACAATTCCGATTACGCCCTGGTGCCAATTTTCGCCGTCGATTACAATTACACGGTCAAAAATCAGCGAAGGATTTTGCTGAATTTTCAAATCTATTTTTTGCAGAATTTCCGTTTCTATCTGACGCCTTTCGCTGTTGTCCTCGCCCATCGCGGCGGCAATCTGCCGTGCCTCGTCATAGTCCTCGGTGAGCAAAAGCTCCACCGATTTGCCCGAAAGCCCCAGCCTTCCGACGGCGTTAATTCTCGGCACTAAGGTGAACGACACCTTGCCTGCGGTTAGCGGTTTGCCGCTTAAGCCTGAATTTTCAATAAGCGCGGCTATTCCCGGACGGTCGGAGTTCTGCATACTTTGAAGTCCGCGCTTTACAAACACGCGGTTCTCTCCCCTGAGCTCAACGATATCTCCGATTGTGCCGAGAGCGAGCAGGTCGGCGTAATTATCGAGTAGCATATCGGTATCGCAAAACTCGCCCTCAAGAGCCATTATGAGCTTGAACGCCACGCCCACGCCCGAAAGCTGCTTAAATTTGCTAGGGCAGTCAGTGCGGTGCAAATCTACAACCGCGCAGGCGTTAGGTAGCTCATCTAGCGGCATATGGTGGTCGGTTACTACGGTGTCGATACCAAGCAATTTTGCGTGGTCAATCTCCTTAGCCGCGGCAATTCCGTTATCAACCGTGACAATCAGGTTAACGCCCTTTTCGGCAAGCGTATCAACCGCGCCGGTGTTCATTCCGTAGCCCTCGGTTTCGCGCGAGGGTATGTAATAAATCACGTTTGCGCCGACAGTTTCGAGGTATGAATATAGCAAAGCGGTCGAGGTTACGCCGTCTGCGTCGTAGTCGCCGTAAACGCATATTAGCTCGCCGCTGTCTATCGCCTGCTGAACGCGCTTAGCCGCCTTGTCCATATCCTTAATCTCAAACGGAGAGGATATGAAGCTTTCGTTATTAAGAAAATCGTCAATTTCCTCCGCGGTTTTTATATTTCTGGTTTGGAGCAACATAGCGATAATTGCCGGCAATCCGTATTCACTTTGTATTGCGCCTGCTTCGGCGCGGTTCAGCCCGGCAATGTTCCAAAGCTTCATTATGTCGCGTCCTTTCTGTAATTTTATTTATTATTTAGAATTATGCAGCATTTCCTCGGCGTGGCTCAGTGCCGCTTGAGTGATGTTGACTCCGCCGATAATTCGCGCGAGTTCGTTTACTCTGCCTTCGTGGTCGAGAAGTGAAACCTCGGTGAAGGTTCTGTCGTTTTCAAACTGCTTTTCTATGAGGTAGTGCGAATCCGCCAGAGCCGCAATCTGCGCCTGGTGGGTTACGCAGAGCACCTGACGTGAGTTTGAAACTTCCTTAAGCTTTAAGCCGACCTTTTCTGCCGCTGAGCCTGAAATTCCCGTGTCAACCTCGTCAAAAATCAGGGTGTCAACGGTGTCGGTTGAAGCGAGGACGGTCTTAATCGCGAGCATCATTCGCGACAGCTCGCCGCCCGAGGCGATTTTTGCGACGGGACGTGGTTTTTCTCCGGGATTTGCGGAGATTAAAAGCTCTGCCTTGTCGATACCCTTTGGGGATAAATCGACCGTTTCAAACACCGGAACAAGCTCGACGTTCGGCATATTCAGAAAACGCATTTCGTCCCTGACCTTTTCCGCAAAGTCTGCCGCGGCGGATTTTCTTGTTTTGCTGAGCTTTTCAGCCGCTTCAAGCGCAAGGCTTTTGGCGTTTGCGCAGGCGGCAATCAGCTCGTCGCGGTTTTTATCGTAATTTACAAGCTCGTCAAGCCTTGCCTGCATTTCGTCCGCAAGACCCGGAAGCTCGTCGCTTGTGCAGTTGTACTTTCTGCAAAGGCGGTTGATTAAATCAAGGCGCTCCTCAATTTCCTCAAGCCGCGCAGGGTCGCTCTCTAAGCTGTCGAGCATATCCGACAGCGACTCGGAAACGTCCTGCAAATTGTAGTAAATATCGGTGAGATTTGCGCTGATTTCCTCGTAATCGGGATTGAAATTTGAGGCGGTTCTCAGCGCGGATGAAGCGATATCGACGGCTTCAAGTCCGCCCGATTCCTCGCCCGAGAGCGCGGATTTTGCCTTGTTAAGCAGGGAGAAAATCTTTTCAAAATTCATAAGCGCGCCGCGCTCGGAATCAAGCTGTTCCTCCTCGCCTTGCTGAATATCAGCGTCATAAAGCTCGCTTGTCTGGAAAGAGAGCAAATCAATCTCGCGAAGACGTTCGCTTTCGTCGGAATTTGCTTCATCTAATTTCTTTTGAAGAATTTTATATTGCGAGAATTTTTCTTTATAATCCTCTAAAAGCGGCGCGCAGCCGCCGTAGCTGTCTATGTAATCAATGTGAGTTTCGGGCGAAAAAAGCTCGTAGCTCTCGTGCTGACCGTGAATGTTAATCAGGTTGACGGAAAGCTCGCGGAGCATTGAAAGCGTTGCGGGCTTGCCGTTGATTTTGCAGGTGTTTTTGCCCGAGGCGCTTAATGTACGCTGTAAAATAAGCGTTCCGTCCTCGTCGTCAAAGCCTAAGTCACTG
>Ga0310695_10003042_pt1 | contig 33765 bp, 26 predicted proteins | sample RumenRJG_04DNA_FD_203882 | JGI IMG/M metagenome (GOLD analysis project Ga0310695, IMG submission 203882) | Bovine rumen microbial communities from Lethbridge, Alberta, Canada - RJG_04 (v2) (version 2) | ecosystem: Host-associated > Mammals > Digestive system > Stomach > Rumen | place: Canada... | reverse complement strand
GTTCGCCAAGGGCGGTGGAAATCTCGGCAATGATATCGGCCGACAACTGTACCTCGGACACGATTTCCGGAGATACTGCCGCCATCTTCTCATTGAACTATTCCTGCCTGTTTCTCATTGCAAACGTGATGTCTTCTGTATCTGATAGGTCTTTCTTTTTTTCAGATTGCAAAAATAGTGAAAATAGAGTTACCGCAAAATGCATGTCCACGGAATTTTGCGTGTGACCCCACTTTTTTTCTTTATTAGCATACTGTTCGGTATGTTAATAGCATACTTTTTAGTATCTTTGCACTCCAGTTAGTAGAACCTTCAAGAAAATGGAAACGATTGAACAAGATTTGTATGAAGCCCCTACAACGACAGTTATAGAGGTAAAAGCTGAGGGAGCCATCCTCGTTGTCTCTGGTGATGCACCGCAGTATGAAGGACCTATAGGTTTTTTGGAGTAGGAGAAATGAAAAACAGTAAGACTATCATATCGGCATCTTTGTGCCTGTGCCTGTGTTTTGCCTCCTGTGGCAAGGTGGAACAGATTATCGAGGAGGAAGCCCCCGTTATAGAAGAAGAGACTACTGATCCCGTTGTAGCAGAGGAAGAAGTCTGGACACTGAAGGTGGAAGCCGGCGAGAAAGGTGATGCCGTCACCAAAGCGTTGTCGTTGAACGACAACGGCACCATCAAGTCGGAATGGGTGCAAAACGACGTCATTATTGCTTATAAGTACCTTGAAAATGGAATGCTCTATCTTTCGGAACCGGTTGGTTCGTTAACAGCTGAAACGAGTGGTTTACACACAACCTTTACCGGTTCGCTGACTTCCGTTGAAGGCCTGGCAGTAGGCACGAAGATTCGTTTGACCTATCCCAATGACCAACCCGATTATCGCGGCCAGGATGGAACGCTGCAGTGCATTTCCGACCACTGCAATTATTCCTATGCGGAGGTGGAAATTACGGAATTGAACACGGAAACAAGAGTAATCTCCACCACCAACGCTGCTTTCAAGAATGTCCAGGCCATCTGGAAAATCAAGTTTCAGGATGCTGGAGGCGCGGATATCAACGTAACAAGTGTAACGATTGTCGGAGATCATTTGTTGTCCTACTATCTGGGCAGTAACGTCGCCATTACGGGGAGCCTTACCATTACACCGCAGAGCGCCGCCAATGAGATATGGGTGGCGATACATTCAATGAGCGAAATCAACAACTATGTCATTAAATGCGTCACGGAAAATTCCCAGCAATTGAGTTGCGTTAAGAAAGGGAATCTTCAGGGCGGTAAGTACTATACCTCGACCCTAAAGATGCAGGATCTGTCATCAAACTATCTTACGGAAATCAATTCAGTGTCCGATCTTGTGCTACTGTCCAACGAGGTGAGTATCGGTAAGAACTATGCTGGACAGACGGTAAAATTGATGCAGAACCTGGACCTCTCGGGAATTGACAACTTCCAACCAATCGGTTTAAGTTCGGTCCTTTCATTCAAGGGGTGTTTCGACGGGAATCATAAAACCATTTCCAACTTGAAGAACAGTGCTACGGAGTCGTATACAGGGTTGTTTGGATACATGGGCCGAAATTCTGAAGTCAAAAATCTGACCTTGGAGAATTGTACCATAACGTCGACCTCCAGCAGAGTCGGTGGCATAGCCGGCTACTCGGATGGCAAGATTTCGGGGTGTACCGTATCCGGCTCAATCACAGGAAGTTATCAAGTGGCTGGCATCGTTGCGTACATGGACGGCAATGCATCTAGTCCCATATCCAATTGCACCTTCTCTTCCGGGACAGTCACGGCAACCAATGGGCCCGCTGCAGGTATTGCTTGTCTTTCGAATAATGGCATTGCAAACTGCACTAATAACGGAACGATTCAAGGAAAAGATGAAGTCGGCGGCATTTTGGCGAGTGGTGGGTCTAGTTCTGTTACGGGGTGTACCAATAACGGAGCTGTGACAGGACATAGTTATATTGGAGGCATTGTTGGAATAAGCAGGAACGCGGTATGCACTATTTCAGATTGCACAAATAACGGTCATATCACGGCTACAGGCAGTGATGCTGGCGGAATTGCCGGAAGATTTCACGGATATTCCAGCACCCTTACCATCAGCAATTGTATCAATACAGGAACGATTGAAGGGACTAGTATTGTTGGAGGCATCGCCGGATACACCAAGTCTACGGAAAAAACGCTCACCTATTTGAATTGTTCCAATAGTGGGTCGATTATTTCAACTGGCGATAGTGCGGGTGGACTGTTCGGCATGGTCCGAATGCACAGGAGTAGTCCTAGTAGCCCTACGACTGTACTTGTCATAAGCAATTCCTATAATCAAGGGACTGTAAATGGTACGGACAACGTTGGTGGTATGATTGGACAGCTTCTCGGCGGAACCGACAATCCGCAATTGTCATTTGACTCTTGCTTTAGCAATGCAGAAGTATCCACCTCAGAGTTATCTCCTCATATTGGTGCTTATATTGGATACTTCCCCTCCTCCTATAGCGGACAAAGTCTTACGGGTAGCTTTGTGTTCACGAATTCGTTCTACTCATCCGTACCAGGCTGCCTTGCCGTTGACGGAGCAGATCATGACGGTGTGACAGGTGCTTACAAGATTGTCGGCGCCAGCGGTGTAACCGTGACTCCTTCCACGCCAGAGGACCTGGAGCACGACGGTGTCAAGTACTTTGTCTCCGGAAAGTCCGTCACTGTTACCTTGTCTGGCGGTTCTTCCTACAGCGCTGTCGATGGTGCCAGTAACCCCGTTGCTTTGACAGACAACGGAGGCGGATCCTACATCCTCCCCATGCCGGCGTCCGATGTGACCATATTCATCCAAATGTAGCAATTTTAGGCCGTAATACCAAAAAAAGAGACCTTGGAGGAAGGTCTCTTGGGGGAGTAGGGACGATCGGATTCGAACCGATGACCTCTTCAATGTGACTGAAGCGCTCTAAACCAGCTGAGCTACGCCCCTGTTGGGGAATGCAAAGGTAGTATCTTTTCCGGAAATAGCAAAATTTATTTTAATTTTCTTCACCAGGGCCCTCCGGAACCGGGTCGTAGCAGTAGGGTCCCAGGGTGACGCTGCTCACGGCGCCCACCACGCCCAGGCCGCCCTTGACATTGCTCCAGGTAAAGTTGGCGGGAATGAGCCCCATGTTGGACAGGAAGTCAAAATTGCTCTGGAACAGGGCTTTGGCAAAGAGGAAGAATTCCTCCGAGAGCCGGTAGAAGGTAAAGGTGTATTCCGTGTGGGTTTCCACGGGCTTGATCTCATCTTTCTTGTCCTTCTGCCTGCCCACTTCTCCGCTGGCAATATCGCCGCCGGCAGCGCCCGTGTCCCCATCCGGCATGCGGCCCCGGATAGCATCCAGCAGCTGCGCGTCAAAGGAGCCCAGGTAGAACGTATATTCATTCTCCCGGAACTGCTTCCGGCTAACCAGGGTGAGCGGCTGGTACTCGGGACCGCCCATAAATTGGCCGTCAAAGCTCACCTGCATAAAGTCCTCCAGATTAAAGCTGCCACTTTCAATTAAAGTAAGAATGTAGCCGGGCGTGGCATAGGAGGTGGTGTCTTTTTCGGTGCCGTCTTCAAAAACCAGGTGCTGGTCCCGCTGGATGCGGATGCCATAATATTCGCCCTCTGCAGGCGCGTGGTTCAGTTTAAAGGTGACCTGCGTAACGGTGAGCGTGTCGATAGGGAAGGTCCTGGCGGTAACGGCCTCCAGGTCCGGCGTGGGCGGCACCGTGGTGCTTCCCGTTGCCGTTTCAAGACCATCGGCCGTGACTTCCAGCGAGAAACGATCCCCGTCCAGGGAAGTGCGTACGTCTATGGGCACATCCGCCATTTGCCGGCCACTCACGGGATTGGCTACCTGCTTGGTGACAAAGACCTCGCCGTTGTGGACGATGCCCTGCACATAGATGCGCGCCTTCCCGTTCTGCTCCAGTTGGAACGGAATTTCGCAGGAGGCAGCCAGAAGCAGCATCGACAGAATATAGAATACTTTTTTCATCAGAATTTGTACGTGACGGTGAAGGTGGGAATGATGGGGATGAGGCCGTAGGCCATGCCGCTGAAATTGCCGTCCTTGTCTGTGCGCAGGAAGGCCAGCGAAGCGTTGAGGTGATTGTAGGTGTTGTAGATGCTCAGGTTCACCTTGAGCCCGTGCCCGTTGCGGAAGGTGGTGGTAAAGTCTACGCCGATATCCAGGCGGTGGTAATCCGGAAGCTGCATGTTGTACGGAGCGTCGTACAGGTAGCGTCGCTTGCCGTCTACCTCAATGTAGTGCGAGGGGAAGGTGATGCGGTTGCCGCTGTGGTAGTTCCAGTTGGCAAAGGCCTCCCAGTGCTTGGCAAAGTGCCAGGAAGCAATGAGGTTAATCTTGTGCCGGTTGTCGTTGCGGTCCGGATACCAGCCGGGGAAAATGGCCTCGAAGTACCGTCGTGACCAGGAGAGGGTATAGTAGGCGGTGAGGGTGAGCGGTCCTTTGCTGTAGGTGGCTTCCAGTTCCATGCCATACGAGCGGCCCCGGCCCTCCGTAAAGGATTTTTCCCATTCGGTGATGGGCGGTACAAAAGTGTTGCTTCCGTTGTACACCAGTACGTTCTCCATGGTCTTGTACCAGCCTTCCAGGTTGAAGGTAAACGGGCCGAAGCTGGTGTAGATGCCCCCGGCCACCTGGTCGCTGACCATGGGTTTGGCATGGGCCGTGGAAGGCATCCAGCTGTTGGACGGCAGATCCATGTACACGGCCGACACCAGGTGCGCGAACTGGCTCATCCGCGTATAGGAGAGTTTGGCCGATATGGAATTGTTGATGAGCCATTTGAACGCCACGCGCGGCTCCAGCGACGGGTAGGTTTTGCCGGGTGTGGCAAAGAGGGCAAAGCGGAGGCCCGCATTGAGCGTGAGGTTGTACCGGAGGAAAATTTCGTCCTCGGCATATACGGCCGGCTCAAAGGCCCGGTAGCCCTGCGACACGTCGTCCCCGTTTTTGGACGTGGGCACGCCGTCTTCCTCGGCGGACGATGCATACGTGCGTCCGGAATGGTACCAGTGGTATTGTGCGCTGAGCCCGTAGCGCACATGGTTGTACTGATTAGGATACCAGTCCCAGTTGGAAGTAAGGCCTACTTCGCGCACGGAGGCAATGTCTTTGTCGTCCATGGTGTTGCGCGTGACCACACCTTCTTTTTCGCTGCGGAACCCGAAGTTGTAGCCGGTGTCCGAGGTGCTCTGCGTATAGTATAGCGCCGTTTTGGCCTTGAGCTTTTTGGAGAACTCGTAAAAATGCGATACCGAGCCGGTTAAACTTCCCCATTTGACCCCCAGCTTCATGTTGGAGGCGTCCTTGGTCTCCATGGAGGCGCGGAGGTCATCGGCACCGGTATAGAAGCAGGCATTGAGGACGTTGCCGGGCGCGAAGCGGTGCGTTACGCGGGCATTGATGTCCCACATGGCGTAGCTGCCGCCCACGGTCTGGTCCGGGCCGTTGCGCCGGTTGGCGTACCAGATGGCCGGAATGGTGACCACATCCATCCACGTGCGCCTGAGGCCCACATTGAAGGAAGTCTTCTCCTTGACGATGGGCCCCTCCACCTGCACACGCCCGTCAATGAGGCCCAGCGATGCGCTGCCGTGGTATTCCTTCATGTTGCCCTCGCGCGTCTCCACATCTACCACCGACGACATGCGGCCGCCGTACCGGGCCGGAAAACCGCTCTTGTAAAAGTCCAGGTTGTCGATGATATCCGTGTTAAAGCTGGAGAACAGGCCGCCAAAGTGGCTGATGTTGTACAGCGGGACGCCGTCCAGCAGGAAAAGGTTGTCGTTGCCGTCCCCGCCGTGCACGTACAGGCCGCTCATGAGCTCGTTCCCGGCGGCTACGCCCGGCAGCAGCTGGAGTTTCTTGATGACGTCCGGCGTGCCAAAAACGGCGATGCCGGAGGTGAGCTGCTTGCTCTCGATATGCATAAGGCCGGTCTGGGTGGTGTTGCGGGTCTTCTCCCGGATGGCCGATATGCGCGAGGCATCCAGCGTATCCGCCAGCTCCTGCGCATGCAGGACGCCTGTCACCGCCAGCAGCAGCCATGTGATGAGTACCTTCTTCTTCATAGAGAGTGCAAAGGTACAACTATTTTATTCACCTGCAATGATTTGGCGGGCTTCTTCACCGGTGGGGACGCCAAAATGCCCATCCACGCGGGAACGCAGGGCTTCCAGCCGGGCGCGGTGCTCCGTCACCTTGTTCTCCACAAACACGGCGGCGCAGGACAGGAAGTAATACACCACCGTCTGGATGGTCATGGCCTGGATTTCCGGGGCGATGCCCTGCAGGGTGCAGCCGGCGGTGTTCAGGTTGATGAAGGCCCGGCAGCCAAAGGTGGAAGGGAAGAGGAGCGCCACCTTTTGCCAGAAGGCCGGAATGGCGGTCATCGGCCAGGAAAAGCCGGTGAGGAACAGGCACATGGGCGATACGGACAGGAACAGCACAAACACCGTTTCCCGCTTCCAGATAAGGGTGGACCAGGTGAAGGTGAAGAAGATGCAGTCCAGGATGTAGAACACCAGGAGCACCATCACATCACCCCAGAAGGCATGCTGCGGCAGGCGGAACAGCCAGGGAATGAGCAGGGCGATGAGCGTGCCCGTGACCAGGTACACGGACAGGTACGCGGCGCCGCGGCCCAGCACCACACGGCCGACGCCCAGCCCCTGCAACTGCTTGGGCAGGGAGGCAAAGCTCCGGTTCTGTTCGCGCAGCGTGCCGGCAAGGAGCGACCCGCCGTAGAACATGGTCTGCTGGATTACCAGGAGGAGCGCCGCGGAAATGAAGAAGATGGTGTAGGAGAAGGGCCGGTTATAAGGCATCTGTTCATCTGAGAGTACGGGCTGCACCAGCTGGTAGGCGCTCTGCCCGTCCAATCCGGCGGCCGTATAACGCTCGGTCTGGATGGTATGCATCTCGTCCAGCATGGTGAGGCTGGTACCCATGGTGAGGCACTTGTAGTACAGGAAGCTGGACATGTCGGCATAGGTGGAAATGACGCCCTGCTCGCCGCGGACAATCTTGTGGTCGAAGTCGGAAGGAATATAAATGACGCCGTGCACCACCTGTCGCTGCATCAGTTGTTTGGCCTCTTCCAGCGAGGCGCAGTAGGTGAGAACCTCGCACTCGCGCGTGGCGTCCACCTTCTGGATATAGCGGCGGCTGTAGGAACCGCCGGAGAGGTCCACCACCGCTACGGGCATCTCGTCCACCGTTCCGTTCATGTAGATGAGATTGTACAGCACGGGGTACAGCAGGCCGCCCACGAAGAAGATGACCATCACTCCTCCATCGGTGAAAATGAGCTTGAGCTCATGGATAAAGATGCTGTACCAGTCGCGCAGCCACCGGCCGATATAGTTAGTCTCTTTCATAGTTTTGATTCACATAAGCGTCTTCCAGCCTCCGCATGAACAGGGGAGGAAGCAGCATGAACACCATGAGGTGCACAATCTCCTGCCAGCAGCCGGCAAAACCGCTGCCCCAGAGCGTCTGCTGCACATGGAACAGGTAATAGTGCCTTAACGGGAACATGGCGCTGAAGCCTTGCACGTACGGCGGCATGGAACTCACCGGCAGGGAGAACCCGGCCAGCGAGAAGCCCAGCACGCTGATGATGGCCCCCACGCTGATGGCCAGCCGCAGCACCGGGAACAGCTCAATAATGAGGAATCCCAGCGCCTCCGACGCCGTCACCAGCAGCAAAATGTCCAGAAACATCCACCATAGGGAGCCCTGCAGCGGGTATTGCAGCCAGTGGAACAGCAGGAGTTCCAGGCCGATGCCCAGGGCCGTGAATATAATATTATAAGGCAGCAACTTGCCCAGCAGCGCCTTCTCGATGGAGCCGCCGGTAGTGCGCATCAGGTGCTTGGAGGTGCCGTATTTGAGCTCGGAGCCCACGGCGTAGATGGTGATGAGAATCACAATCATCTCCAGCACGCCCGGCAGGATGACGCCGTTGAGGTACACGCCATAGTTGGTAGCCGGATTGCCAATCTGGTGCTGGTCCAGGACAATGGGCTGGATGCGTCCGCGGATTTCCCGCTCGTTCACGCCCTTGGCGCGCAGCACCTGGCGCTGGACAGCACCGTTTGTGAGGTTGGCCATGGTGAGGATGTCCTTGTACGCCAGGGCGCCGCCCACAAAGTACAGCGAGTTCACATAATACGACAGATGAGGTTGCCGATTGGCTTGGATATCGGCATTGAACCCTTCCGGAATGAGGACGAAGGCGGTGATTTTTCCCGTCTGCATGTCGGCGCGGGCGCGGTGGAGGTCGTCATAATAAATGACCTGGCCCAGCTGGGTGGCGTCCAGCTGCGTAGCGAAGGAGCGCGATGTGGAGCTTTGGTCTTCATCGACCAGGCCGATGGGAAGGTCGTGCGGGAGGCCGTCCTGCATGAGGGAGAGGTAGAACACCGTATTCACCAGCAGCACCCCCAGCGAGGCGAGGATGTACACCGGCCGTTTCCGGATAATGAGCAGTTCCCTCCGGACAACTTTGTAGATGGAATTCATTGCTCCTCCCGCGTCAGGATTACGCTCATGCCGGGACGCAGGCCTTCTACCTGATGGTTGGGCCGGGCGCGCACTTCAAAGGTTTTGGTGTCGAACTCGCCAATCTCGCGCGTGGCTTTCCAGGTGGCGTAGGACTCGCGGGCAGCCAGGTAATAGACCGTGGCCGATACTTCGCGGTTGTTCAGCGCAGGAATGGTGAGGAGAATCTGGTCGCCGGACTGCATCCCCTTCAGGCGGTCTTCGCGCACGTTGAAGGTGAACCACATGTCGGAGAGGTCCTGGATGGTCATGATGGGCGCGCCCTGGCCCACCAGTTCGCCCACCTTCGGGTAAATATCGGCAATGACACCGTCCGAAGGGGAGGTGAGGCGGATTTCGTCCCGATAGGAATTCACCAGCTCCACGGCGGCGTTGGCCCTTTCCACCAGGGCGATGGCGGCGTCCTTGTCTTCCTGGCGGGCGCCTTTGACGGCCATGGAATACTGGCTGTAAGCGGCCTTGGTGGTGGCCTTGGCGGCACGGTACTGCGCTTCTACCTCGTCATACTTCTGGTCCGACACCACCTTTTGCTCGTGCAGGGCCTTGATGCGCTCAAAGGACTTGCGCATCACTTCTTCGCCCACCTTGGCCTTTTGCCAAAGCTCGTAAGCGCCGGTAATCTGCTCTTGCCGGGCACCGTGCATGGCCTTGTCCTTCTGGGCGGTGGCGGCTGCCTTGGCGGCGTTGGCCTCGGCCATTTTGGAACGGATTTCCGGCGAGTCAATAATTACCAGCGTGTCGCCTTTTCTGACCAGCTGGCCTTCGATGCCGCGGAACTCCTCGATTCGGCCCGGAACTTTGCCGGAAATGCGGTACTCCGTGGCCTCTGCCTCACCCTGGATGACGATGGGCTTGGGACGGGAAACGATGTATCCGACGATGGAAATGACAAGTAAAATGGCAACCAAAGCCGCAACCCCTATCAGGAGGTTGTAATTCTTCTGTGATTTCATAAGGAAAGTTTAGTTTTTGTAGCCGCCTTCCGCTTTGCGGAGGCTGGCGGCGGTCATTTGCAATTCAATGCCTGCGTCAATATATTCGCTGTGGGCGCTGAGCCAGGCGGTGTGCGCGCCCAGCACCGTGTTGGTGGCAATGACGCCGGCATCCAGGCCTACGCGTGCGCTGCGGAGGTTGTCTTCCGCCAGGTCCAGGTTGGAGCGGGCCATCTCCACCTTTTGCAGGGCCTCGTCAAAGAGCTTGCGCTGCTGGGTTACCTGGAGGTTAATCATCTCTTTGGCATCGTCCAGCTGGTCCTGGTACAGACGGGCCTCCGCCTTGGCTTTCTTGTATTTGAACAGGGCCTCGCCGCCGTGGGTGATGGGAATCTTGACCATGACGCCGGCGCTGAGGTTACCGCCTCTCCAGCCGTTCTGGAAGCCGTTGTAGACATTGGGGTTGGAAACGGTGAAAGCGCCCATGAGGGCCACGGTGGGCATGAGGTCTGCGCGCACCACCTTGGCTTTCTTGTCAAAGATTTTGCTGGCGAGGGTGAGGCTGCGGGTCTCCGGACGGGACTCATAGATGTCCTCCAGGCTCTTTTCCACCGGGCGGCCGGGTTCCGGAATCACGTCCAGGGTTTCATCGGCAAGGACAATGGCACTGTCCAGCGGAAGGCCGATGCGCTTGCACAGGAGCATCTTGGAAAGGGTGAGGCCGTTGGTGGCCTTGGTGAGCATCATGCGGGCCTCGTTGGCTTTCACCCTCACCTGGAGCAGGTCGCTTTCCGTGGAAACGCCCGCATTCACGGCCGTTTGCACGTCCTTTTCCATCTCTTCCAGGAGCTCCACATAGCTCTCCGCCAGTTTCTTTTTGTTGGCGATGGAGATAATCTGCCAGTAGGCCTGGTCCACGTCCAAAAGGACATCGGCCTCCTTCATGTCATACTTGGCCTCCGAAAGCTGCTGTGCCAGGACGGCCATCTGGTTGCTGTAGACGATTTTACCGCCCACGAACACCGGCTGCTGCACGGTGACGGCACCCACCCAGATGTTGTGCAGGTTCGGGTGCAGGGCGTTGTCAATGTCCTGGCCGATGGCGTTGATGGGGGTGGCGATGTCCGGCAGGTTGGGATTGGCGCGAAGGGCCTCCAGCAAGCGTGTGGCTACCTCCCGGGTGAGGTCTCCCTGGATGTTGTCGGCGCCGCCTTGCAGGTAATCCCAAAAGGCATTCTGCACGTTGGTGCCGGCATTCCGGAGCCGGTTGCTCTGGTCCTCGTTGAGGAGGGCCACGTCGCGGTTGTTATATACGTAGGCACCGGTGGCGCTGATTTTGGGGAAATAGTTGGCCATGGCGATTTTGCGGTCGTAGCCGGCCATCTCCGTTTCGATGCGGGCCTGACTCAGGGTTTTACTCTCCTGTACGGCCATTTGGCGGCAGTCGTCCAGCGTCAGTGCCTGCCCATGATAGGCGGCAGGCTGCGGGGCCTGTGCCCAAACTGACAAAGTGGCAAAACCGAGTGCCAAAAGTGTCAGACTTCTTTTGATTTGTGTCATAGTTCTCGTTTTCAAAGTCGGCGCAGAGTGCTGCAAAAAGGTTGCCAGTGCGGCTGAAGTGGCAGAAGGCAGGACTATTTGTCACTTCCGTGGCAGCAGGGCGGCGCATTGGCTCTGAGCCTGTTCCAGTTGGTCGAATTTCCCCACGTCCACCAGTTGCAGGTCTTCTGCCAATATGCCATAGATGGGTTCCCGGTGGCAGGTTTTCAGGTAAAAGTCCATGATGGGGAAACGGCCGGTAAAGCCCCATTCCTCAAAATGCGGGAAAATGCGGGGCGAGAGGTTGTGGATGCCGGAAAAGGCGTATTTGTGACAGCTTGTCAGGTCCAGGTCCGGGTAGGGGGAGCGCACTTCGCCGGTGAGGTTGTCCGTCCAGCCAACCAGGCGCATGTCATCACTGAACAGGAGGTTCCGGCGGGTCTCCCGCCTGCTCACCACCAGGGTGGCTAAGGCGTCCGGGCGGGTTTGCCGCTGTACCCATCCCAGGTCCAGGTTGGAGACAATGTCCACATTGTGCACCAGGAAGGGCTCGTCCGTGGGCAGGATGTGCTCTTTTGCGTGGAGGATGCCGCCGCCGGTTTCCAGGAGGGCCTCGCTTTCGTCGGAGATGGCAATGGGGATGCCCCAGTTGCGGGAGGTAATGTAGGCGCGGATTTGCTCCGGGAAATGATGCACGTTCACGGTGAGCTGGGTGTAGCCTGCCGCTTTGAGCTTTTGGATGACATGGTACAGGAGCGGTTCCCCGCACACGGGGACCAGGGCCTTGGGCAGGGTGTCGGTGAGGGGCCTCAGGCGGGTGCCCAGCCCGGCGGCAAAAATAAGAGCCTTCATGTTACAGGGATTTTTCTATGTTGCGCTCCCGGTGGGTCACAAGGATAGGGATGTCGAATTTCGCTTTCAGGTGGGCTGCCAGGTGCTCGGCGCAGTAGACGGAACGATGCTGGCCGCCGGTGCAGCCAAAGCTCACCTGGAGGTGGGTGAACCCGCGTTCCAGGAAGCGCTGCACGTGGGCATCGACCAGCTTGTATACGCTCTCCAGGAAGGTGGTGACTTCGCCGTCTTCTTCCAGGAAGCGGATGACGTCTGCGTCCATGCCGGTGGATTTGCGGTAGCGCTCGTATTTGCCGGGATTGTGGATGGCGCGGCAGTCAAAGACGTAGCCGCCGCCGTTGCCGGTAAGGTCTTCCGGAACGCCTTTCTTGAGGGAGAAACTGTAAATATGCACCAGCAGTTTGCCGGGTTCTTCCGGCACTGTTTCCCGGAAGCGGGGAAGGGCCACGATCTGCTCCAGCAGGCTGTTCAGGTAGGGATAGTCCGTGAAGGGCGTTTGGAGGAGGCCGCGGAGGTTGTCCATAGCCGGGGGAATGCTGGAGATGAACGGGGCTTTGCGCTCAAACAGGCCCCGGAAGCCGTATGCGCCCAGCACTTGCAGGGTGCGGAACAGCACAAACAGGCGCAGGCGGCTGTAGAAATGGGCCTGGTCCACTTCCTGGAACTGACGTAGCGCTTTGAGGTAGGCTTCCAGCAGCTTTTTCTTGGTGGCTTCCGGGAAGCGGGAACGGGCCTGCCAGACAAAGGACGCTACATCGTAATAGATGGGGCCCCTCCGGCCGCCCTGGAAGTCAATAATCCAGGGCTTTCCATCTTTAATCATGATGTTTCTGGCCTGGAAGTCCCTGTGCATGAAAGTGTTGCTCTCTTCCAGCAGAAGGTTTGCTTTAAGCCTTTCAAAATCGTCCTGCAGGCGTTCCTCGTTGAACTCCAGGCCGGTGGCTTTGAGAAAACAGTACTTGAAGTAGTTGAGGTCAAAGTCCACCATGCGCGCGTTGAAGGCCTCATACATGCACTGCTGCCAGTCCAGGCCTTCTGCGCCTGCAAACTGCAGGCGGGGGAGTTCCTCCAGGGCTTGGCAGAGCAGCCGGGTTTCTTCTTCGCTGTAAGAACCTTTTTCCCGTCCCGGGGCCACGGCCTCGAACAGGCCGCTTGTGCCAAGGTCTTCCTGCAGGTAGGCCATTTGGTCCTCGCTCACGGCCAATACCTCCGGAACAGGCAGCCCTTTTTCCCGGAAATGGCGGGAAAGGTAAAGGAAAGCCCGGTTCTCTTCCGGGTTGTTGCCCACAACCCCCATCAGGGAGCGGGAGGCGCTTTGAAGGCGGAAATAACGGCGGTTGCTGCCGGAGGACGGAAGTGCTTGAATGTGCTCCGCTTGTTGTCCTGTACAGGTCTGAAATAGCAGTCTTAAAACGTTGTCCGGCATGTCTTTTCAATTAATTTTGTAAAGTTACCCACAAAAAGGCGAAAAAGCAAAATCAATCCTTTGCGATTTAATCCTCTTTTTCTTACTTTTGTACTTTACAAACGAGAAATTAGGTATCAAATGAAAAAACTGTCGCTTCTTATTGCCGCGCTCATGGTCTGCCTGGCTGCCAGTGCCCAAAGCCCCATCAAAAAAATCATGGAACGCTTCGACGATCCGGAAAGAGGGCATACCGTATTTATCGAGAAAGGTTCCCGTACCATGGGTATCTCCGGCTCCTATAGGAACATCCGGGCCGGCGGGTATGTGGATTCCGACGGATTCGATGTCTTTTCGCTGCTGAACATGGGCGCCGGACAGGCCCATATCTGGACGGTATCGCCCAAATTCAACTGGTTCCTGGCCAACGACTTCGCCCTGGGCTTCCGTCTGGACTACAGCGGTTATTGGATTGATACGGATGTGCGTCTGGATTTGCGTGAGGTGGTGGGTAAGTTTTTTGAAAAGACAGATGTGGTGGATCCGACCACAGAGGAAGGCAAGGCGGCCTTGGAGGCCCTGAACCTGACCATCTCCAACCGTCACTGGCACAAGCACGCCGGCGGCGTTTCCCTTACGGCCCGCAAGTATCTGTCTTTCTTTGGCAGTAAAACCTTTGCCGTGTTTGGCGAGGGACGCCTGTTTGGCCGTTTCGGTATTACCACGTCTTATCCCGTTCCCTATGAAAACGAGGAAATCAAAAACCTGCGTATCAGCAAGAATATCGGCGTGGGCCTGAAGGGTGCCGTGGGCCTGGCTGTAAAACTGCGTGAAGGCAGCATGATTACCGCCAGCATTCCCATTGTGGGCTTGGAATATTCCCTGTTGTTGCAGGATAAAAAAACCACTGTGGTCAAGAACGACGCCAGGTTGTCGTCCTTCCGGGTGGCCCGCGACCTGGATCTGATTGGTCTCCAGATTGCCTACTCCCGTGTCATCGGCCCCAAGAAGAAGAAATAGTCCCGGATGGAATACCAGAAAATCAATTTGGACAACTATGTCCAGACAGGTGAGGGTGGAACAGCCCTCACTTATAGCAATAAGGCCGGCAATACGCTCGTAAAACTGTTTTCTCCCGGTATGGGGGCAGAGAATGCGGCGCGTGAGTTTCGGGTGAATCAGGTGGTATACCGCCTGGGTGTTCCCACGCCGGCACCTCTTCGCCTGGTAACGGACGGGGAACGTTATGGCGCCGAGTACGAGCTCATTCCCGAGAAACGTTCCTTTACGCGCATCATCTCGGAGGAACCGGAGCAGCTGGAACCGCTCACGCTGCGTTTTGCCCGGCTGGCCAGGGAGTTGCATCAGACCCCGGCTAACACGGAAATCCTTCCGGACATGCGGGAGTTGGTGCGCTACCATATCGGCCGATACGAAGCACTGCCCGAGGAACTCAAGGAGCGCCTGCTGGCGAAGCTTGCTACCATCCCCACGCAGGCGGCCTGCCTGCACGGGGATTTGCATATTGGCAATATCATTACGGACGGCACGCGGGATCTTTGGATCGATGTGGGAGATTTCGCGTACGGCTGTCCGGAGTGGGACCTGGGCATGATGTATTTTGCCTTCCAAAGCATGTCGGAGGCGCGTGCACAGAGTATTTTCCACCTGAGCACAGAAACCCTCAAAAAGCACTGGGCCCTTTTTGCCCGTGCCTATTGGAACACGGAGGATGCCGCAGAAATCACCGCCCGTGAGCGCGCCCTGGCGCCCTATATCGCCCTTAAGCTGGCCGCCATGGTCAGTAAACTGCACAACGGAAAAGGGCCCGTTTCTGAGCCCTTCTTAAAAGCTATTAGCGCTTATCTGAGATAGCCTGGTCAATGGCGTTCAGCTCCTCCTGGCTGAACGTGGTATTTTCCAGGGCCTTGAAGTCGTCTTCCAGCTGGGAAACACGGCTGGCGCCCACAATGACGCTGGTTACGCGGTCGTCCTTCAGGCACCAGGCGAGGGCCATCTCCGCGAGGGTCTGGCCGCGCCGGGCGGCAATGTTGTTCAGCGCCAAAAGGCTTTTGTGCATATCCGGGGTCAGGGTCGATGACTTGAGGAACTTCTCCTGCGCCATGCGGGAATCGGCCGGGATACCATTTAGGTAGCGGTTTGTCAGGAGCCCCTGTGCCAGCGGAGAGAAGGCGATGAATCCCACGCCGTTTTCCTTGGCCTGGTCCAGGATGCCCAGCGTTTCCGGCTCGCGATTGAGGAGGTTGTATCGGCCTTGATAAATGAGGCAGGGAACATCCCTGTCTTTCAGGTATTTATAGGAGAATTCCGCTGCCGGATGCGGATAATTGGACAAGCCCACGTAGAGGGCTTTGCCGGAGCGGACAATGTCTACCAGCGCCTGAAGGGTCTCTTCCAGCGGCGTGTCAGGGTCGTAGCGGTGGGAGTAAAACAGGTCCACGTAATCCAGGTTCATGCGCTTTAAACTCTGGTTCAGGCTGGCCATGAGGTATTTGCGCGAGCCCCATTCGCCGTACGGGCCGGGCCACATGTCGTAGCCGGCTTTGGTGGAGATGAAAATCTCGTCGCGGAACGGGGCGAAGGACTTTTTCATGATGACACCGAACGTTTCCTCCGCCGAGCCGTACGACGGGCCGTAATTGTTGGCCAGGTCAAAGTGCACGATGCCGTGGTCAAATGCGTAGTGGGCCATCTCCAGGGAGCTCGCCAGCGGGTTCACGTCGCCAAAGTTGTGCCACAGGCCCAGGGCGATTTCCGGGAGTAGGATGCCGCTGCGGCCACAGCGACGGAAGCGGATGCCGCTCTCATAGCGGCTGGGGGCGGGGGAGTAGACGGGGTTGATCATAGGGCATTTATTTCGTTAGCCAAATATAGTGAGATTCTTGGATTTTGTTTTGCTTTTTTGGAAAACTATCTCTACTTTTGATAAAACACTTTCACTATGAAACTGGACGGAAGGCGCGAAAGCTCGCATGTAGAAGACCGCAGAGGTCTGAGCGGTGGCGGCAAGGCCGGTATCGGCCTGGGAGGCATTGCCATCGTTGCCATTATTACTTTACTTATGGGCGGGGACCTGGGCGATGTGTTCAGGAATGTTGCCTCTTCCGGCGGCATGCAGCCGGCGGCAGAAACTTCCTATGAACCCACGGCCGAGAATGAGGCGCTGGCCAAATTCTCCCGCCAAATCCTGGCCTCCACGGAAGATGTTTGGGGCAACTATTTCATGGACAATGGGATAGGTACGTACAAGGCCCCTACGCTGGTTCTCTATACCGGTTCCACCACCACTGCCTGCGGGCAGGGCCAGGCCGCCATGGGGCCGTTTTACTGCTCGGCCGACGAAAAACTCTATATCGACCTCTCCTTCTTCTCCAGCATGAAGCAGCAGTTGGGGGCCGACGGCGACTTTGCCTACGCCTATGTGATTGCGCATGAGGTGGGCCACCACGTGCAGCACCTGCTGGGCACGCTGGACCAGGCGCACAGCCAAATGGCCCGCATGAGCAAGGCCGATGCCAACCGCGTGAGCGTCCGCATCGAGCTTCAGGCGGATTTCTTCGCCGGCGTCTGGGCGCATTACGAGAGCACCCTGTTTGGCTCGCTGGAAGACGGCGACCTGGAAGAGGCCATCCGCTGCGCCTCGGTGATCGGGGACGATTATCTGCAAAAGAAAGCCCAGGGTTACGCCGTGGAAGAGTCCTTCACCCACGGCACCGCCGCCCAGCGCATGCGCTGGCTCAAAAAGGGCATGGAAAGCGGCGACATCCGCCGCGGCAACACTTTTGAACTCAGCGACCGGCAGCTGTAGGGCTCATCCGGTCCCTCCACGGGCACGAAAAAGCCTCAAAGCGTAGCACTGGCGGACCTTTTGGCCCGCCAGCGGCGCATTATCGGCCCAAACCGTGCCGCCACCGGTCCCTTGCCGAGACCTCGCGGCGGGCGGCTTTTCTGCAATCGTGGCGGGGGTGAGCCCAGAGGGTGGCTTTATCAGAAGCCCATCCCGAACTGGAGCCAGTATTTGTCCTCCAGGGCCTGCCAGGCGCGGACACTCTCGTTGTAAATGTACTGCGTGTAGGCGTTGAGAACGGCGGGGGAGCCGGTGGTGGGCAGGCCCTCGAAGGCCAGGTCTTCCAGGCGGAGAATCTCCTTGTTGAAACCTTCCTTGGTGGTTTGCCAGGAGAGGGTGGCCAGCTTGTTGGCGCGGCGGAACTGCCACAGATAACTGTCCGGCACATACTGCTTCTGACCGCAGACCTCGAAGTTCCTGGGGAGGGCGGTGGTGCCGCAGAATACCGGGATGCGGGGGCTCTGGCCGGGATTATCCACCGAAATCCAGCATACGCCGCCCACCGCGTCTGGGAGCCAGCTGCGGAGCTGGGTGATGTGGCTGTAGGCGCACCAGGCCACGGCTACGGTCCGGCGGAATTCCACGGTTCCCGGGGCGATGGTGTTGAGGGTATTGCGCAGGGTGGTGGTAAGCCAGGGGTTGGCCACGGGGCTCACCACGGTATCGGCCGGATGCTTCTTGGTGGTGGGCCGTGCCAGCTTGATGTTCCTAGTCATGTCGAAGTCCGTCCCTTCGTAGGTTTCCCGGTAGAGGGCCATCACCTGACGGATGTCCACGGGCTTGTCCGGTTTCACGGAGAAGGGGAGTTCGTCCATGTCGTAGGAGAGGCCCAGAGAGGGCGCTAAATGGTTCAGGATGAAGTATTCCCGGTCGTTGAAGTTCTTGCCCTTGGCATAGTCCGTATTGAAGGCCTTCCAGAAGACGAACGCGCCTTTCCCGTTCCAAAGGCCGTTGTCGATGGCCACCTGTTCCACGTTGGCGGAAGCCATCATGTCTTTGTCCTTGCGGTTGATTTTCCCGATGCGGGGGATGTTGGCCGAAATGGCTACGTGGTCGTCCGGAACCCGCTTGGCCACCCATGCGGCGCCGATTTTGTTCTTGCCGACGCCCACAATCTCGAACTGCCAGACCTCGTTTTTGTCGGCCACCGTGAGGCATTCACCGCCGTCTCCGTAGCCATACTGCTCTGCCAGGGCGCCCATGAGGCGGATGGCGTCGCGGGCGTTGTCGCAGCGCTGAAGGGCCACGCGCTCCAGTTCCTCGATGGTGAACCAGCCGGCGGCGTTCACGAGGGTGTCGGGGCCACCGAAAGTGGTCTCTCCCATGGCCAGCTGCTTCTCGTTGAGGCAGGGGTAGGCCGTGTTCAGATAGGCATATGTATGCGCCACCTGGGGAATCTCACCCATGAGCTTGACGCCGGTGGTATCGCCCCGGAACCGGGTTTGCATGGTGCCTCTGAGCACGGGATGCATCGACCCGGGCTCATGGTCTGCGGCGGGTTCCATCTGCACCCAGGTACGATACCTGCCGTCGCAGGTGTGGGAAGTGATGACGGAACCGTCGGCGGAGGCTTTCTTGCCCACCATCAAGGCGGTGCAGCTTTGGCCGTCAAACTCCTGCGCATAAAGCGGCAGGACAAAGATTATAGTGAGCAGCAGGGTGAATAAACGTTTCATGTGTGTAAGGGTTGTCATGATTCGTACAAAGATAGAAAAAAAGAAGTATCTTTGCATCCCTTTAGAGATGAAAATGCGTCGATGAATACAGGTAATCAGCAGAATAGAAGGCTCATCGGCCTTGTGGCAGGTGTTGTTGCGGGGGTGTCCTACGGGACCAACCCGCTTTTTGCCAAGCCCCTCATGGAAAACGGCGTCCCGGTGCTGGTGATGCTGTTTTTCCGGTACGGCCTGTCGGTGCTCCTCCTGTCCCTGTGGATGCTGGCGCGGAAGGAGAGCTTCAAGGCAGGTGGCCGCGAACTGCCGCTCCTGCTGGTGCTCGGCCTCCTGTTTGCCGGCAGCAGCCTTTTTCTTTTCACCTCCTACGCGTTCATCCCGTCGGGACTGGCCACAACGCTGGTGTATCTGTATCCGGTCCTGGTGGCCCTCATCATGGTCCTGCTCCGTTTCTATCCCAGCTGGCAGACCTGGCTCTCCATCGTCGCCACCTTCGGAGGCATCCTCCTTCTGTCCAGCCCGTCGGCCGGTGCCGAAATTAAACTCCCGGGTGTTATCCTGGCTATCCTGTCGGCCCTCAGCTATGCCTTGTACCTGGTGATTGTGAACCGGAGCAAGCGTATCAGGAATGTGTCGGAGCATACGCTCACGCTCTACGCCCTCCTGACAGGCATGGTTCTTTTCGCATGCCTTCGTGCGTTCCAGGGCGGCGGTATGCTGGAGGGAATTGACTCCGCTTCCGATTGGGGCAACCTCCTGGGCCTCGCCCTTGTGCCCACCATGATTTCCATGCTCACGCTTGCGGTATCGACGCGGTATATCGGCCCTACAAAAACCTCCATCCTGGGCGTTTTTGAGCCGCTTACTGCCATCCTGATAGGGACTGTGCTCTTCGGGGAGCCCCTTACCTGGAAGATGGCCCTGGGCATTGCCGTCTGCGTGGGTGCCGTCGTCTTCATGATTCTCAAGCCCGGCGCCTCTTCCGGCCTTCGATAGAAGCGAACTACGAATATTATTCTGTCATAATGAAGCAACCGAAAAACATAGAAATCCGCGGCGCTAAGGCGCATAATCTGAAGAATATAGACGTTGACATTCCGCTGGGAAAGATAGTGGGGATAGCCGGGGTTTCCGGCTCGGGGAAATCGTCCCTGGCCCTGGGCGTCCTGTATGCCGAAGGCTCCCGCCGCTACCTGGAGTCCCTTTCCACCTATACGCGCCGCCGGATGACGCAGGCGTCGCGCGCCATGGCCGATGACGTCCGCTACGTCCCTGCGGCGCTGGCCCTGCACCAGCGTCCGGGCGTTCCGGGCATCCGCAGCACCTTCGGGACCATGTCGGAGCTGTTGAACAGCCTCCGCCTCATGTTCTCGCGTCTAGCCAGCCACCGCTGTCCCAACGGACATTACCTGGCGCCCACGCTGGACGTGGCGGCCGAGCAGCCCATCTACTGTCCGGTTTGCGGCGAGCGGGTCTATGCGCCTGGTGCAGAGCAACTTGCCTTCAACAGCGAGGGCGCCTGCCGCTGCTGCGGCGGTACCGGCATCGTCCGCACCGTGGACGAATCCACCCTGGTTCCGGACGAGAACCTCACCATCGATGAGGGCGCCGTGGCTCCCTGGGGCTCGCTCATGTGGTCGCTGATGAAAGACATCGCCCGCGAGATGGGCGTGCGGACCGACGTCCCGTTCAAGGACCTTACGCCGGAGGAAAAGGAAATCGTGTATCATGGCCCCGCCGAGAAGCGGCATATCATCTACAAGAACGAGAAGACCAACGGCTTTGCCGAGATGGACTTTACCTACTACAGCGCCGTTTACAGCGTGGAAAACGCCCTCTCCAAGGTGAAGGATGAGGCCGGCATGAAGCGCGTGGAGAAGTTCCTCAAGGAGGACGTGTGCCCCGAATGCGGCGGAACGCGCCTGTCCGAGGCCGCCCGGGCACCGCTGCTGCGGGGTATCAACCTGGCCGATGCCTGCAAGATGACCCTCTCCGAGCTTATCGAGTGGGTGAAGGGCGTCCCGGCGTCGCTGCCGGAGCTCATGCGTCCCATGGCGGAGCGCATCTGCGAATCGTTCCAGGACACGGCCCGCCGGCTGGTGGACCTGGGGCTGAGCTATCTGTCGCTGGACCGTGCGGCAGCAACCCTCTCTACGGGTGAGCGGCAGCGAATCCAGCTGGCCCGTGCCGTGCGCAACCGAACCACCGGCGTGCTCTATGTGCTGGACGAGCCTTCCATCGGCCTGCATCCGTCCAACCTGGAAGGCCTGACGGGCGTCATGGACGATTTGGTGGCCGATGGCAACACCGTGGTGCTGGTGGACCATGATACACAGGTACTTGCGCACGCCGACCACATTATTGAGCTGGGCCCCGAGGCCGGTGCCAAAGGCGGAACGGTCATCGCGCAGGGCACGGTAGGGGAGTTGGAGGCCAACCCCGCTTCGCGCATCGGCCCGTATCTGAAAAGCGGGCTTAAACCGGCGCCGAGAAGGGCGGACCTTTTCGACCTGGGGACCCTCCGCATGCGAACCGGCGCCATCCACACCGTGTGTCCGCTGGAAGTCTCTTTCCCGAAGGGACGCCTGTCCGTTATTACCGGCGTATCCGGTTCGGGCAAGACAACCCTGATTCTGGAAAGCCTGATTCCCGGGCTCAAGGCGCACATCGACGGTGGCAAACTGCCGTCCCATGTGCTTGCTATTGAGGCCGATGGCATCCGTCAGGTCAAGCTTATCGACGCCACGCCCATCGGCATCAACGTGCGCTCCACCGTGGCCACTTACGCGAATATCCACGACGAGCTTCGCAAGGTTTTTGCCCGGACCGATGAGGCCAAGGCCGGCGGCTGGAAGGCCGGGGATTTCTCCTACAATACCGGAAAGTTGCGCTGTCCCACCTGCGACGGAACGGGCTCCATCAGCCTGGATGTGCAGTTCCTGCCGGACGTGGATATCCCGTGCCCGGACTGCCACGGTTCCCGCTATGCGCGTGCGGCCTTCGAGATTCACCGGAAGGGCGGCCATACGCTGCCGCAGCTCATGGAAATGAGCGTGGACGAGGCGCTGGAGGCCTGTGCCGATTTGCCCCTGGTGAAGAGCCGCCTGCAGGTGCTGCACGACCTGGGACTGGGCTACCTGACGCTCGGGGAGGCCACGCCCAGCCTGTCCGGCGGCGAGGCCCAGCGCCTTAAACTGGCCAGCGAGATGGGACGCGGCCAGGGGGATGCGGTCTTCGTGTTTGACGAGCCCACCATCGGCCTGCATCCGCTGGATGTCCAAACGCTGATGAACGTATTTCGGCACCTGATAGACAACGGTGCCACGGTGATTGTCATCGAGCATGACCTGGATGTCATCCGTCAGGCCGATTATCTTGTGGACATGGGCCCGGGAGGCGGTGTCCAGGGCGGTCGGATTGTCGCTGCCGGCGCCCCAGCGGAAATTGCCGCCAACAAGGAAAGTATCACCGGAAAGTATCTGTAAACCCAATATCAAGACGTATGAATACCATTTTCAAAACCCGCATGGCCGCCCTTCTGCTGGGCTGTATACTGCTTCCCTGCAATGCGTCCGGACAACGCCAGAAATCGTTCACCGTCATCAAGAAGCTGCCCATCACCAGCGTGAAGAACCAGTACCGCAGCGGCACCTGCTGGGACTACGCCACGCTGGGCTACTTTGAGAGCGAGCTTCTCCGGAAGACCGGCAGGACCTACGACCTCTGCGAGATGTTCGTGGTGAACAAGGACTATATGGACTGCGCCACGCACTATGTCCGCATGCACGGATTCAGCCAAATTTCAGAGGGTGGGTCCTGTGACGATGTGGCCGATGTCATCCGCCGGCACGGCATCTGCCCGGAGGAGGCCATGCCCCTGCCGGGGTCCCTTATTGGCGAGCCGTATGCCAATTTCCGGACGTTCTTCCCGGAGCTGGAGCGCACTGTCAGCGCCATTGTGTGGAGCGAGGGCAAGCCGGAGCTGAACCGCTTTACCGCGGAGGAGCAGGCCCCGCTGCGTAACAAACGCCCGGTCGAGCACTGGCGGGACAGCGTGCAGGCGGTAATCGACAAGTATGTGGGTAAATGCCCGGAAACGTTTGTGTATGAGGGTGTTACCTATACGCCCAAGTCCTTTGCCCGTCACATTGGCCTTAACATGGACGATTACGTGAGCCTGACCAGCTTCACGCATCATCCCTTTAATGAATGGTTTGTGCTGGAGGCCCCTTACAAATGGCGCCTCAAGCCCAGTTACAACATCCCCATTGAGCAGCTCATGGCTGCGCTTGACAAGGCTATCGACAAGGGCTATACCGTAGCCTGGGGCGGCGATGTGTCCGGCAATTTCTATCGGAGGGAGGGGCTGGCTTTCCTGCAGGAGGGCGTTGTGCCCACGCAGGAGCTCCGGCAGGAGCAGTGGGACAACTGGGAGTTCACCTACGACCACGTCATGCTCATCTATGGTAAGGCCGTGGACGAGGCAGGGGAGCCGTATTACCTGGTCAAGAACTCCTGGGGGCAGGAGAGCGGTCCCTATGAGGGCATCTGGTACATGTCCCGCGACTATATGGTCCTGAACACCACCTACATTTACCTCAACCGCGAGGCCCTGGACCTTTTGCATGATTAATCCCGCGAAAAAATAATGAAAGAAAAAGGTAAAATGCTTGTCTTTGAAAGCTTTAAAGTGCCCATTGCGGTGATTGGCCTTGTGATGGGAATGGGGATGTTCACATACTGCTCGGAATCGGATAAGCCCTCGAGCTCCGAGAAAGCCGACCTGGTGGTCTATGGCAAGATATTCACGGCCGAAGACAATGAGCTGGTGGAAGCCTTCGCCGTAAAGGACGGCAAGTATGTCTATGTGGGCGACAAGGCAGGAGCCGCTGCCTATGTGCAGGATGGCAAGACCGAAGTGGTGGACTACAGCGGTAAGGGCCTTGTGATGCCCGGCTGTGGCAACGGCCACGCCCATTATGCGACAGGGGCTTCCCTCTGGGAAGTTGGAACATTCGTAGGCTATGAGGATGACGTGGACACCTTCCTTGGCGAGATCGTTCCCGCTGCCGTCAGGAAGGCAAGAGAGACGGGGGCGACGCTCATCTTCGGCCTGGGCTGGAACGTGATGCTCTACCCGGAAGACCTGCCTTACCGCAAGTTGCTGGATGACATCTGCAGTGATATTCCCATCTACATTGCCGACGACGAAGGCCACAAGGCGCTGGTGAACTCCGCTACGCTGGTTAAGGCCGGCATCATGAAGGCCGACGGTACCGTGATGAATACCGACATCCGGGGCGGCGAGATTGTGCTAGATGAGGACGGCACTCCTTCCGGCTATGTGAAGGAGCAGGCCGGCACCTACATACGCTCTTTCATGGACTACGAAAGCATCTTTTCCCTTGACCTTGCAAAAGAGAGTTTGGAAATCACCCAGGAGCAGCTCCTTTCGGAGGGCTACACGATGTGTCTCGACGGATGGTCCACCTACTTCTTCAACGAGAATCTCTACGAGGCGGCCCAGCAACTGGATTTGGCAGGTGACCTGCACTTCGTTTTAGGTACAGCCTACGAATTGGAAAGCTGGATGAATGTGGATGAAGTCCTCTCCAAAGCCGCAGCAGTCCAGAAATACGCTACCACGCATGTCAGGACCAACTGGCTCAAGCTTTTCATGGACGGCACGGTGGAAAGCGGCACCGGATTCATAGACCCCATCTATCCTGACGGACATCAGGGTAACGCCAACTGGTCGGAAGAGGAACTGACCGAAATTACGCGGAAGGCCAACGAAAAGGGCCTGACGATGCACGTGCATGCCATGGGCAACACGGGTGTCAACCGCGTGGTCAACGCGTTCATCAGCGGTGGAAAGGATGAGATGCGCAATACGCTGGTACATGTCTATAACGTCCTGCAAGCGGATTATCTGCGTATGGCCGAGCACAATATCCATGTCGCCGCCAGCCTGCTTTGGCACTATAACGACACGGAGTTTCAGGAGGCGTTGCTCGAGATACTTCCGGCCGGCCTGAATGACAAAGGCTATCCGCTGAAGTCTTTCTTCGATTACGGCATCAACGTGTCTTCCCACACCGACTTCCCGGCAACCTCAGATGCTCCCGACGACCCGTTTGGCATTATGGAGATTGCGGTCACGGGCGTTTACCAGCAAGAGCCTGGGAAGCCCTGGTGGCCGGAAGAACTCCTCACCCGCGAGCAGGTCCTTACTGCCCTCACCATCAACGTAGCCAGGCAAATGTTCCTCGAGAATGAGCGGGGCAGCATCTGCACCGGCAAGTATGCCGACTTCCTCCTGCTCAACCAGGACGTGTTCACCTGCCCGGCCGACCAGATTCATGCCACCGAACCCGTAGCTACCTACTTCGAAGGAACGAAGGTATACCCGATGTAGATCATCCGCACGGTTGGACTTATGCTTTGGGCACGGTCCAATTGACACGTGATTTACGAAAAATGCCTTACAGATAATTCTGTAGGGCATTTCTGCGGTGAGTGAGGGATTCGAACCCCCGTTGCGCTCGCACGCAAACCTGTTTTCGAGGCAGGCTCCTTCAACCACTCGGACAACTCACCGGGAAGTGGACTGCAAAGTTAGTAAAAAATATTTACTTTACAAGGGTTACGCCAATGCCGGGATCGGCGGGCAGGGTGAGTTTGCCGTCCACTACACGAACGCCGCTGAAGCGGTCGTTGGAGATGAGGAGGTTGCCGTCCAGGTCAGCGAAGTCCACGGCGGGGGAGAGCTGGGCGGCGGCGGAGACGGCGCAGGAGGTTTCCGTCATGCAGCCCACCATCACTTTCATGCCCAGGGCGCGGGCGGTGGAAACCATCTTCCAGGCCTCGCGCATGCCCGTGCACTTCATCAGTTTGATGTTGATGCCGGAGAAGGCACCCACCAGACCCGGAATGTCCTTGAGGCGCTGGATGCTTTCATCGGCAAAGATGGGGAGGGAACTGCGCTCGGTGAGCCAGGCAATGTCGTCCAGCTGCGTCACGGGCATGGGCTGCTCTACCATCACGATGCCTTGCTCCGCCAGCCAATGAATCTCGTCCAGGGCCTTGGAACGGTCTTTCCAGCCTTGGTTGGCATCCACCGCCAGCGGCACGTCGGTGACAGAACGGATGGTGCGAATCATTTCCTCGTCCGTGTCCAGGCCTACCTTCACCTTCAGGATATTAAAGCGTCCGGCGGCCTCCAGCGTTTTTTCGCGCACTACATCGGCCGTGTCGATGCCGATGGTATAGGTGGTCGATGGCGCCTTGGCCGGGTCCAGGCCCCAGATGCGGTACCAGGGCTGGCCCATGAGCTTGCCCACAAGGTCGTGCAGGGCAATGTCGATGGCCGCTTTGGCGGCGGAATCGCCCTCCGACAGGCTGTCTACATAGGCAAGGATGTCCTCAATCTGGAACGGGTCTGTGAACTGCGAGAGGTCCACCTTCTCCAGGAAGGCCGTCACGGAGGCCACCGACTGCCCCAGGTAGGGCGGCATGGATGCTTCTCCATATCCCGTAACTCCCTCATACTCAATTTCCACCTGCACGTCCGGCGTGGTTTTGCGGCTGTACGATGCCACCGTGAAGGTGTGCGTGAGTTCAAGCTCGTACGGGAAGAATTTCAGGTGCATGCGGCCATCGCCCTTGACGATATTGAACCTTTTCGGTCCGCCGGTGCATCCCGCCAGTGCCACGCCGGCCGCTGCCAGCGCAGAGGTTTTGAGGAAGTCGCGTCTATTCTGCATAATAGGGGTTGCTTAACGTGGTTTGGATGAGCGGATCCGTGCCGATGTGCGGCAGGAAGCGCGTGCCAAAGAGGTATCGGCCCGTGTTATAGGCATCGTAACAGGCGTCCTGCGGCACAAAACTGCCGATTTTTACCAGGCCCAGCGAGTGGATGAAGCGCCCGCCGCCCAGGTAAAAGCCCACGTGGCTGATGCCGGCGGTGCCGTCCTCTTTCCACCTGCCAAAGAACACCAGGTCTGCCGGCTGGAGCTGGGTCATGTCCGTAATGCGCTCACCTACTTTGCTTTGCGGACCGGCGTCCCGCGGGAGGATGAGATCGTGCATGAACAGGACCGTGCGCACAAAGCCGCTGCAGTCCATGCCTTTGGGCGACATGCCGGCCCAGAGGTAGGGGAAGCCCAGCATGCTCTGGGCAGTTTCCAGAATGGCTTCCGGCGAGAGGCTGATGCCCTGGCGCCAGTCGTCCTCCTCCTTGGCGAGCTTGCGGGAAAGGTAGCCCGTGCGGCCGTCCGGGAAGGCCACCTTGAAGTAGTTGCCGCGCTTGCCCAGGTAGCGGAGCATGTCCCCGGCCACTACGTCCGAAACGGTGGCCGACTGTCTGGAGGCCTCTTTATGGACGATGCCGGTGAGGGCCGTCACCACCACCTTGTGGGCCACGTTCCAGGCATGATAGGCCGCGTAATCCATCACGGTGATGGCGTCCTTGTGTACCCAGCCGGTGTAGGTGTCCGGCGTTTGCACCTGCGGCCAGTTGTAGCTGCCGCCCGTCTGCAGGATGTGCACGGGCGTGCCCAGAAGGGCCTGCGACACCATTTCTGCGCTGTAGGTGGGCGTGTCGCGCAGGTTGCACACGGAAATATTTACTACGCCCCACTCTTGCGCAAGGGCGGAAAGGCTGGCAAGGAGTGTCGCCATAAAAAGACTCAGTTTTTTCATTCTGCTTGTAACAATGTCAGAGCCTCCTCTACGGAAAGCGCCTGGTCGATGGTATAATCTCCGCTCCGGGAGCGGATGAGCCCGCTCAGGTGCGCCCCGGATCCCAGCGTCTCTCCCAGGTCGCGGGCGAAGGCGCGGATGTACGTGCCCTTGGAGCACGCGATGCGGATGGTGGCCTCCGGCAGCCCCAGCGCGGATGTATCGGCCACGTGGATGCGGGACGATGCGGAGTTGTTTGAGGATGGCATAGGGGTATCTGAACCCATGGCCACCCTCGGCCGTGTAAGAGGGAGGGGCCCAGAGCCGTGCGAAGCACGCTGCGAATGGGAGGGGTCGCGAAGCGACGGTTCAGATACCCCTATGCCATCCTCTGTGAAATCGAGCAACTCCAACTCGCTAATAGTGATACGGTTACGGTGTAGGGTTTCCAGGGCGGCGGCGTCGATGGCCTCCGTCTTGCCGGCACGGTACAGTTTGCGGGCCAGTTCATAGGCCCGGACCCCGTCCACACTTTTGGCGCTGAACAGCGGGGCCACCTGCTCCTGCTCGCCCAGGAAGGCGGGAAGGGCGGCGCGAACGGCATCGGCCGTAATATGCTCATACGGGAATCGGCGGTCCACCTCCTTCTCCAGGTCGTACGACGGGGTGGTGGCGCCAAAGCGGATGCGCGCAATGTACTCTTTGTCGTGGTCCTGCAGTTCCTGCGCCCGTTTGCAGGCATTGCCGATGCAAACCAGCAGCACCCCCGTTGCCAGCGGATCCAGCGTACCCGCATGCCCCACCTTCAGGTTCTTTTTCCCGAAGTGCTTGATGGCGGCATACTTGAGCTTGCGGATGACGTCGGCCGAGGTCCAGCGGTAGGGCTTGTCTACCGCCAGCACAATGCCTTCCGGATAGTCGGCAATGTCACGGGAGAAACTCATTTAACGGGTATCTTGTCGATACGCTTCTGGTGCCGGCCGCCCTCGAACGGGGTGTCCAGCCATTCGCGCACGATGGCCGATGCCAGGCGGTAGCTGATGAAGCGGGCCGGCAGCACCAGCACGTTGGCGTTGTTGTGCTGTGCCACCAGATGGCCGATGGCGGTGCCCCAGGCCAGGCCGGCGCGGATGCCCTGGTGCTTGTTCAGGGTGATGGCCATGCCGTTGCCGGTACCGCAGAGGGCGATGCCCAGGTCTACCTCGCCGTTTTCCACGGCATAGGCCAGCTTATGGGCAAAGTCCGGATAGTCTACGCTGTCTGTGGTGTCCGTGCCAAAATTCACTACTTCGATGCCGCGCTTCTGCAGCATCTTGACGAGTTTAAACTTGTACTCCACGCCTGCGTGGTCATTGCAAATGCCAATTTTCATAATCGTCCTAAGTTTATCGTACAAATGTAGCAATTTTATGGAAATTTCCCGATACAGAATTGGGCCGATAATGCAACAGCGCTGATTTTCCCGATGAATCACATTGGCTGTAAAATGGAAGTGGCTGATTACTAGTGCTTTATGCAAAATCGTCTATGCATATTGACATGGGTGATTTTCTGTAACAAGCTGTGTGCCAATTGTTTCCATTTTACGGAGCAGTGTGACGCGGAAAATGACTATCTTTGCATACATTGACTATCGCCCGTCATACGGAGATTGCAGCCCTGCCGGCCTATGGGATTGCGGGGGAGGTGAACCGCGTCCTGGCGGAGCGGGGGTGCGTCATTGTGACGGCGCCGCCCGGGGCGGGAAAATCCACCGTGCTGCCGCTTACCCTCGCGGAGGCCTTTCCCCAGGGGAAGGTGATTCTCCTGGAGCCCCGGCGGGTGGCGGCCCGGCAGGTGGCTTCCCGCATGGCCTGGCTCCTGGGGGAGCAGGTGGGGGAGACGGTGGGCTACCGCATCCGCCTGGAAAGCCGCATAAGTCCCAAAACCCGCGTGGAGGTGGTCACAGAGGGCATCCTCACACGGATGCTGCTGGACGATCCCGCCCTGGAGGGGGTGGGGACGGTCATCTTTGACGAATTCCACGAGCGCAGCCTTACCTCCGATGAAGCCCTCGCCCTCACGCGGCAGTGCCGTTCCCTCCTGAGGGAGGACCTGCGGATTGTCATCATGTCGGCCACCATCGACACGGACGTCCTTTCCCGGACCTTGGACGCGCCCGTAGTGGAAAGCGAGGGAAAAATGTTCCCCGTAGAGATTGTGCATGCGAAGGAGGAGGCCGATGCCTTTGGCTGTGCCGCCCTCGTTGCCAAAACCGTCCTTCAGGCGCACCGCAGCCATGCGGGCGATATCCTGGCCTTCCTGCCGGGAGAAGGGGAGATCCGGAAGGCGGAGGAACTTTTGAGCGGCCAGCTGGGCAACACGGCCGTCTATCCGCTCTTCGGCCTTCTTTCCAGCGAGGACCAGGCGCGGGCCATCGCCCCCAGCCGCCCCGGAGAGCGGAAGGTAGTCCTTGCTACACCCATCGCCGAGACCTCCCTCACCATTGAAGGGGTGCGCGTAGTGGTGGACAGCGGCCTATGCCGGAAGATGGTCTTCGACCCGCGGAGCGGCCTTTCGCATCTGGAAACGGTGCGAATCTCTCTGGATATGGCCACCCAGCGGACGGGGCGCGCCGGACGCGTGGCGCCGGGCATTTGCTATCGGCTCTGGAGCGCCGGCACCCAGGCCCGCATGGCCCCCATCCGCACGCCAGAAATCCTGGAGGCCGATCTGGCGCCGCTGGTGCTGGACAGCGCCGTCTGGGGCGAGAAAGACGTGGAAAGCCTCCCGTGGCTCACGGCGCCGCCGCGCCCGGCCCTTATGCATGCGCGGGAACTCCTGCTGTCGCTTGGCGCCATCGACACGGAAGGCGGCATTACGGCCCGGGGGAAAGCCCTTTCCCATCTCCCGTGCCATCCTCGAATTGCCGCTATGCTGCTTTGTGCCAGAACCGGCCCGGAAAAGGCCCTTGCGGCCGATCTGGCGGCCCTTTTGGAGGAAAAAGACCCGCTGGCAGGGGAGGGAGACGTGTCTGTGGACAGGCGTCTGGATGCCCTTCGTCGCGGAAGAAATACGCGCCCCTGGAGCCGGATTGCGTGGGTGGCCCGGCAATATGCCGATCTGGTGCATGCGCCCGTGGATGACTCCCCGGTGAACCCCTATGACGCCGGGCGGCTCCTTGCCCAGGCCTATCCGGAGCGCATCGGCAAGGCCTGGAAAGAGGGCGTGGGCACCTTCCAGCTCGCGGGCGGGGAACTGGTGGCCGTGGAGCCGCGGGACCCGCTCGCCGGGACGGAGTGGCTGGTGGCCGCGTCCATGCATCCGAGCGCCGGCGGCGTGGGGAAGGTGTTCCTCGCCGCTGTTGTGGCCCCGGAGGACCTGGCAGCCTTTACCAAGGAACGCGACGTCGTCTTTTGGGACGCCAAAGGCGGTGCGGCTGTGGCCCGGCGGGAGTGCCGGATAGGTGCTATCATGCTATGGTCCAGGCCTTTATCCGGAGAAGTGAAAGAGAAACTGCAGGTAGTTGTCTGCGAGGCCATCGCCAGAAACGGTACGTCCCTGCTTTCCTTTGACGACGAAGCCGGGAACCTGCAGCGGCGCATCGGCTTTGTGGCCCTTCGCCATCCGGAACTGGAACTGCCGGCGGTGGATACGGCGGCCCTTTGCGCAGCGGCCCGTGAATGGGGACCGCTCTTTGTGGGTGGGGCCACAACGCTGGCGGAACTGAAAAAAATCGACCTCTGCGAGGTCATCTGGAGCCGGCTTGCGTATAACCAGCAGCAGGCGGTGGAGCGCCTGGCCCCCACCCATATTACCGTTCCCACGGGCAGTCAAATCCGCCTGGAATACCGCCAGGGGGCGGAGGCACCGGTGTTAAGGGTACGCCTGCAGGAGTGCTTCGGGCTGGTGGATACGCCCAGGGTGGACGGCGCGCCGGTACTCATGGAACTCCTGTCCCCGGGCTACAAGCCGGTCCAGCTCACAACAGATCTCCGGAGCTTCTGGAGTGGAACCTACTTTGAGGTGCGGAAGGAACTCCGCCGGCGCTATCCCAAACATGCCTGGCCGGAGGACCCGCTGGAAGCCGCCCCTGTGCGCGGAATCAAGAAAAAATGCTAAATTTGTAAAAACATAATACCAAAGACTATGCGTACTTCTTTCATTACTATGGCTCTTGTACTCGCTTGCCTGGGTATGGCTTCCGTCGCTCCTTCCTCTCCTGCCAAAACCGTTGTGGTGGCACAGGACCAGAACCCGCTGGTGGGCCAGCGCTTCATCGATGTTCAGTCCAAGGACGCCAACGGAAAAACCCATAAGCTGAGCCAGTATGCCGGCAAGGGAAAATGGGTTCTGCTGGATTTCTGGGCCTCCTGGTGCGGCCCCTGCCAGGAAGAAATGCCCAACGTCATCGACGCGTACAATAAGTATCATAGCAAGGGCTTCGAGATTGTGGGTATCTCCCTGGACGAGGACAAAGATGAGTGGCTGGGTGCCGTAGAAGGCTGGGGCATGCCCTGGATTCAGCTGTCGGACCTGAACGGTTGGAAGTGCAAGGCCGCCCAGAAATATGGTATTGACGGCATTCCCACCAGCTTCCTGATCGGCCCGGACGGCGTCATTGAGGCCTGCGATCTCCGCGGAGACGAACTCTCCGAATTCCTCTCTTCCGTGCTGAATTGATTCGCCTGCATGGAATACCTGTCAAAAGAACGATACGACGAGATTGCCTCTGAGCTGAAGCATCTTATCAACGAGGTCTATCCCAAAGTGGCGGACGACCTTGCGGAGGCCAGCGCCCAGGGGGACCGAAGCGACAATGCGGGCTACCGTGAAGCCCGGCGCATCCAGGGAAAGACCATCAGCCGTATCCGTTTCCTGCAGCGGATTCTGGAGCACGCACGGGTTATCGACACCAATCACCTTCCCAAGGACCGGGTTTGCCTGCTAAGCCGGGTGGAATTCACCAACCTGTCCACCCAGACGCGGATGACCTTCCAGATTGTGAGCCCCCACGAGATGGACCTGGAGGCAGGTAAGATTTCCCTCAAATCGCCCATCGGCGCTGCTCTGATGGGCAAGAAGGTGGGCGAAATTGCAGAGGCTCAGGTGCCTTCCGGGCTCCTGCGCCTGCGTATTGAGCGCATTACTTATTAATAAGGAAGCTTGCTCAGATGCCGGTGAACTGCCTCGAAGATGCGCGTGCAGCTCTCCTTTGAATTGGCCGCAATGAACATGGACTGCTTGAAAGGGGAGGGCCTTTCTCCGTCGAAGTCACACATATATCCTCCGGCTTCCTGGAGGATGAGGCTTGCCGCTGCATAGTCCCAGGGCATGAGCCGAATCTCGAAATAGAGCTCCGCAAACCCCGCTGCCATGAGGCAGAGTTCCACGGCGGCGCTGCCGGTTCGGCGGACATCGTTGCACGCCATGTACAGGTCGTAGATAATATCGCTGCAGGTTTTGGCGAACTCCTTCCGGTAGGTGGACATGGCCGTGAAAAGAAGCCCCTGCTCAAAGGGGCGGTCGGATACGTGGATGGGCTTCCCGTTGAGAAACGCCCCCTTGCCTTTCTCTGCGGTGTAGAGCTCGCCCCGCCAGGGACTGTAGACCACCCCGAGGACAGGCTCTCCCTTTTCGACCAGGGCAACGCTAATGCAGCAGTTCTCGTTGCCGCGGGCATAATTGGCCGTTCCGTCGATGGGGTCGATGACCCAGACGGCCTCATGCCCCGATACCTCATTGAGGTCCTCTTCCTCGCAGAGGAAACCAATCTCGGGATAATGGTGGCGCAGCTCCGTTATCAGGAAATGCTGGACGGCCAGGTCCGAAGACGTGACGATATTCTCGCGGACGCCCTTGTCGTGAATCTCGAATCCGCCGGTGCGGTCCATCCGGGCGGACGCGGCACGGACAATATCTGTAATGAGTTGTAAATCGATTTGAACCATAGGACTATTTTTCATATTCACCATTCCATGACAATGCGCTTGTTACGCTTTGTCCTTTGTATCCATGCATATCGTGACAGACGCCGAAGAAACCCTCTGAATGACAACCTTCATACCTCTAAAAATGGTTTTATCTCGCACAAATTTATATAAAATCTGGCGATTATAGGCCAGTTCATATAAAAATCAAGACCGCTGTCTTATCTTTGTAGGCGAGCGGTCGTCGCCATCCGGCGCGCCGCAAATGATCATAT